>Ga0265331_10002707_pt1 | contig 11807 bp, 11 predicted proteins | sample 41923metaG_FD_202088 | JGI IMG/M metagenome (GOLD analysis project Ga0265331, IMG submission 202088) | Rhizosphere microbial communities from Carex aquatilis grown in University of Washington, Seatle, WA, United States - 4-19-23 metaG | ecosystem: Host-associated > Plants > Roots > Rhizosphere...
TCAGCATCCCCCACCACCCGCTTCGCTTCGAAAGCGGGCAGCCCAGCAGCTCTACTTGGTGGGGGTCAATTTTGGACGCCGATACCCCCGGTTAGGGGGTCAAAATTGCACGCCGAAACACAGCCCGACGAGATTTGTCTCGGCATCGATCACTCCGCGATCGGCGTCTGCGACAGTGCCGTCAGCATTGCATTCTACGAAGGCCTGGGATTACGCGTGTCCGCGCGTTCGTTCAACCATGGCCCAGCGCAGGAAAAGTTGGATGTTCCGTCCCGGGCTTTGATGGTGCACCATTTTCTCCGACATGGAGGGATGCACTATGGGCCAGGTTCTTCACGGCAGCGCCACAACGACAGAGGCGATCCGTCGAGCGCTACAGCGTAGTCAAGAGAGCCTGAGAAGTCTGGCTAAGCGCCATGGGATCAACCCGAAGACCGTGGCCAAGTGGAAGAAGCGCAGCTCTGTCGCCGATCTGCCGACCGGCCCGAAGGAGCCCATGTCCACGGTACTGTCGATCGACGAGGAGGCGATCATCGTCGCCTTCCGCCGGCACACGTTGCTGTCGCTCGATGATTGCCTCTACGCGCTGCAGGCGACGATCCCGCATCTGACCCGATCGTCGCTGCACCGCTGTCTGAAGCGGCACGGCATCTCCCGCCTACCGGAGGTCGAGGGCAACAGGCCGGGCAAGCATAAGTTCAAGGCCTACCCCATCGGCTACTTCCACATCGACATTGCCGAGGTTCGCACCGAAGAGGGTAAGCTCTACCTCTTCGTTGCCATTGATCGCACCTCCAAGTTCGCCTTCGTCGCCTTGCATGAAAGGGCCGATCGGCCGACAGCTGTGCGCTTCCTGGAAGCCTTGATCGCAGCCGTGCCTTACCGGCTTCACACCGTGCTCACCGATAACGGCATCCAGTTCGCCGACTTGCCGCGTAATCGCGACGGTTGGACCGCCCGCTACCGTGTCCATCGCTTCGACCAGATCTGCCGAGCCAACGGTATCGAGCACCGCCTAACTAAACCCAACCACCCTTGGACGAACGGTCAGGTCGAGCGGATGAACCGCACCATCAAGGAGGCGACCGTCAACCGCTATCACTATCAGATGCACGACCAGCTTCGAAGCCACCTCGCCGACTTCGTCACCGCCTATAACTTCGCCCGCAGGCTTAAGACCCTACAGGGGCTCTCGCCATACGAATACCTCTGCAAAACGTGGACAAAAGAACCAGACCGATTCATCCTCGATCCAATCCATCAAATGCCGGGACTAAACACCTAGTGTTTCGTGTGCAAAGAATCGGGCAGCGTCCTTCCGCACTCCGTTCAGGGTCACCTGAAGCGTATCGCTTTTGAAGACAAGTCTCGCCCATAGCAAGCCCGACTTTACTCTGACATCAATGAGGCTGCTGTACGGTATCTGCGTTTCGGCTTTCTGATAGACGAGTGTCAGCGAGTCCAATCCGGCATACGCCTCGTATGGCCCAGTTCTGGATAGCAGTCGCCCGGCTAGGGGAGCGCGAACGATCCTGAGGGGTGTCAAGTTTGTAGTCTCAGCCATGGGTACATAGAGGCCCCAAAGTCACTTGACCATCTCGACCAACACTCGTTGAGGCAAGATTGTGAGGTGCGGCCGGTTGCTGAGAACACAATGCAGGTGCTTGCCTGCGCACGCTCCGGGGATGCTGAAGATCAGTCAAGGATATTAACATGCTGGTTCGTAGTTTCTCGGAGGTATGCAGGATGCCTAGCGCCACGAACCCAGGTCTAGATAATTGTTCACTTTTGTAATTCGACCGCTCATCGCAATTTCGGACACTTTGGCGACCGCCCATGTTCCACCCTTTTACGCCGCACTCGATGGTTTCCAAGCTTCTGGATGCGAAACAGAACAGATCCACAGTGTGTCTTTTTTGTTGGTAGACGGAAACTCCAGTTACTTTCTAACCGGTCCTAGGAACCCAAGTGAAGCCAGCGCTCTGGCGATGGCCTCATTGTCCAGCCCTTTAAGGACAGCCCTGGCAATACGGCCTGCAGCGCGGTTCGAACTACTGACCGATCTGGCGATAAGCCCGATCACTATGGCGACTGAGTTGCCATACGACCCCACGAGAGCCAGGACTTCAGGCCTAAGGGACGCGGCTATGATAAACATGGCTACGTCGGGAGATAGCACAGTGAGATCGCCGATATGATTGCAGATGCGTTGGGAGGACCTGGACAGTTTAGGCGGCGTAATATCCAGGCCGGCCTCACAGTCCGGGTCGAATGCGGGCGGACATGACGGATAGATGTAGGTGCGGTCCTCGGCAACGGCTACCGATTTTGCGTCCAGTGCCGGGCTTGCAACCGAAAGACCATTATTCCACCTGCGGGGCTCATAGAGCGATTCGGAGCGGCAACCATGGCCCTGAGCCTCACCCCTCGTTTCGTCTGCCAGCGGTGCGGGCACCGTGGGTGCAACGTGTCTTTGGTGGGACCGTCGGACGGGGAGGGGTGACGACCTGTGTATCACCTCAGGCGGTCTGAAAAAACCGCACCAACTGAGTTCGAGTCGGTTGAAAAATGCCCACGGAGGTGGTACACAGGGCGTCAATATGGTAGTCGTAACCCACTGATTTAGCTTGAATATTGGGCGCCCAATGGGTTTCTTCTCGACCGCACCAAGTCCATCGAAAACGGGCGGCCAGCAGGCGAAACGCTTCGTCCAAGGGCCGCCCGTTTTGGCTTTCGCCGGCCATGCGGCCGCTGGCCGGCCAACCAGGAGACACCCCCATGCTCTATGAACTGCGCGTCTACGAATGCGTTCCCGGCCGGCTGCCAGACCTGTTGAAGCGCTTCGACACGATCACGCTGAAGATCTGGGAGCGGCTCGGCATCCGCCAGGCCGGTTTTTGGACCACGGTGATCGGCCCTTCGAACCAGACTCTGAAATATCTGCTCGTCTGGGAGTCCCTTGCCGAGCGGGAGAAAAAGTGGGGCACTTTCATGGCCGATCCGGAATGGCAGAAGAAGCGCGCCGAGACCGAGGCCAACGGCCCGATCGTGGCCAGCCTGAGCAGCGAGATCCTGGCGCCGACGGCGTTTTCAGCGGTGAAGTAGGGCGGGCATTCTCGCGACCTCGCGGTGGAGCGCTGCAAAGTCAGTGAATATACCTGCATGAGGTTCGGGGACCTGCTCGGGGCCCAATTTTTCAGTGGAAATCGTTAGGTTGTGGTGGCGTATTGGAAATCAAATATCGGTCGTAGTTGTCGCTAAGGGTTAGGGCTGAAATTCAGAAGGCAATTGGCGATGCAATCCTCCAAATCAGCGGCAGATGACCCGCCCAGCGCGGCAGGGCCATCTGGGATCGGCGGCTGGTTGGTCCTGTTGGCGATCGGCGCAATCCTGTCGCCAATAAGAACGCTAGTCGTGCTTCAGAACGAGGTGGACGCATATTCGAAACTCAAGGCTGCATATACGATTCCGAATATTGAAGCGGCTGAGACTGTTGAGATCGTGCTGATTCTGGCACTCGTGGTGTTTCAGGCCATCGTGGCGATCATGTTGTTTCAGAAGAAGCGATACTTCCCGTTTTGGTATTTGTGGCAGTGGGTGGCGACGTTATTCGTGTCGCTTGCGGTACTCATTTTGCCGCCGGTGATCGTCGGTGCTTCGTGGCAAGCCGGATTCATCCCCGAGGCCTTAGGGGCACTGATCTCAATCCTATTGGTCGGGGCTATCTGGGTGACGTATGTGTACCGGTCGGTGAGGGTTCGAAACACATTTGTCAGGTGACGAGACGCAGAGTCGTCGCAAGGAGCACCCCGCTCATGCACGCTGCGATCTCGGTCAGTTGACGCAGAGACCATTGCACTCGACTCAGGGGTGTCAGGTGGTTCAAGTCGAATCGCCTACTGCATTGGGGACCACTTTCGGTGTTTCGGCAGCTTCTTCGCGTCATCGGCAGAGGTCATTCCGGCAAATTCCGAACTAGGAGCACGGGGATCGAGAGCTAGCACGCTGGTGTCTTGATCGGGCTTCGGTCTTGGAGTACGAGAGCGCTCGGGAACATCAGTCTAACCGGCTGATTTATTACAGTTTTCGTCCATGTCTGGTTGGATGGGGCCTTTCCCCAATCGGATAGGCCGTGGCAATGGAGTGCATACAATGAACAAATTTGCTGCCCGCCTTATCGCCTTGGCGATCTTTTTGTCACCGTTGACCTATCCGGCCGTGGCCCAGTCTCTGCAGCAACCGCAAACCCAAGGCGACGTGACCTTCGTTTCCGGCGGCGTGGGGGACGACTCCCAGCAGGCCATGCTGGCCGCAAAGCCGGACTACAACCTGCACCTCCTGTTCGCCCAGGCGGTCAGCGGCGGCTACTTCGCCTATCTTCCGGTGCGGATCACCGACGCCTCGGGCGCGGTCGTGGTAAACGCGACTTCCATGGGCCCGTTCTTCTACGCCAGGCTGAAACCGGGAAAATACACCGTGTCGGCGGCGCATCGGGGCGTGCCGATGACCAAGACGGCCAACATTCCGGAGAGTGGCGCCGTCGATCTAAATTTCTACTGGGAATTCTAGCCTCGGTTCGCTGCCGAGGGCGAGACTGTGGTATGTTCGCCGGCGGAACTCCTCGTTCAGAAGGAGTCCGTCTGTGCGATTGTCGGGCTTGAAGGCGTCGTCACGCTGAGCCGGGAGGAAGTGCCATGGCCAAGATCAAGGTCAACGACATAACCATCAACTACGAGCAGCAGGGCAGCGGCGAACCCTTGTTGCTCATCCCCTATCTGGCGGCCGACAACGCCTGCTACGCCTTCCAGGTCGGCGAATATGCCAAGCATTTCACCTGCATTTCCATCGATCCCCGGGGCGCCGGCGAGAGCGACAAGCCCGCCGGCAGCTATTCGACGCGGCAATTCGCCGACGACGCTGCAGCCCTTCTCGCCGCTCTCAAAATCGAGCGGGCCCATGTGATGGGCCTTTCACTGGGGGCTGCGACGGGGCTGTGGCTCGCCTCACGCCATCCGGAAAAGGTGAAATCCCTTTCGCTGCACAGCTGCTGGACCAAGAGCGACCCGTTCCTCACTGCCGTCCTCAGGACCTGGCAGGTCATGGCCAAGGGTCTCGACAGCGTTCCCGAGATGGTGATCCAGGGCATCTTCCCCTGGTGCTTCACGCCCGAGCTCTACGCCGCCAAGCCCGACTACATCGAGCAGCTCGCCGCCTTCGTGCGCAGCCGCCCCAAGCAGCCGGTGGACGCCTTTCTGCGTCAATCGGAAGCGGTAATTGCCCATGATGCAGCCGGCGCGCTCGCCGGGATCAAGGCGCCGACCCAGATCACCTTTGGGCGCCATGACATGGTGACCTCGACCCGCTTCGCCGAGGCCCTGAAAGGCGGCATCGAGGGCAGCGAGCTCCTGGTGTTCGATGACTGCTCGCACGCCCCGATCTACGAGAATGTTGCCGACTTCAACGCCAAGACCCTCGCCTTCCTGAAGCGGCAAATCGGATAGGCACGAGGGCCGCAACTGCGGCACGGTCATGTCAGGGCTGCAGTGTCGCGGCAGAGGGGTTTGTTTTTTCTTGATTTCCGAGCCGAACCCCCTGTTCTCTGACCCTGTTCCGAACAGCGGTTGACCCGGACCGCTCGGGGCCGGGAGAAGTACATGACCGACGAGTTGAGCGAGAGCGCGCTCGAATATCACCGCTACCCGACGCCAGGAAAGCTCGCCGTCGTCGCCACCAAGCCGCTCGCCAACCAGCGTGACCTGGCGCTGGCCTACTCTCCAGGGGTGGCGGCGGCCTGCCAGGCGATCGTGGCCGACCCGGCCGAGGCAGCTCATCTGACGGCACGAGGCAATCTCGTCGCGGTGGTGACCAACGGGACGGCGGTTCTGGGCCTGGGCTCCATCGGCCCGCTCGCCGCCAAGCCGGTGATGGAGGGCAAGGCGGTCCTTTTCAAGACCTTCGCCGGCATCGATGTCTTCGATATCGAGATCGATGAGCGTGACCCCGGCAAGCTCGTGGACATCATCGCCAGCCTGGAGCCGAGCTTCGGCGGAATCAATCTCGAGGATATCAAGGCCCCGGAATGCTTCGAAGTCGAGGCGCGCCTGCGCGAACGCATGCGAATTCCGGTGCTCCACGACGATCAGCATGGCACCGCCATCATCGTCGCTGCAGCCTTGCTCAATGGCCTCAGGGTCGTGAGCAAGGGCCTGGACAAGGTGAAGCTGGTGGCGTCCGGCGCGGGGGCGGCGGCGCTCGCCTGCCTCGATTTCCTGATCGCATTTGGCCTGCCGCTCGCCAACATCACGGTCACGGACATCGTCGGCGTGGTCTACGAAGGCCGTCAGGAGCTGATGGACCCGCGCAAGGCGCGCTATGCCAAGAAAACGACGGCACGGACTTTGGCCGATGTCATGGAAGGGGCCGATATCTTCCTCGGCCTTTCGGCGCCCGGCGTGCTGAAACCGGAGATGGTCGCCCGCATGGCCGAGCGCCCGCTGGTATTCGCGCTGGCCAACCCGGTGCCCGAGATCATGCCGGAGCAGGTGCGTAGCGTCCGTCCGGACGCGGTGATCGCGACCGGGCGCTCCGACTATCCGAACCAGGTGAACAATGTTCTCTGCTTCCCCTTCCTGTTTCGTGGTGCCCTCGACGTGGGCGCGACGACGATCAACGAGGCAATGAAGAAAGCTTGTGCCGAGGCCCTGGCGGCTCTGGCCCGGGCCGAACCATCGGATATCGTCGCCGCTGCCTATGGCGGGGAAAGCCCGAGCTTCGGCCCCGACTACCTGATTCCCCGGCCCTTCGATCCGCGCCTCATCGTCGAACTTGCTTCGGCTGTCGCAAAGGCGGCGATGGAAAGCGGTGTGGCGACCCGGCCGATTGCCGATTTCCCTGCTTATCGCGAGCGACTCAGCCAATACGTCTTCCGCACCGGCCTGGTGATGAAGCCTCTGTTCGAGCGGGCAAGGCGCGACCCCATGCGCGTCGTCTTCGCCGAGGGCGAGGATGAGCGAGTGCTGCGCGCCGCTCAGACGGCGATCGACGAGAACCTGGCCAAGCCGATCCTCATCGGCCGCGGCCGCGTGGTCGAGAGCCGGCTTCGCAGGCTGGGCCTCAGGATCAAGGCGGGCGAGGATTTCGAGCTGGTCGATCCCCAGAGCGACGAGCGCTATGAGGACTATTGGAGCCTCTATCACAAGCTCATGGAGCGCCGCGGAGTGACGCCGGACGATGCCCGTTACCTCGTGCGCACCGAAACCACGATCATCGCCGCCCTCATGGTGAAGCGCTTGGAAGCGGATGCCATGCTCTGCGGCACGGCCGGGCGCTATCCCTCTCATCTGCAGCATGTCCGGGACATCGTCGGCCTGAGGCACGGCGTCGAGGCGCCTTCGGCGCTCAACGTCGTGGTGCTGCCGAAGGGCGTCTTCTTCCTGTGCGACACCCAGGTAACGGCTGAGCCCACCGCTGAAGGCATCGTCGAGATGACTAGAATGGCGGCGGAGGAAGTCCGCCGGTTCGGCATCGAGCCCAGGGCCGCACTCCTCTCGCACTCGAGTTTCGGGGCGAGCGATGCGGCTTCAGCCCAGCGGATGCGCTCGGCCCTGGCACTTCTGCACGCTGCCAACTTGCATGTGGAAGTGGAAGGGGAGATGCAGGCCGAGCTCGCCATTTCCCCTTCGTTGCGCCAGCGCTTGTTCCCCAATTCCGCTCTCACCGGCCAGGCAAATCTCCTCGTCCTGCCAAGTCTCGACGCGGCCAACATTGCCCTTGGCCTGTTGCGCCATCTGGGCGAAGGCATCTCCATCGGTCCGATCCTGATGGGTATGGCCGCTCCGGCCCATATCCTGACCCCCTCGGTCTCGGTGCGCGGCATCGTCAACATGACGGCCCTCGCAGTCGCCGAAGCGCAAGCCCCCGCATAGGCCGCGCCATGACCGGCCTGACGTTGTTCCGGGCCAGAGATGGCTATAACCTGTAGCCATGCCTTCACTCGACTTCGGCCTGGGCGAGACGGTGGACATGCTGCGCCAGCAGGTCGCCGATTTTGCCGCGGCTGAGATAGCCCCCCGAGCGGCGGAGATCGACCGTTCGAACAGTTTTCCCGCGGACCTCTGGCCCAAGCTGGGTGCGATGGGGTTGTTGGGAATCACGGTGGAAGAAGAGCTGGGCGGCGCCGGAATGGGCTATCTGGAGCACGTCGTGGCCATGGAGGAGGTGAGCCGGGCTTCCGCCAGCGTCGGCCTCAGCTACGGCGCCCATTCCAACCTTTGCGTCAACCAGATCCGCCGCAACGGCTCAGCCTCTCAGCGCCGCCGCTACCTGCCGGAGCTCATTTCCGGCGCTCATGTAGGGGCGCTCGCCATGAGTGAACCGGAGGCGGGATCGGACGTCGTGTCCATGCGCAGCCGGGCCGAATACCGGGACGGCCGTTACCGTCTCAACGGCCGGAAGATGTGGATCACCAACGGGCCGGACGCCGATGTGCTGGTGGTCTATGCCAAGACCGACGCCGGCGCGGGCCCGCGCGGAATCAGCGCCTTCATCGTCGAAAAGGGCATGGCGGGATTCTCCACCGCGCCGAAGCTGGACAAGCTCGGCATGCGGGGCTCCAACACCTGCGAGCTCATTTTCGAAGACTGCGAATTGCCGGAAGAAAACCGCCTGGGCGCGGAGAACGAGGGCGTGCGGGTGCTGATGAGCGGCCTCGACTACGAGCGCGCCGTGCTGGCGGGGGGGCCGCTTGGCATCATGCAGGCCTGCCTCGACGTCGTTATGCCCTATGTCCGCGAGCGCAGGCAGTTCGGTCAGGCCATCGGCGAGTTCCAGCTGATGCAGGCCAAGCTTGCCGACATGTACACGACCCTCAATGCTGCCCGGGCCTATGTCTATGCCGTCGCCAAGGCCTGCGACCGCGGCCGGACCACGCGCAAGGACGCGGCCGGCGCCATCCTGCATGCTGCCGAGAGCGCGACCTGGATGGCGCTGGAGGCGATCCAGGCCCTGGGCGCCAATGGCTACATCAACGATTTCCCGACCGGCCGACTGCTGCGCGACGCCAAGCTCTATGAGATCGGGGCTGGCACCAGCGAGATCCGGCGCATGCTGATCGGGCGCGAACTGTTCAACGAAGGGGAGTGACCGGGATGTCCTTGGAGATGCGCGGGACTTACGAGAAATGCGACAGTGGCCTGGCGCCGGATTCAAACAAGGCGCATGTCTGCCCGAACCGTGGCGGTCAACCGGTCCGGTGCCCGCGCCGGCGGAAGAAGGTATAGCGCCATGACCAGACGCCTCATCTCTTCTGGGTCATCCTTCGAGAAAGTTGCGGGCTATTCCCGTGCCGTGGTCGAGGGCGAGTGGGTTTTCGTCGCCGGCACCACGGGCTTCGATTATGCGGCCATGAGCATCTCCAAGGACCTGGGCGAACAGGTCCATCAGGCCTTTCGCAACGTCGGCGCCGCACTGCATCAGGCGGGCGCCAGTCTGGCCGACGTGGTGCGCGCCAACTACATCATGACGCGCGCCGACGACTGGGCGGAGATAGCGCCCATCCTGGGTCACTATTTCGGCGAGATCCGTCCTGCCTCCACCGCTATTGTCGCCGGGCTCGTCGACAAGCGGATGCGCTTCGAGATCGAGGTGACCGCGCGCCGACGCAGCGAGGGCTGATGGCGGCAATCGGGAAGATCCCGGCCACGTAGGGCAGTCAGGCGGACGAGGGGTCAGCGTTCCAGCTTCGATAGGGAGGAGTCATGGCTACCGTGCTCGTCACCGGCGCCAACCGCGGCTTGGGGCTGGAGTTCGTCCGCCAATATGCTGCCGACGGCTGGACTGTCATTGCCTGCTGCCGCGAGCCGGCCAAGGCAAAGGAGCTGAACAAGCTGACTGGCTCGATAACCGTGGAGGCGCTCGACGTCGGCGCGGATGCTCAAATCTCGGCGCTGGCCAAGCGCCTCAAGGGCCGGGCGATCGATCTCTTGATCAACAATGCCGGCGTCTATGGTCCGCGCAGCGGGACCGACACCGCTGCCTGGCTCGATGTCTTCCGGGTCAACAGCATCGCGCCGCTCCATCTTTCCCACGCCCTTGCCGACAATGTCGCCCGCTCCGAATTGAAGCGGATCGTCAGTGTGTCGAGTGCCATGGGCTCCATCGGCGAGAACGGAAGTTCAGGCGACTATGTCTACCGCTCCAGCAAGGCGGCGCTCAACATGGCGATGAAGGGTCTCTCCAACGAACTGAAGGACCGGGGCATCATCGTCGCCGTCTTGAGTCCCGGCTGGGTGAAGACGGACATGGGTGGCCGCAGCGCGCCGTTGGAAGCCGCCGACAGCATCGCCTCCCTGCGCAAAGTGATTGCTCAGCTGAAGCCCAAGGACAGCGGCAAGTTCTTCAGCCACGAAGGCAAGGCGATTCCCTGGTGACCCTGCCTGGAGGAGTCATGAGCAGCGCGATCGATTTCTATTTCGACTTCTCTTCGCCCTACGGCTATCTGGCATCGACCCGGATCGACGAGCTGGCTGAGCGCCATGGGCGTTCCGTCGCCTGGCATCCCTTCCTGCTGGGGGCAGTCTTCAAGCTGACGGGCCAACGCGCCCTGACCGAGCAGCCGATCCGCGGGCCTTACCATGAGCGGGACTTCGCGCGCTCGGCACGGCTGTTGGGGGTGCCCTTCACGTTGCCGGCCAAGTTTCCTTTCTTCGCCCTGGCGGCAAGCCGAGCCTTTTACTGGCTCAGCGACGGCGATCAGGCAAAGCGGCTGGCCAAGGCCGTTTATCGTGCCGCGTTTGCCGAAGGTCGCGACGTGACTCCCGTTTCTACGGTGGTTGAGATTGTAAAGTGCCTGGGCATTGAAGGGGTGGAACAGGGCCTGGAATTGCCCGAAACCAAAGCGAAGCTTCGCGAAGCGACGGACGCGGCGATAGCCCGGGGCGTTTTCGGTTCGCCTTTCTTCATCGTCGACGGAGAGCCCTTCTGGGGTCACGACCGCCTGGCGCAGGTCGAGCGCTGGCTGGAAACCGGCGGCTGGTAGGGACGCTTCTACCAACCGCAGGCCTTGGCCAATGGCTGCGCCGCCACCGCCAGGCCCTCGACGTCGAAGGTGAAGTCGAATGGTTTGTCCAGATAGGGACGGAAGCTCACCTGCAACTGCGTGGCGTCGAGCAGGGTCTTGATCCAGGGTACCGGGTTGGGTTGCAGGGCGCTGAAGCTGTCTTCAGTGACTTGCCATACTTCGCGGACCTCTTCGCCGCCGTCGATCCGCAGGACTACTTCGATTTGCTGATTGCTTGTCGAGAGGCGCTGCTGAGGGGCAATCTTGGCCTGGGTCACGTTGTTGTCGCAGCTGATGACCAATTGGGGCTGCGTCCAAGGCGGCGAGGCGGCGGCATCCTGCTGCTGGGCGCGTAGCGTGATGGCAATCACCTCGCCTCCTGATAGGGCAGAAGGGTACTGGTCGAGGTGCCATTTGCCGGGCCCGGGTGGTATCTGCCGGCCGGCAAGCCTGTCATAGCAGGCGAGCCGGGCCGACGAATCGTCGATGGCGGCGCAAGAGGCGAGGCCGTCCGCGGATGCCGTCCTCAAGGAAGCAACGATTGTCGCAACGGCATAGGTCGCGCCAAGAAACCACCTGGGCATCATCGGTCGGCACCTGCTTCTTGCCCGATCCCTTGAAAAGGTAGCAGTTTCGCTTCAAGGGCAATATATGCGGCGTTTTGCTCTGTTGCTAGCTCGTCAAGTTGGCCGGTTTATGTAGCTCGTGAGTTGTCCGCTTCGTTTAGGCTTTTGGGCCGGGGCATGCCCCG
>Ga0265331_10002709_pt1 | contig 11805 bp, 13 predicted proteins | sample 41923metaG_FD_202088 | JGI IMG/M metagenome (GOLD analysis project Ga0265331, IMG submission 202088) | Rhizosphere microbial communities from Carex aquatilis grown in University of Washington, Seatle, WA, United States - 4-19-23 metaG | ecosystem: Host-associated > Plants > Roots > Rhizosphere...
GGCTTTCGGTCTGTGGCGCGGCCTTCGGTCCGGAGGCGCGGTTCCGGCGCGCGCACCGGTGATCGGCGGGGATGCCGGCGGGCTCGCACACGCCGATCCCGCCAGCGAGCAGTTCGATGCGTCGGAGCTCGCACAGGCGGCGAGCGCGGCGGCGGCCGAACCGGGATTCCAGGCCCTGATCGTGATGCGCCACGAGCACGTGGTGCTGGAGCGATACGGCCACCGCACCGCGGCCGATACCGTCATCGATTCGGGCGCGATGGCCCAGGGGGTGCTCGGGCTGCTGGTGGGCATCGCGGCGCGTGATGATTTTCTGCCCCGTACGGGCCTCAGCGGATTTCGCGCCGAGCACCTGCGCGGGGCGATCGAGACGGCGGCCAGGACCACCTACCCGGACTATCTCGGACGCAAGCTGTGGCGACCAATGAATGCGGCGCCGGCCTGGATCGCGCTGTCCGCGCCAGGAAGCGCAGCGCCAACCGACTGCTGCCTGCACGCGCGCGTGCTCGACTGGATGCGGGTGGCCGGAGTGCTGCTCGGCGACGGAGCGTTCGAGGGCACCTCGGTCGCTCCCGAGGGCTGGGTGGCACGCATGCTGCGCCCAGTCTCGGCGGATGGACTTCACGGCTTCGGCGTCGAACTCGCAGGCGCCGCGCATGGACTCGAGCCGTTGCTGTTTGGCGATGCGTTCTTTCTGCGCGGGCCCGGCCACTGGCGGCTTGTCATGGCCCCCGGTGCGCACCTCGCGGTGCTGTTCGGCGCCAGCGGCCCCGCCGAGGCGGCCGGGGACTGGGACGAGACCCGGATCGCGAACCTGGTGTTCCATGCACTGCGCGACCAGCCGGCGCCCAACGCCCCGTCCAGCCTGCTGCAGCGGCTCGTGCCGGCGCACTGACCGCCGCCGCGCCGCGCTCCAGGAAGCCACCTTTGCAGGACGCCAGTGCTCTTCCCGTGATCTCGCCACCGCCGCTCAAGCCGCTCGTGGCGCTGTTCGTGGTCTGCGTGATCGACGTGCTCGGCTTCGGAATCCTGATCCCGCTGATCCCGTACATGGCCACCAACTTCGGCGCTTCCCCGGCCCTCATCACGCCGATCCTGGGAACCTATTCGCTGTGCCAGCTCATCGCCGCGCCGATCTGGGGCCGGCTCAGCGACCGATTCGGCCGGCGGCCGATCCTGATCACCAGCATGGCCGGCGCCGGCACCTCGTACCTCATTCTGGCCGGCGCCCATTCGGTCACGACGCTGCTGGTGGCGCGGGCGCTGGCGGGCTTCATGGCCGGAAACCTGTCCGCCGCACTGGCCTATGCGTCGGACATCAGCACGCCGCAGAACCGCGCCCGCACCATGGGCACGGTCGGGGCCGCGATCGGAGTCGGCTTCATGCTAGGGCCGGCGATTGGCGGGGCGCTGGCGGGCGAGCATCTGGCCACGGCGAATTTCCTGCGCCCGGCGCTGCTGTCCGCATCCTTAAGCGTGCTGGCCATGCTGCTCGTGGTGTTCGTGCTGCGCGAGAGCCACACCGCCGCGCACCGGCAGGCGCAGCACGCTGCAGGTCCGCGCATCGCCGGACTGGCGCTGCTGCGCACGTTGCCGGCGCTGCGCGCGCTGGCGCTCGGCAACCTGCTCGTGACGTTCTCCCAGTCCACGCTCGACTCCAGCTTCGCGATCTGGGCCATGAACCGCTATGGCCTCGGGCCGCGCAGCGTCGGGCTGGCGCTGTTCGCGCTGGCGATCGTGGCGGTGCTGGTGCAGGGCGGGCTGCTGCGCGTACTGGCGCCGCGTTTCGGCGAGTACCGGCTTGCGCTCGCTGGCGTGCTCGGTTACTGCGCAGGTCTCGCCGGCGTCGCGCTGGCGCAGGATCTGCCGTGGGTCATCGCCGCCCTCGTGGTCTGCGGCCTCGGCGCCGGGCTCTATGGCCCCTCAGGATCCGCGCTTGCCTCGCGCGAGGCAAGTGAACAGAACCGTGGCGCAGTCATGGGGATCTACCAGTCCAGTACTTCAATGGCGCGCGTGCTAGCGCCATTCCTTGCCGGTACGATCTACCTGCGCTTCGGGCCGAACGCACCGTTCCTGGTGGCCGCACTGATCACGATGCAGGCGTTCTGGTGCATCCTGGCCGCGCGGCGCCTGCATCTGAGGCAAGGACAATCATGATCCACGTGCTGGGTGAGCGCAGACTGAAGACCGCCGGGGATGACTATTACATTGCCCCCGGCGCGCAGGTGATCGGCGAGGTCGTGCTCGGAGCCGGGGCGAGTCTGTGGTTCAACTGCGTGCTGCGCGCAGATGACGAGCGCATCGAGGTCGGCAGCGGCAGCAATGTCCAGGATGGCTCGGTGATCCATGCCGATCCCGGCACGCCGACGCTGATCGGGAGCGACGCGACAGTCGGCCACATGGTGCTGCTGCACAGCTGCCAGATCGGCGACGCATCGTTGATCGGCAACGGCGCCATCGTGCTCGATCGTGCGCGGATCGGCAGCCACTGCATCGTGGCCGCCGGCACGCTGGTGGTGCCCGGAGCGCAGATCCCGGACGGTTCGGTCGTCATGGGCTCACCGGCCAGGCTGGTGCGCACCGTCACGGAGGCGGACCTGACGATGATCCGGCAGGCCGCCGAGCACTATCGCGCCCGCATCCCGCGCTATCGGGCGCAGCTACGCGCCTTCAGTGCTTGAGCGGCTGTTTCAGGAAGTCCTCGCGGTCCGCCGAGTGCACCGTGACCTGCAGCGACTCCCGGCCGCGCGTGAGGGTCAATGGCACCGGCGAGCCAGCGGCGCCCTGGCTCCAGATACCGCGCAGGAATTGCGGCAGCGTCGTGACCCGCTGTCCAGCGACCGCGCGGATGATGTCGCCGAGCCGCAGTCCCGCCCGGTGCGCCGGACCGTCGCGCGTGAGGCCGGCAACGATCACGTGATCGGCCTGCTCGGCCGTGTACACGCCGAGCCACGGCCGCGGAATTCGCCGCGGCCGCCCATGCTCGATCATCTCGGCCAGCACCGGCTCTACCAGGTCGATCGGCACGAACATGTTCGCGTCGAACTCCTCCTGGGCCAGCGACTCCTGCACGAACAACGAGCCGATCCCGAGCAGCAGCCCGTTCTCCCCGAGCAGCGCGGTACCGCCCCACTGCGGGTGCGGGGGCGCCGTGAACAGGGCGTCATCGAGCAGATACTCCCAGTAGCCGGCGAATTCGCGGCGCGCAATCAGGCGCGCCTCGAGGGAATGAACAGCGCCGCCGTGTCCGATCACGATGACCCGGTCCCCGACGTTCAGGGTACTGGCCGACCCGCGCTCGAGCGGTGGTGCATCGAGGGTGCCGAGCGGCTGCACCAGTCCGAAGCCGCTGACCGGGTCGAAAGCCAGCGGATAGGCTTCCACGACTCTGCCCTCGAGAGTGGTGAGCCAGATCGACTGCGCCTCCATCACCAGGTAGCCGATCGTCAGCACCAGCGTGCGCCCGGTGCCACGGATCACGACGCCGTGACCGAAACGCTCGGTGCCGAGGATCGGGGCGGTATAGGCGTCTTCGGGGATTTCGGAGTGCAGCAGCACGACTGAGCGGTAGGCCGCCTGCAGGTCAAAGCCGAGCCCCGGCTGCTGTGGCCGCAGCGCCTCGGGCAGTTCCCATTCCTCGCTGCTTGCCATGTACGGGCAAGCTTAAGGGAGAACCGCAGCGGAGTTCAAAGCGGAGTCTCCGGGCTCGGAGATGCCGCCCCGCCCTCTAGGACGCCCGAAAATACGATCACGGCCTCGCCGATGATGCTGACCGCTACGAGCGCGTCGTCCTCGAGCGAGAGCGCCACCGTGACGCGGCCCGGCCGATCGACGAAGCGTCCCTGCGCCCCGGTGAACTCGATGACCTGCGGCCCGTCGGAAGCGGCACGGCCTTCCGTACCCAGCAAGCCATGCTGCAGCAGGTAGGCACCGAGCAGCGCATGGGCGTTGCCGCTCACCGGATCTTCCGCAATGCCGAGCGCCGGACAGAACATGCGCGCCTCGCTGAACACGTCGGGCACCGAGGGCTGCAGTGTGAACAGGAAATAGCCGGGCGCGCCGAGCTGTGCGGAGAGCGTGATCAGGCGTGCCGCATCGGCCCGTGCCCGCTCGAGCGCCTGCGCATCGCGCAGGCCGAGCAGCAGCCGTGAGCCGCGTTCGCCGGCAATCATGACCGGACAGCTTGTGCAGAGGTCCGAGAGCGAGAGTCCGAGCGCCTGCACGACGGCATCGAGCGCGCCATCAGGGACAGTGCGGGCGGGGAGCGGTGGCGGCTGGTGGATTGCGATGCGCGCCGGATGCGCGCCGATCAGGTCGATGTCTGCCAGCCCGCCTGCACTGCGCTGGCGCCGGCCCGCTGGCACGGAGCCTGGCAGCGACGCGAGCACCGCGTGCGCGGCGAGCGTCGCGTGGCCGACGAATGCAGCTTCGCCACGCGGCGTGAAGAATCGCAGCCGCAGATCATGATCGGGCGCGTCGGCCTTGAGCACGAAGGCGGTATCGCCGGCGTTGATCTCGCGCGCGATCGCGCGCATCTCGGTCTCCGACAGGGCGTCGGCGTCGAGCACCACTCCCGCGGGATTGCCGCTGAAGCGCTGCGACGTGAACGCATCGACCTGGAATACGCGTACGCTGTCGCTCAATGTGGCGCTCCTGATGCCGGGCGTACTGCATGCCGGGCGTGCTGCAATTGTAGCGGCGCGCTGGCATGGGCGCGGCATGGGCTTGCAATCGCGCGAACCATCCCTGATAGTTTCGGCCTGAACCTAAGGGGTGGTCCGCTGGAGCGGACCTGAGACGCCGCGGTGGGCGAACCCGTTGAACCTGATCCGGTTAGCACCGGCGTAGGGAGCAGGTAATCATGGAAATCGGCGTCGAAATCAGTCTCTATCCGCTGCGCAATGACTACATCGCGCCGATCGAGGACGTGATCGCGCGCCTGAACGCCGATGCGCGCCTGCGGGTGGTCACCAACAGCATGAGCACCCAGGTGTTCGGTGAATACGAGCTCGTGATGCAGTGCCTGGTGCGCGAGCTGCGCACGAGTTTCGAGCGCCACGGCACGGCCATTTTCGTGATGAAGGTCCTGGGACCGCTGCCGACGTGATCGATGCGCTGGTTCGCGCGCTGCGCGGCACCAGTGCGTTCGAGGCTCTTGCTGTGGCGCTCGGCGTGCTCTATGTGCTGCTGGTATACAAGCGCCGGCGCCTGTGCTGGATCGCGGGCGGAGCGAGTTCGCTCATCTACATCTATGTCGCGGCGCAAGCCGGCCTGCCCATGCAGTCCGCGCTGCAGTGCTATTACGTTCTGATGGCCTTCTACGGCTGGCACAGCTGGTCGCGTTCGGAGCAGCAGCAGGCCGGCATCGCGGTGTGGCCGCTGCGCCGGCACCTGCTTGCGCTGCTCGCGATCGGAGTCTTGAGCATGCTCACCGCGCACTGGCTGCAGCGCGAGACCCACGCCGCGTGGCCCTACCTTGATTCGTTGACGACCTGGGTCAGCCTGTTTGCCACGTGGCTGGTCGCGCGCATGAAGTTGGAGAACTGGCTGTACTGGATCGGCTCGGACGCCGTGATGGTGTTCCTGTTTGCCAAGCAGGGCTACCTGTTCACCGCCGGGCTGTTCCTGACCTACCTCGTGATCGCGGCTTTCGGGTTCGTGGAATGGCGCCGGCAGTACCGGCTGCAGAGTCCGTGAACACACCGCCGGGCTGGGCACTGGCGTGTGTTCCCGGTCTCGAGCACGGTGCGTCACCACGGCTGGTGATGCAGTTGGCCGGGGGCAGCGTGAACCGTGTCTATCGGGTCGACAGCGCTGACGGGCGGTTCGTGCTCAGGCTCAATGGCGCGGCCTGGCGCCGTCCCGGCGTGGATCGCGAGCGCGAACTGCTGCTGCACCGGGCCGCAGCGTCAGCCGGCATCGCGCCGGCGATCGTGATGGCCGAACCCCGGTCCGAGGGCCTGCTGGTCCTCGAATACCATGACGGGCAGGTCTGGACCCCGGAGGCTTTCGGGGAAGCGGCCTCGCTCGAGCGACTCGGTGAACGGTTGCAGGTACTGCACCAGCTCACGGCTCCCGCGATCCCGGTCTTTGACCCGATGGCCATTGCGCGCGCTTATGTTCAATCCATCGAGGCACGGCAGCCCGAGCGGGCAACCGGGTCGCAGTGCGCGGCGACGCTGCGGACGATCCTCCCGCGCGTCGAGTACGCTGGCGCACTGCTGCAGCGGAGGGGCGATGGCGCCTCGGGCATCGTCCACGGCGACCTCGCGGCTGGCAACCTGCTGCAGGGCCGGCGGCTGTGGCTGCTCGACTGGGAGTACGCACAGCGCGGCCATCCGCTGCTCGATCTCGCCTGCGTGCTCGCGTACTACCCGCGCTCGGCGGCGCACCGCCGGGAATTCGCGGCCGCAGCCGGACTTGCGGCGCTTGCGGACGGCGAGCTGCTGGACGAGGCCGTATATGTCTATCGCGCGTTGAGCTGGCTGTGGCACCTGGCGCGCGGCGAAGACGCGCCGGCGCCCTGAAGGGCGAACGCCACTCAAAAGCGGGGTTGGCAGGGGGACTGGCATCCCGAATCCGGTGACGGCAAACTACCGCGCCCTGCAGCCCCGGAGTGCCCATGCCGCTGGTACGAGTGATTGATCGTGACGGTGTCGAACGCGAACTGGACGCGCCCAGCGGCGTCTCGCTGATGGAGCCCTTGCGCGACATGGACGATGGTGTAGCGGCAATCTGCGGTGGCATGTGTTCGTGCGCCACCTGTCACGTCTATGTGGACCCGTCCTGGGTGGCGAAGCTGCCGCAGCCGATGTCGGATGAGTCGGACATGATCGGCGACCTGGCCAGCCGGCGGGACAATTCGCGCCTGTCCTGCCAGATCATGCTCAATGATGCGCTCAGCGGCCTGAAAATCGCGATCGCCCCGGAAGAATAGCCCGCCCGATGACCTGCGTCTGCCGCCGATGACCTACGTTTACTTACTGCTGGTGCTCGGAGCGCTGCTTGCGCTCGCGCGCATCGCGATCGCGCTGCGCCGCGCGCGCGGTCAGGGGCAGCAGGACTGGGACGCGCGCCTGGTGCAGAACCTGCGGTCTGCGGGTGGCAACGCGTTCACGCCCTACGAGGTGGATTTCTTCTTCAACCTGCCGGATGAAGCGGCGTGCGCCGCACTGCGTGCCACACTCGAAGCTGAAGGTTTCGCGATCGATGCGCGTGTGGCGACCGGCGAGGCCGCGAGCGGCTTCTCGCTGCACGCGCGCAAGCAGCTGCGCGTCTCGGTCAGCGAGATGCAGGAGCACTCGCGGCGCTTTCGACTGCTTGCCGAGCAGCTCGGCGGTCACTACGACGGCTGGATGACCGACCCCTCGCGCAAGTAGCGGGTCGCGGCGGAATCAGGGTCGCTTTTCGCCCTGTCGCCTGACCGCCTCGGCTGCCGCGCGGATCGCCTCCGCGTCGCCGAGGTAGCGGCTGCTGCGCGGGCGCAGCGAGTCGTCGAGTTCGTACAGCAACGGCACCCCGGTCGGGATGTTCAGCTCCACGATGGCCTGTTCCGACAGGCCGTCGAGCATCTTGACCAGCGCGCGCAGGCTGTTGCCGTGCGCGACCACCAGTACGTCCGCGCCGGTGCGCAGCGCCGGCGCCACGTGCGATTCCCAGAACGGAATCACGCGCGCGAGCGTGTCCTTCAGCGATTCGGTCGCCGGCAGCTCGCGCGGATCGACGCCGGCATACCTTGGGTCGAAGCGCGGATGACGCGGATCGTCCTGGTCCAGTGGCGGAGGCGGGACATCGTAGCTGCGCCGCCAGATCTTGACCTGGGCCTCGCCGTGCCGTGCCGCGGTCTGCGCCTTGTCCAGGCCCTGCAGCGCGCCGTAGTGCCGTTCGTTCAGGCGCCAGCTACGCTCGACCGGCAGCCACAGCAGGTCGAGCACGTCGAGCATCAGCCACTGCGTGCGGATCGCCCGCTTCAGCACCGAGGTGTACACGAGCCGCGGCACGATGCCCTCGCGCTGCAGCTCGCTACCCGCCTGGCGCGCCTCCTTGAGCCCACGATCGGTCAGGTCGACGTCGGTCCAGCCGGTGAATCGGTTCTCCAGGTTCCAGATGCTCTCGCCATGACGCACCAGCACGAGTTTTCCCGGCACGATCCGTTCCCTCCAGATATCGATGCAGGTGCTTTATAGCAGAGGCGCGGCGCTATCGTCGGGCGGTCGCGCTCGCCGGTGCGTCACTCCGGCAGCTCCAGATCGGCGATCAGCGCGCCCAGGAAGCGCACCGCTTCCCCGCCGGTCACCACGCGGTGATCGAAAGTCAGGGACAACGGCATGCGGCTGTGTACCGCGACCTGTCCATTGACGGCGACGACGTCCGCGCGCGCGCGTCCGGTGCCGAGGATGGCGACCGCCGGCGGAACGACGACCGGTGTGGCGTAGCGGCCCGCCATCATGCCGAAATTCGACAGGATGAAGGTGAAGTGGCGCAGTTCGTCGCTGCTGAGGCTGCGATCGCGGGCGGCGGTCTTGAGCCGGTCGAGCTCGGCGCGCAGCTCGGCCGCACTGCGCCGCTCCACGTGGCGGATGACCGGTACCAGCAGGCCGTCGGCCGTATCGACCGCGAGGCCGACGTGTACATGATCGAACAGCGTACGGCACTGCGAACCGGCGTCGTACCAGGCGTTGAGTCCTGGTTCGCTGCGCGCCCCGGCGGCGATCGCGCGCAGTACACGAGTCGTGTAGTCATTGGTGCCGCGCCAGCGGTAGAGATCGGCATCATCGAACACCGAGCATTCCATGACCGAATCGCGCGACAGCGTCATGCTCTGCGCCATGGCCCGCCGCAGGCTGCGCAGCACTTCGACTCCGCCCTCGGCGCCGCTGCCGGCGGGCACCGTGCTCGCCGCTGGCGCGTGCGGATGCATCGTGCTGGCCGCGGCGCGCGCCGGCAGCCCGACTGCCATCACGTCATCGAGCGTCACCAGGCCATCCCGCCCGGTACCGCGCACCGACGCGATATCGACCCCGAGGCTGCGCGCCAGCGCGCGCGCCGCCGGTACGGCACGTACCCTCGGCGTGATCACCGCGTCGGCGGCGAGCAGCGCAGCACCGGCCTCGGTAGGCTCGCCAGCGGCCGGCATGTGTCCGACGACCGTGCCGGTATCGGTGCGTGCCGGGTCACCCGGCGCGGCTGCCTCGTCGGCGAATTCGACCAGGGCGGCGCCAGTCTCGACCCGATCGCCCGGCTGCGCGAACAGCGCCTTGATCGTCCCGCTCCAGGGGGAGGGTACTTCGACCACGGCCTTCGCGGTCTCAACGGCCAGCAGCGGGGCGTCAACCGAAATCCGGTCGCCCGCCTGCACGTGCCATTGCAGTACCTCGGCCTCGGACAGACCTTCGCCGAGGTCCGGCAACCTGAACACTGTCATGCTGACATGCCTCGTCGAGTCTTGAGCTTCAGTCCGCCAGCGTCGCGCGGATGCCGTCGACGATGCGCGCGATGCCGGGGATGTAGTCGTGCTCGAGCCGGTAGAGCGGCATGATCGTATCGTAGCCCGTCACGCGACGTATCGGCGCCTGCAGATCGTACAGCGCCTGCTCGGCCACAGTCGCCGCGATCTCGCCGCCCAGACCACCAGTGCGCGGTGCCTCATGCACGATCAGCAGCCGACCGGTCTTGACGACGGAATCGAGGATGGTCTCGAAGTCGATCGGGGCGAGCGTCGCGACGTCGATCACCTCGCAGCTGATTCCCTCGGCTGAGAGCTGCTCGGCGGCCTTCAGGCTGTCGACGGTCATTGCACCCCAGGTTACCAGAGTGACGTCGCTGCCTTCGCGCAGCACGAAGCAGCTGCCGATCGGCAGCGATCGGCCGTCGTTCTCGACCTCCTGGCGCGCAAGGCGGTAGAGCCGTACCGGCTCGAGCACGACGACCGGATCCGGATCACGAATCGCGGCGAGCAGCAGGCCATAGGCGCGTGCCGGAGACGTCGGGCACACGACGCGCAGTCCGGGGTGGTGGCACAGCAGCGCCTCCAGGCTCTCGGAGTGGTGCTCAGGGGCATGGATGCCGCCGCCATGCGGCATGCGCAGCACCAGCGGGCAGGCAAGGCGTCCGCGGGTGCGATTGCGCAGTCGCGCCATATGGCTCGCGATCTGGTCCATCGCGGGGTAGATGAAGCCCATGAACTGGATCTCGGCCACGGGCCGCAGTCCCTGCGTGGCGAGCCCGATCGCAACGCCGGCGATCAGCCCCTCGGCGAGCGGAGTGTCCTGCACTCGCTGGGCACCGAAGCGCTGCTGCAGCCCGACCGTGGCCCGGAACACGCCGCCGTTGTTGCCGACGTCCTCCCCGAGCACGACGACTGAAGGATCGTGGTCCATCTCCCAGGCATGCGCCATGTTGATGGCCTCGACCATCGTCAGCTTCGGCATCGCAGGTCCTTCTGGTCCCAAGGCGGCTTAAGGCTTGCCCGCGGAGAAGCGGCGCGCATCCTCGCGCTGTGCGCGCAATGCCGGTGGAAGCTCGGCATACAGGAAGTCGAACATCGCGTCGCTCGACTGCTTCGGGGTGGCGAGGTAGCGCTGTACGGCCGCATCGATCTCCTGCGCGCAGGCCCGCCGCCAGGAATCCTCCTGCGCGTCGTCCCACCATCCGCGTGCCGTGAGGAAGGCGCGCAGCCGCGGAATCGGGTCCAGCCGCCACGCCGCCTCCAGTTCCCCCGCCGGGCGGTAGCGCGAGGCATCATCGGAAGTCGTGTGATCGCTCAACCGGTAGGTCAGCGCTTCGATCACCGTCGGGCCGCCGCCTGCGCGTGCCCGGGCGAGTGCCGCGGCGACCGTCTCGCGCACAATCAGCGCATCGTTGCCGTCGACCTGCACGCCGGGGATGCCGGCCGCGACTGCCTTCTGCGCGAGGGTCTGCGCGGCGGTCTGGGAGCTCACCGGCACCGAGATTGCCCAGCCGTTGTTCACGATCACGCACACCAGCGGCAGCACTCTGGCGCCCGCGAAGTTGATCGCCTCGTAGAACGCGCCCTGGGACGTGCCGCCGTCACCGATGAACACGAGCGCGCAGCGATCCTCCCCCCGGATCTGATAGGCGAGGGCGGCACCGGCGGCCTGCGGCATCTGCGAGCCGATCGGGACACAGAATGGGAAGTCCTGCGGCGAGCGCGCGTAGCGCGTACCGCGCTCGTCGCCGCCCCAGTACAGCAGAATGTCGGTGAGTTCGATGCCGCGCCAGAACTTGGTCCCGATCTCGCGGTACACCGTGAACAGCGTATCGGCGGCCTGCATCGCGGCGCCCACGCCCACGTGCGTGGCTTCGTGCCCGAGGCAGGACGGATAGGTGCCGAGCTGGCCGGTGCGCTGCAGGTTCATCGCCTTGGCGTCGAACGCCCGCGCCCGCACCATCGCGCGATACATCGCGCACACCGCCGGCGGATCCCCGGCGAACTCAGGCAGCGGCCCGCAGACGCTGCCATCGGGCCCGAGACAGGCGCGATAGGGGATCTCGAAACGCGCCACGATGCTGCCCGTATTCATAGGCGGAATCGTAGCACTGAACGCGCGGCTACTTAACGCGTCCGCATCAATGCGCGCCGCCGCCGCGCCCGCCCTGGAATGGCGGCTTGGCGAACCAGACCAGCGGAGTCAGAACCAGGAACATGATCGCATAGAGCCGATACACGTCGTTGGCGGCCAGCGTGCGCGCCTGCGAGAGCATCAGCGCTCGCACCTGGCCGAAGGCCGAGCGGCCTGCGATGCCGAGCGACTGCAGGTGACCGGCGTACGCGCTCCAGTTCGC
>Ga0265331_10002710_pt1 | contig 11805 bp, 6 predicted proteins | sample 41923metaG_FD_202088 | JGI IMG/M metagenome (GOLD analysis project Ga0265331, IMG submission 202088) | Rhizosphere microbial communities from Carex aquatilis grown in University of Washington, Seatle, WA, United States - 4-19-23 metaG | ecosystem: Host-associated > Plants > Roots > Rhizosphere >...
CCTTACCAGTTCTCTCTCACCGCCCGTTCCAGTGACTCTCATCTGGCGGGTCATGGAACGGTCGCCCAACCGTTCGACTTCCGCAATCTCGAAGCTGACTTCACCGCTCAGGGCGAGGACCTCAAAGATCTCTACTACCTTGCGGGCGTCATGCTACCCAACACGGGCCCCTACAAGCTGTCCGGCAAGCTCGCACGCCACAACACGAGCTTCGGGCTCCGAGAGCTCGTCGCTACATTCGGAGAGAGCGATCTGCATGCCTCCATCGCGAGCGAGATGGACGCTGGAGGCCACACGCATGTCGATGTCGATTTGCGTTCACAGCGGCTGCGTCTCGCGGATCTGGGCGCGCGTGCCGCTGGGCGTGCCGCTGGACCACCGGGCACGAAACCCCTGCTTCTGCCGGAGCTCGAACTCCGTGTCGAAGGAATACGGCGTTCGGATGCCGCAATCGCTTTCCACGCACAGGAGCTCGTTGCTGGGAGGCTGTCATTCCGCACGCTAGCCGGAAAGATGTCCATCGATCACGGCCTGGTCATCGTGTCGCGACTCTCGGCCGACGTGCCGGACGGTAAGGTGTCTGCGCAGGTGAGATTCGACGGCAGACCCGAGATCCCCACCGCTACCCTCGACCTGAACGTCACCGATGTACGGCTCGGCCAGCTCGCCAAAAAAGACCCGGCACAACCGCCGCTCGATGGCCTGTTACGCGGACACCTGAAACTGACAGGTCGCGGCCGCTCGATCCATGAGATCGCGGCTAATGCCAACGGCTCGGTTACCGCGATACTTCCGGAGGGCACGATGCGTGCCTCCCTGGCGGAGCTCACGGGAGTCGACCTTCGCGGGCTGCGCATGCTGCTCACCAAGAACAAGGAGGAGACGCCGGTGCGTTGTGCAGTCGCACGTTTCGAGCTGCGCCAAGGCACCCTGACGGCCCAGACCCTGGTCATCGACACCGACCCGGTGCTGATTACCGGAGCAGGCTCGATCAAGCTCGATACTGAGGCGCTCGACCTGCAGATCCGGGGCCATCCCAAACATGTCAGATTGCTTCGCGTGCAGGCGCCAGTAGCGATCCGCGGCACCCTCGCCCATCCTTTGGTCGGCGTCGAAAAGGCCGGCAGAAAGTTTCAGTTGGTGGATCCCGGTCACGGAAAAGACGTGGACTGCGCGACGTTGCTCGCGGAAACGAAAGCGGGAGCGCCGTCGCTCCCGTAATCGCCCGGCGGAACGACCGACGCTCCGTCGTCTACTGAGTGTGATTACTTGCTGATCCCGTTGTGCTTCTTCCGATAGATTCGGCCGCTCTGGCGATTCTCAGAGCGCTGGATGACGCGCTGCTCACGGGCGCCAACATGTCCGTTCGCCGCCGCATTGGCCTCCCGGCCATCCACATGCGCCTGACCGCGCTCGAGCTTGCCCGCCTCGCGATTTGTCAGCGAGCCGTTTTCCATGCCGTTCTGAATGCGCTGCTGCTGGTTGACATTGCGCTGCACGTCAGCCTGCATGCGCCGCGAGGAAGCTGAATCCGGATTCCCGGTTACGCCGTTGTGTTTGGCGGCGTAAATGTTGTTGCTCACCCGGTTCTGCGCCGCATTCAGGCGCGCCTGCTCCGCAGGGCTGATGGAGCCGTTTTTCATATCCCGGGCTTCCATCTTGTCGATGTGCTGCTGCTGGCGCTCGAGCGAACCGGCCTCCTTGGTCGAGAGCTGCCCGGACTGCAATCCCTGCTCGATACGCTGCTGTTGGTTGACGTCGCGCTGCTGATCTTTCTCGGCGGTGGTCTGCGCCCAGGCGGCGCTCGTCAACACGCTCAGCGCGACGAGTTTCACGGTGATGCCAATTGTCTTCATACGCCCTCTCTCCAGGATGTTTGTGTAGTCGTAGCCACTGTCGAGGGGTAACAACGGGTCACATTTTGGCAGGTTGACCCCGCGCAAAAAGTCTCCCTGGGGAGGTCAACCGGGCCCGCTCCGGCGCGTTTCCCCCCGAAAATCCACGGCCGTTCAGCTGCCATGCAGCAAGCCCGCGCGTCGCCAGGAGTCGGCGGCATGCTCATTGATGCGGCTGGGAGACTCCAGGCGCCCCTGGCGGCCCCGCCGCCATCGCTTTCTTCGCATCGTTGGCACGATCGATGATGTAGGCGCGCAGGTTTCTCGTGTCCTCTGGCTGCAGCGCCGCAGCAAACGACGCCATCCCCTTCTCCGACTTGATGCCCTTCAACACCACCATATCGAAGCCTTCCTGGCTGTGAAGCAGCGGTGTCCGCGTGAGGTCGGGGAAGTTGGCTCCACGGGTTGCGCCCCTGTCGCCGTGGCAAGCAGCGCAATACTTCGCATACGTCCGTTCGCCCGCCGTGACCTGCTCAGCGGAAGCCGCGGCCGGCGGCGGATCGAGCGGCGGCGGAGTGTAAGGCTCGGCTGGCGGCAGCTTGGCGTTACCGCCGAGGCCGAACACCAACATGCGCGAGTAGTTGGGGGCGTAATACCCACCCATGGTGTTGCCCCCCACGCTGATCGCAACATACTGCTGGCCATCGAGCTCGAAGCTGATGGGCGGAGCCACGACACCCGTTTCGGTCTTGAAGCTCCACAGCTTCTCGCCGGTCTTGGCATCGTAGGCGCGAATCTCATTGGCGCTGCCGCCGCCATGAAATACGAGACCCGACGCCGTGGCGAGCGCGCCGCCGGCCGGTCCCTGATTCTCCTCACCTTTCCAGACCTGCTTACCGGTCACCGGATCCCAGGCCTGTAGATAAGCCGTGAAGCCCGCCTTCTCTTTCGGGTGGTCCTTGTAGTAGGTGAAGGGAGCCAGGAAATCCAGGCCGAGGTTGTAGCCCACCGGATTGGGCGTGAAGCTCTTGTCAGCCACCATCGGGAAGTAGGCAACCTGAGTAGGGAAGTACAGCAGGCCCGTCTGCGGGCTGAAGGCATTCGCCTGCCACCCATGGGCGCCCTGGACACCGGGCTCGAGGTTCCACGGCTTGCCGACGGGGAAACGGGACTCCGGCTTCACACGCGGCCGCCCGGTCTTCATGTCGACGCCGTCCGCCCAGTTCACTCCCGTGAACGGCACGGCTCGCAACAACTTACCGTTTGCCGCCTCGAGCATGTAGAAAAAGCCGTTCTTGCAGGGCTGCAGGATGACGTGGCGCTTCTTGCCGTCCACGTTCAGATCCACAACCGTCATGGGGCTGACGGCGTCGTAGTCCCACGTATCCGCAGGAGTGGACTGGTAATGCCACACGTATTCGCCCGTGGCGGCTTTAACCGCAATGACGGACGCCAGGTACAAGTTATCGCCGGAGGTTGGATCACGATACAGATCGTTCCAGGGCGTACCGTTGCCTGTGCCGAAGTAGATGAGCCCGGTCACCGGATCATAGACGATCGCATCCCATACGGCGCCGCCACCACCTAACTTCCACCACTCCCCGCCCCAGGTCGCGGCCGCCTTCTTCATGGCCTCGTTCTCGAAGCCCTCCTTGGGATCGCCGGGAACCGTGTAGAAGCGCCAATCCAGCTTACCGGTCTCCGCGTCATACGCGCTGAGATAGCCCCGCACGCCGTACTCACCACCGGACTCGCCGATGAACACCTTCCCCTCGGCAATACGCGGCGCGCTCGTGATGGAGTAGCGCTTGGTCTTGTCGATGGTGAGCGTGGACCAGGCTTCTTTACCGGTGCGTGCGTCGATCGCTACCAGGCGACCGTCGAGCGTGCCGAGATAAATTTTCCCGCGCCAGGCCGCGATGCCGCGATTGACGATGCCGCAGCAGACATTGCGGATCCACTCGCCCGGAGTCTTGGGATCGTACTGCCAGAGGGTCTTGCCGGTGCGGGCATCAAACGCATACACCTTGCTCCAGGCCGTGGAGACATAGATGACGCCGTCGATGTACAGCGGGGTGCCGTCCTGCGACAGGTTGGTGTCGTAGTCCGCGTACCACTTCAAGCCGAGTTGCTTGACGTTGTCGCGCTTGATCCCGGTCAGGCGGCTGTAACGCTGCTCGCTGTAGTCACCGCCGTAAGTCAGCCACTGCGACGGCTCGGAGTCCGCATGCAGCAGGCGCTCGGCGGTCACGTTTGCGGGGCCCGCGCCCGCGGCGGCTAGCGCCGCACCGGATGAGATGGCTGCGAGCAATGAAGTACACAGGCCAGCGGCCCGATTCCAGGTACGAGTCAAAGTAGGTCCCCCAAGAGCGAGCGGCACATTCCAGGCATTTTAATCATAAGGAACGTCGAGAGCATTCGGCTCCCGTCCTCAGTGCGGACATCGCACCACAGAATACGCCGGAGCGCGGGGATTGCGCGGCGAATTGCCGTGATGCCGCCGGGATCAAAGCACCTTTGGCCGGGAATTACTTATTCCCCGCGACCGGCGGCGCCCACAGCCTCGCTCAACCGGGCCCCCTGCCGCTCGAGCGGCGGATCGCCCATGGAATCAAACAGCGCCGCCGTGTCGGCCAGCCTGGCCGCGCGAGCCCTGACGTATTGCACATGGGCACTCTGGTACTGCTGTCCGGCAGTCAGCGTTGCATAGAACGGCGTCGCCCCGAGCTTGTACCGCGATTCCGTATTGGCCCGGGTGTCACGCGCCGCGGTTTGCGCGCGTTGCGTCTGGATGAGTGTGTTTGCATCCTCGTCGAGCGAGACCAGTGTGTCCGCAACGCTCTCGAAAGCGGACAGGACCGTCTGCTTATACTGCGATACCGCCGCCTCGTAAGTCGCCTCGTACTGCCGCTTGCGCGCCAACAGGGCTCCTCCATGAAACAAAGGCTGTGTCAGGGACGCCCCAACGCTCCAGATCTTGCCCGCGGGCGTCGTAAACGTCGCCCAGTCGAAGCCGGCGCGTCCGTACGAGGCTGAGAGAGTCAAGCTCGGAAACAGGGCAGCGGTAGCTGCCCCAGCCTCATCCGCCGTCGCGCGCACGGCCGCCTCGGCAGCCAGGATATCTGGTCTGCGATGTAGCAATTCGGACGCAACCGACACCGGCACGGTCTCTGGCGGATGCAATGCATCGAGAGGCAGCGGCTCGGGCGCTTTGTCGGGAGTGCGTCCTAACAGGACGGCTTGGGTGTGCCGGACGGCGAGGGCCTGCGCTCTCAGTGCGGGCAGCGTAGCTGCGGCATTCGCCGCGTCCTGCTCCGCCGCGAGCATCTCATCGCGAGACGCGCTGCCGAGCTTGTAACGAGCCGCGGTTTGCTGAGCGCGCTGCTCGCCCAGTGCAACGAGTTGCTGGGTTGCGGCGAGCTGCTCCTGCAAAGCCGCCGCGTTGATTGTCGCGGTAACGATGTTCGCCGCGAGCGCCCGCCGGGTCGCCTCGAGCTGAAAGGTCTGCTGACGGATCTGGCCCGCGAGGGCACGGTCGGCCAGGAACGCGGCGCCAAAGAAGTCGAAGGTGTAGGAAGTCTGAATCTCGGCCGCAAACACGTCGTAAAGAAAAGTCGGCGTTTCCGGCAGCACCGAGATGCCCAGGGCACGTTGGCGCGATGGGCTGAATCCGACATCGACGCTGGGCAACAGCGAGTTGCCGATCTGGGAGCGAAGCTGCTCACGTGCCGCCTGCAGCGTACTTTGCGCAGCCGCCAGCGAGGGGCTGTTCTCTAGCCCCTCCTCCACGAGAGCGTCGAGCTCTTCCGACTCGTAGGCCTTCCACCACTGCGGCACCGGCTTCGCACCGGCGTCGAGTTTCTGGGCGACGCCGTCAGCGGCAGGCAGTTGTGCCGGCCGGCTCTCGACTGAGTAATGCTCGGGCAACGACATTTTGGGCGGCTGCCGGTCCGGGCCGAACGCCGTGCAGGCGCAGAGTGTCGAGGTGGCGGTCATCAGTACCAGGACCTGCCTCATGTGGATACCTCCAGTGGAGCTTCGTCACGCCGGACGCGAAACCACATCGCGTAGAGTGCCGGGAGGTACACCAACGTCAGCACCGTCGCAACAGTGATGCCGCCCATCAGAGCGGTTGCCATGGGGCCGAAGAAGTTACTGCGCAATAGCGGAATGAGCGCCAGCACGGCCGCCGCGGCGGTCAATGTAATCGGGCGGAACCGCCGCACGGTCGCACCCACGATGGCCTCGTAACGTGAGTGTCCCGCACGGATGTCCTGCTCGATCTGATCGACCAGGATGACCGAGTTGCGCATGATGATGCCAAACATGGCGATCGTGCCCAGCAGCGCCACAAAGCCGAACGGCTTGCCGAGCAGCAACAGCGCCAGCACGACCCCAATCAGTCCGAGGGGCGCGGTCAGCACAACCATCATGACCCGGCTGAGACTTTGCAGCTGAATCATCAGCAGCACCAACACGGCGACCACGAGCACCGGCATCTGAACGTTGATCGACCCCTGCGCCTTGGCGTTTTGCTCCACTGAGCCGCCGATCTCGATGCGATAGCCTACCGGCAGTTGCTTGCGCAGGGGCGCCAACATCTCGTCGACGCGATTGGTGACATCGATTCCCTGAGCATTGTGTTGCACATCCGCTTGCACGCTGATCGTCGGCTCCCGGTCGCGCTCCCAGATGACGCCGTACTCGAGTCCATAAGTAACCCGCCCAAGCGCGGCCAACGGCACCGCGGTGCCATCTTTTGATGGCAGTGCGAGCCTCTCGATCTGCGCCGGATCGACACGATCGCGCTCCGGCGCCCGCAAGTCGACACCGATGAGCTTGTCGCGCTCGCGGAACTGCGTGATCGTATAACCCGTCAGCGACATCTGCAGATAGTTGGCGATCTCCTGCGAGGACACGTTGAGCTGACGCGCGCGTGTCTGATCCACCTCGAAGTGCACCGAGCGCTCGGCGGGCTCGTCCCAGTCGAATTGCACGTTCGTGGTATCCGGGTTGGACCGCATCACGTGGGCCACCTGTTCGGATATCTGGCGCACGGTTCCAATCTCAGGTCCGGTGACACGAAACTGCACCGGAAACCCGATCGGTGGGCCGTTCTCGAGCCGGCTGATACGTGTGCGCACGGACGCGTAATCCTTGCGTAACACCTCAGCCAACACGCCGGCCAGCCTCTCCCGCGCCTTGACATTTTTCGCCGTCACCACGAACTGGGCGAAATTCGGCGCGGCCAATTGCTGATCGAGCGGCAGATAGAAACGTGGCGCGCCGGCCCCGACGAAATCGATGTAATGGTCGATATCGGGCCGGTCCGCGAGCACGGCCTCGAAGCGCTGCGCCTGCCGCAATGTTGCGGCGAACGACGCTCCTTCCGGCAACCTGAAGTCGACCAGCAACTCCGGCCGGTCGGAGCTGGGAAAGAACTGTTGCGGCACGAGCTTGAAAGCTGCGAGGCCCATTACGAAGGCGACCAGCGTCACTACCAGCACCAGGCCACGGCGGTCCACGCACCAACTGATCCAACCGTGCAGACGGCGATAAAACGGCGTGTCGTACACATCGTGGTGCTCTGCCTCCGCGGCAGATCCGTCCGCGTGACGCCCGAAAGCGCGGCGGGTCGGATGCTCCGCGAGGATGCGGTAACCGAGCAGCGGGATCACAATGACGGCCGCGAACCAGGACAACAACAGAGCGATCGCCGAGACTTCGAAGATGGAGCGGGTGTACTCGCCAACCTGCGATCGCGCCAGGGCGATCGGGAGAAAACCGGACACGGTAACCAGCGTGCCGGTCAACATCGGGAAGGCCGTGCTCGAATAGGCGAAGGCGGCCGCGCGCAGACGGTCGAACCCCTGCTCGAGCTTCACCGCCATGGTTTCGACGGCAATGATTGCGTCGTCCACCAGCAGTCCCAGCGCAAGGATGAGTGTCCCGAGGGACACTTTGTGCAGCCCGATGTTGAACAGGTACATGAACAGCACGGTCGCAGCCAGCACCAGCGGAATCGAGATGACGACAACCATGCCGGTGCGCGCACCCAGACTGATGAGGCTGACGATCAACACGATGCCGATAGCTTCCGCCACGGCCTCGATGAAATCATCGACGGAGCGGCGCACCGCCTGAGGCATGCTCGAGACCTGCACGAGCTTCAAGCCGGCCGGGAGCGCCGCCCGCAGTCGTGCCGTTTCGGCATCGAGCGCCTTTCCAAGGGCAACCACATCGCCCGAAGGGTTCATGGTCACGCCGATGCCGAGCACCGGCTGCGCGTCGAAGCGCATGTATTGCTCGGGCGGATCCGAGTAACCGCGCTCGATGGCAGCGATGTCCCCGAGACGGACGACGCGCCCGTTGACTTTGATCAGCGTGTCCCCGATTTTCTGCTCATCGAGGTACTGACCGCTGGGGCGCACGTAGACGCGATCGTTGGAGGTCGTGAAGACCCCCGAGCCGGCCACTGCGTTCTGCGCGTTGACGGCATCGGCTAACTGCTGCGGGGTGAGCCCGAGTTTCGCGAGTTGCGCGTTGGCGATCTCGACGTAAACCCGTTGCTCCTGGTCGGCGATGAAATCCACCTTGTTGACATTCGGCACCCGCAGCAGCTCGATCCGAAGCCGTTCCGCGTAGTCATGCATCTGGGCGAAGGAGAATCCATCCCCTTCGAGCGCGTAGATGTTCGTATAAACGTCGCCGAACTCGTCGTTGAAGAAGGGGCCTTGAATGCCCTGGGGCAGCGTGTAAGCGATGTCGCCGACTTTCTTACGGACCTGGTACCAGGTTTGCGGCACCTGCTCGGGGGGCGCGGAGTCCTTGATGGTGAAGAACAGCGTCGATTCGCCCGGGCGCGAATAGCTGCGCATGAAGTCGACTTCGGGAGACTCTTGCAGCTTACGCGCAATGCGATCGGTGACCTCCTCCTGCACCTGCCGCGCGGTCGCGCCAGGCCAGAACGTACGGACCACCATTACCTTGAAGGTAAACGGGGGATCCTCAGACTGCGCCAGCTTGCTGTAGGACAGGACGCCGAACAGTGTGATCAGTGCAAGCAGGAAGGTCACCAGCGACTGGTGCTTCAGTGTCCAGCTCGAGAGGTTGAACCGGTGACTCGCCTCCGCTGGGGTCATCGGCGGCTGGTCCGCCGCCGCTGACACATTCACGGCCTTACTCCATCGTCAGCCGTCAGATGAGTCTCCCCGGCGGCCGCCGGGCCCGCTACGTCACCTTCACCGTCGAACAGCGGCCTGACAGGCGTCACATGCTGGCCCGCGTAAACGGTATGCACGCCCGCAAGTACGACGACATCGCCATCCTTCAAGCCACCGCCTACGATCGTCGAATGTTCGCTATAGCTGCGCACGGTCACCGGATGCAACTCCAACGAGTTGTGCGCGCCGATTATCCAGACAGCCGGTGAATTACCCTGATGGAAGATCGCGGTTGATGGCACAGTGAAAGTGGAGCTCGCCGCACCGGCGTCCGGCCCAGCCATCGGCTCGAGGGTCGCATCGCCTGTCATTCCGAACCGCACGATTTGTCCGGGTTGCAGGAGTGTCAGCTTCACTCGATAGGTCCGGCTCTGCGGATCGGCCGCGGGTGTAATCTCTCGCACTCGCGCAGCGAGGCGCTTGCCCGGCAAGGCCGGGAAGGTGACGTTCGCCGTCTGGCCGACGGAAAGCCGGGGCAGGTCGCTCGCGGCAGCATCGAGAGTCACATCGGTATCGCCGCTCCACGCCAGGCCATATACGGCCTGTCCCGCGGCTACGACCTGACCCGTATCGGCGTTCTCGCTGGTAATCACACCGTCGTGATCGGCGACCAGCGTGTTGTATTGCAGGTTGTTGCGTGCAACGACCCGTTGCGCCGCAGCCTGGTCGCGTGCGGCCTGCGCGGCGATGAACGCATCCTGGCTCTGTTCGAGCTGGTTCGCGGCGATCAGGTTCTGCTCCGCCTGTGCGTTATCGCGATCGAGCTGCTGCTTGGCGAAAACGACGCGATGCTCGGCGGCCTCCATTGCCGCTCCAGCGCTGGCCGCCTGCTTCTGCGCATCGACGGGGTCTAAACGTGCGACCACCTCTCCTTTCTTCACCGAGTCGCCAATCCGGGCCCGGCGCTCGATCACCTTCCCCGGGACACGGAACGACATCGGATTGGAGTATCTCGCAGCCACCTCCACCGGATAACGGACGGCGCTGCCGCCCGGGGCGCCAGCGTCCGGATGCACCGGCAACGCCACCACCAGGGCCGGCGGCACGGACGCCTTCCTGTCCTCACTACATCCGGCAAGCGTAAACGCCGCGGCGACAAACACGATCAACGGCGCCCGGAACCTGCCCATGCGCCTCAAAGCCTGGAAACTCGCGGCCACGCTCATAACTCCTCCCGCAACAGGTGCCCCCCCGCGGCCGGGCCGGGCACGATCTTTCAAATCGCAAAATCCATCTTAGTATTCTAATACACTCCTGTATCTGTATACGACGTTGTATCCTAATATTATCCACTGCGTGCTAGGATGGCGCATGAGCCGCAAACGCCTCAGCCGGGAAGACAGCCGCGACCAGACGACGCAACGCCTGCTGGACGCTGCCCAAAAACTCATTGCGAAGAAGGGCTTGAGCGCCGCGAGCGTCGAGGACATCGCGGCGGCGGCGGGCTACACGCGCGGCGCGTTCTACTCGAACTTCAGCAGTAAGGGGGACCTCTTCATCGAGCTCCTGCGCCGCGACCATGAAGAGACCCACGCCGAGCTGGCGGCCCTGCGCAGCGACGCTCTGCCGCTCGACCTCATCCAGAAGCGCACCCGCGAGATCTACGGGCGGCTCTACCGGGATAACGAGTCCTTCATGAACTGGACCGAGGCGCGCCTGCTCGCTGCGCGCGACACGAAGTTCCGTTCCAAGCTCAATGCGTTGTTCGCGCAAAAGCGCGGCCAGATCGCCGAGTTCGTCAATTATTTTTACCAGCGTGCCGGCGTTGCGGCGCCGGTGCCGGAAGGGACGATGGCGCTGGGATTCATCGCCCTGGTCGAAGGCGTGAAGCTTTCCATGCTATCGAGCCCCGCCGACATGACTCCGGAAACCGCCGAATCCATCCTGACGACGTTCATCGACGCCATCATGAAGGTGGCCCGCCTGCAGGGCGCCTGATTCGCAGCTCACGTAGTGCGGCGCCGCACAAATTCCATCATCCAACTCCTGACATCGCAACGCCGCAAATACAACTTGCGGCAAACAGTTGCCAACACTCCGACGCCGTCGACATAATCCCTGTCACGCCTCTGCCACAGGCGCCCGACATGGTGCTCGCGGTGAGCAACGGGCCACACCCGCGGGGGGACGTCCGGCTCGCGGAGACCTTCAATGACGAACGACGTTCCAACAGTACAGGCTCCGCGGGTGTTGATCGCGGAACACAGCCTCACCCAGGCGCGACGGCTGCAATACATTCTGGAGCAGCAGGGCTACACCGTCGTGGCGGCCGTCAATGGCCGTGCGGCGCTCGAATGCGCCAGGCGGGAGCGTCCGGCCGTGATCATCAGCGACGTGGTCATGCCCGAGATGACCGGCTACGAGCTCTGCCGCCACATCAAGCAGGACGCGGAGCTGAGCAATGTCCCCGTCGTGCTGGTGACGCCATTGTCGGACCCTCACGATGTGATCCGCGCTCTGGAATGTGGCGCCGACAACTTCATACTCAAGCCATACGAGACGGACCAGCTCTTGCGCCGTATCCAGCTCGTGCTGGCGAACGATGGCCTGCGACAGAGTCCCGCGCCCCCGCGAGCGGCCGGCCTGGAGATCGTGTTTCGCGGCCAGCAGCATTGCATCGCTGCGGATCGCCTGCAGCTTCTGCAGCTGTTGCTGTCCACTTACGAGGCGGCGATAGAGCGCAATGACGAGCTCACCCAACTTCGCCAGGCGCAGCAGGCGCTGATCCAGCAGGAACGCCTGCGAGC
>Ga0265331_10002711_pt1 | contig 11800 bp, 6 predicted proteins | sample 41923metaG_FD_202088 | JGI IMG/M metagenome (GOLD analysis project Ga0265331, IMG submission 202088) | Rhizosphere microbial communities from Carex aquatilis grown in University of Washington, Seatle, WA, United States - 4-19-23 metaG | ecosystem: Host-associated > Plants > Roots > Rhizosphere >...
CGCTTCGCCTCCCGGCCAGCTTGGCATCACGTGGCGCTTTGAACTAAAATAACAGCCGGACCACTCATTGCAGGCAGTCCACTTGCACGTTGCGTGGCGATGCACTTCCGGGCGAATGCGAATATTCGCGCGAGGCCGTGCAGGGCCGAGGTTGACCGCAACCGGACGCTGAGTTCGCTCTGGACAGGATGCCCCCATCTCTTCGATCATGACGCTAGGCCGGCCAAGGGGATGCCACCATGGAAGTAGGCCGCTGGCTACGCAGCCTGGGCTTGGAGCAATACGCGCCGGCCTTTCGCGACAACGCGATCGACTCCGAGACGCTGATCACGCTGACCGCCGATGACTTGCGAGAACTTGGCGTGGCTGCGATCGGCCATCGCAAGAAGTTGCTCGCGGCGATTGCCGCTCTAGGATCGGCCGCGCCAGCGCTACCCCTGTATGCCGAGACGATCGACGTGTCGTCGCAGCCCCGCCCTGTCTCGGCTGCACCCTCGGGGGGCGAGCGGCGCCATCTCACAGTGATGTTCTGCGATCTCGTCGGTTCGACGGAGATCGCGGGCCGCCTCGACGCCGAGGAGTGGCGCGACATCGTTGCGGACTACCATCGGGCCGTCGCGGAGTCGGTGGCCCGCTTCGGTGGCCATGTCGCTAAGAATCTTGGCGACGGCGCGTTGATCTATTTCGGCTACCCCCAAGCGTTGGAAAACGACGCCGAGCGAGCCCTGCGCGCCGGCCTGGCCATCATCGAGGCGGTCACGAACCAGAGCCGCGCCTTGGCAGCGCGCGGCAGTCCCGAGATCGCCGTGCGGGTCGGGATCCATGCTGGGCCTGTGGTGATCAGCGAAGACGCGGAGGTATTCGGCGAAGTGCCGAACGTTGCGGCGCGCGTTCAGGCGGCGGCCGAGCCCGGCACGCTGCTGATCAGCCGCGACGTGCACCGGCTGGTGTCGGGGCTGTTCGTGGCGAGCGACCGGGGAGCGCAGACCCTCAAAGGAGTAGCTGAGCCGGTTGGGCTGTTCCAAGTCCTGCGAGCCAGCGGCGCCGGGCGGCGGCGTGCGGCCGGGCGCGTTGTCACGCCGCTGGTCGGGCGCGACGAGGAGTTGCGCCAGTTCGAGAGCCGCTGGGGCCGAGCACGCGCAGGCCAGGGGCAGTTGGTCTTGCTGGTGGGCGAGCCGGGCTTGGGCAAATCGCGGCTGACGGAGGAGTTCCAGGGCCGGCTCTCGGAGACGCCGCATACTTGGGTGGAGTGGTCCTGCTCGCAGCTTTTGCAGAACGCGCCTTTCCACCCCTTCATCGAGTTCGCCCGGCGGCGGTTGGAAGAGCAGGAGCCGACGCCGGAGGGCCGGGTCGCGGCACTCGCGGCCTGGCATCGCGCCGTGGGGCTCGACCCCGCGCAATCGGTGCCACTGGTGGCGCCCCTCCTGGAGCTACCGGTGCCGACAGACTATCCCCCACCGCCTTCGGCACCCGAGGAGCGGCGGCGGCGGCAGATTGCCACCTTGGCCGGCTGGGTGACAGGCGGAGCACGCACGCAAGCTATCCTGCTCCTGGTGGAGGACCTACACTGGGCCGATCCCTCGACCATCGATCTGCTGCGGGTGCTGGCCGAGCAGGGTGCTGCCGCGCCGCTCATGATGCTGGTCACCAGCCGTCCCGAGTTTCGCGCGCCCTGGCCGCACCGCTCCCATCACACCGTAATCACTCTAGGGCCGCTGGAGCGGTCCGAGGTGTTGCACATGGTAGGCGAGGTGGCAGCGCGCCGCGCCATCAGCGGCGACATGATAGAGGCGCTGGTCGCGCGCACTGGCGGCGTGCCTCTTTTCATCGAGGAGATGACCCGTCTATTGCTCGAAGGCGATGGGCGTGGCGGGGCGCAACATATTCCTCTTACCTTGCAGGCCTCGCTGACGGCCCGACTCGACCGTCTGGGACCGGCCAAGGGAGTGGCGCAAATCGCAGCAGTGCTCGGGCGCGAGTTTACATATCCGCTGATCAGGGCGGTGGTGGGATCAGGCGAGGCCGTGCTTGCCGAAGCGCTCGAACGTCTTGCCGAGGCAGACCTTATTCATGCTCAAGGCATGCCGCCGGACTCCACATACCGTTTCAAGCATGCGCTCGTGCAGGACGCCGCCTATGAGACCCTGCTGAAAAGCCGGAGGCGCGAGCTGCACGGTCGTATAGCTGAGGTGTTGGAAGACCAGTTCCCGGCAATCTTCCAAAGTCAGCCCGAGTTGCTTGCGCACCATTGCAGCGAGGCCGGCCTCGCCGACAAGGCTGCGGCAATGTGGGCCAGAGCGGGTCTACGCTCGCTGGACCGGTCCGCGGCGGTCGAAGCTGCCGCCCAGCTTAGTCGGGCGCTCGACTATCTGAAGGCATTGCCCGGTACGATGGCGTTGCGCCAAGAGCAGATCAAGCTGCAGGTCGGACTTGCTACGGCTCTCATGCACACCAAAGGGTTTGCCGCGTCGGAAACGAAAGTCGCTCTCGATCAGGCGCGTTTGCTGATCGGGAGAGCAGAAGCGTTGGGCGAAGGTCTCGAAGACCAACTGCTGCCCTTTTCGATCCTCTATGGCTCCTGGGTCACGAACTTCGTGGCATTCAATAGCGATGCTGTGCTCGAAATTGCAGGGCAGTTCCTGTCGATGGCCGAGAAGCAAGGGGCACCGGCGCCGGTCATGATCGGCCATCGCCTTATGGGCACTTCCTTGTTAATGACAGGAAACCTCTGGGAGGGCCGGACACACTTAGATAAGGCGATCGCGCTATACGATCCTATAGAACATCGCACGCTGACGACGCGATTTAGCCAAGACATGGGAGTAGTTGCCCTCTCCTTTCGATCCTGGGCCTCGTGGGCGCTTGGTTACGCCGAAGCCGCACATGCAGACACAAACCGGGCGATTAACGCTGCGCGCGAGAGCGGTCATGCTCTCACGCTAATTTATGCACTGAGCTGCGCGGTGTTCACCCACTTGTATTGTGGAAGTTATGCGGCCGCCGAAAAGTTGGCCGAAGAGGCCGCGGCCTTGGCGGAAGATAAGGGCGCCTTGTTCTGGAAGGCGCTCATATTGCTCGATCACGGTTGCCTATTAACACTGATGGGAAAGTTCTCGGAAGCAGTCGAGATGATTACGTCTGGAATCTCATTGTACCAATCAACGCAGTCCGTCGTTCACACTCCTCGGGCGCTATCGTACTTGGCGTGGGCTTATGCGGAACTCAGGCAGTTTGAGCAAGCATGGCAGGTCATTGACGAAGCGTTGGCGGCTGTCGAGGCAAGAAATTATCGATGGTGGGAAAGTGAGATCTATCGCACGGCCGGCGAAATCAGCCGGATGGCGCGTGAGTCAGATGAAGCAAAAGCAGAATCCTATTTTGAGCGCGCGCTCGAGGTCGCGCGTGGGCTGCGGGCCAAGTCTTGGGAACTACGCGCGGCGACGAGCATGGCTAGGTTGTGGCGTGATCAGGGTAAGCGACAACAGGCCCACAATCTTCTCGCGCCGGTCTACAGCTGGTTCACCGAGGGCTTCGATACCTTGGACTTGAAGGAGGCCAAGGCGTTGCTCCTTGAGCTAGCACCGTGACGGCGCTCCCGGTCGCGAAGGAGTCGGCGATGATGGTCAGCTTCTAATGCCGTGGACGGGTCCTGTGCCAGCGCCCAGGGCATGAGTGGACGGCATCTCCCGGCCCGCCTCCATTTGAAAGGATGCGCAGATGATACTCGTCGGACAGTATGTCTCTCCCTATGTGCGGCGCGTTGCGATTTCTCTGCGCCTGCTCGGTTTTGCATATGAACACGACACACGTTCTGTCTTCCGTGATTTTTCCTCCATGCGGAAGACGAACCCAGTAGGCCGCATTCCATCGCTGATTCTCGAAGACGGTGAAGTTTTGATCGATTCGGCCGCGATTTTGGATTGGCTCGACGAAGCTGTGGGACCATCGCGCTCTTTGGTGCCCCCGTCGGGTTCCGACCGTCGGCGCGCCCTCCGCTTGATTGCCCTTGCTACCGGGGCTATCGACAAGAACATCACGAGTGCTTACGAAAGGCTTGTTCGGCCGGAGAAGCTGCGGTGGCAAGACTGGATTGCGCGTTGCCGCAAACAAGCCGAGGGCGCCCTCGAGGCTCTTGCGATCGAACCGTGGCCGGCTTCCGCCGCCCTGGACCAGGCTCAAATAACTACTGCCTGTATGTTCCGCTTCGTTCGAGAGGCCGATCCGGAACTTCTCCCGTCCGGCCGCTATCCGAACTTGGACGCACTGGCGCAGCGATGCGAGGAAACAGCGGTGTTCAAAGCTACCGCTCCGGCCAGTCTTCCATACTCGGTAAATTTACCGGTGCGACCGCCCAACTAGGCCCATGAGGCAGGCTGAGAAGCCAATCGAGGCGATCTTCCGAACAACGCGGAGATTGGACAGTGAAACGGCTATGCCCGACAGTCCCCATGCCAATTGTCGGGGCTTGTGGGGGCCAGTGAATAGCGCCACTATTGGTTCGAAGAAGTCGGTCATAAAGGGCGTGTCGGTCCATGGCAGATCGAAGGGGGCGTTGCCATATGGAAGAGCCGGCAGTGACCGCCCCTGGTAGGGGCTGACATGTCCGCCGATAAGTTCGACGTAGTAATCGTCGGCGCCGGCTTCGCTGGGCTCTACATGCTCCACCGCGTTCGCGCGATGGGTCTCTCGGCGCGAGTCTTCGAGGCCGGAGGTGGGGTCGGCGGTACCTGGTATTGGAACCGTTACCCCGGCGCGCGTTGCGATGTCGAAAGCATGCAGTATTCCTACCAGTTCTCGGACGCGCTCCAGCAGGAATGGGAGTGGACTGAGCGCTATGCCTCCCAGCCGGAGATCCTGCGCTATGCCGAGCATGTCGCCGACCGCTTCGATCTCCGCCGGGATATCGTCTTCGAAACGCGGGTCCTCGCGGCAACCTTCGACGAAGCCTCCGGTCATTGGCTCATTGACACGGATAACGGCGCTCGTACCGCCGCGCGTTTTTGCGTCATGGCGACCGGATGCCTGTCGACGGCGAACATCCCTACGCTCATGGGGCAGGATAACTTTGCCGGAGCCATCTATCACACCGGGATGTGGCCCCATGCCGGGGTAGACTTCACGGGGCTCAGAGTTGGCGTGATCGGCACCGGCTCCTCGGGCATTCAATCAATACCGCTAATCGCCCAGCAGGCCGCGCGTCTTCATGTCTTCCAGCGAACACCCAACTATATGGTGCCGGCGCATAACCGGCCGCTCGATCCGGAGGTCCAGCGCACGGTCAAGGCGAACTACGCCAGCCTGCGCCAGCGGGCCAGGAATACTCGGACAGGCATCGACTTCCATTTAAATGATGTTTCAGCCCTTGCGGTGACTCCGGAGGAGCGCCAGCGCGAATATGAAGCCCGGTGGGCCGACGGCGGCTTTTCGTTCTACGGGGTGTTTTCCGATCTTCTTCTAGATCCGGAGGCCAACGAGACAGCGGCGGCCTTCATCCGAGGCAAAATCAGGGAGACGGTGCCCGACCCCAAATTGGCCGACATGCTGTCGCCGCGGAACATTTTCGGCTGCAAACGGCTCTGCGTCGACACGGGCTATTGGCAGACGTTCAACCGACCGAATGTCACCCTTGTCGATATCAGCGACACACCGATCGAAGCCACTACACGGCAGGGGCTGAGAGTCGGCGGCAGCACATACGACCTCGACGCGGTCGTCTTCGCCACCGGCTTCGACGCCATGACCGGGTCCCTGCTCAAGATCGACATCCGGGGCCGCGCCGGCGCATCTCTGCGGGAGAAGTGGCGCGACGGGCCAAGAAATTATCTCGGCCTCGCGATGGCAGGATTCCCCAATCTCTTCACCATCACGGGCCCCGGGAGTCCCTCGGTGTTGACCAATATGCTCCCGTCCATCGAGCAGCACGTTGAGTGGATCGCCGATTGCCTGACTTATCTCGATCAGCACGGCCACGGACAGGTTGAACCGGACCCTGTGGCAGAGGCCGCTTGGATGTCCCACGCTGGCGAAATCGCGGGCAAGTCGCTCCGTGGCACCTGCAGCTCCTGGTATTCGGGGGCCAACATCGCCGGCAAGCCGCAAGTCTTCATGCCCTATCTCGGCGGTTTTGCAGCCTATGTGGAGAAATGCCAGGGCGTCGTTGCCAATGGGTATGAAGGCTTTGTGCTGAGCTAGCAGTCCCGGCGTTGACGGCGCGGCAATACTCGAAAACACTCAAATCATGGCTTTGTGCCTGGGCGAACTTCCTGATTCGCGGTCCTTTGTCCCAGCGAGTCTCGCCCAAATGGGCCGTTCCGATGAGGTGAAGTACTGGGCAGAAAAGGAGGGTGCCATGCCGCTTGATCCCACCATCCGCGCCAGGCTCGACCGCGCGGCAGCGCTGCCGCCGTTGCACACGCTAACGGTCGCGGAGGCTCGAATGCGCTTCGATGCGATGGTGCCGGAGCTGCCCCCGGCGGCGGAGGTGAGCTCTGTGCGCGAGCGGGAAATCGCGGGACCGGGCGGAGCGCTGAAGTTGCGCATCTACATGCCATTGAGGCAGGGACCATGGGGAATGCTGGTGTTCTTCCATGGCAGCGGTTTCGTGCTGTGCAGCCTGGATACGCATGACGGCATGTGCCGCAATCTGTGCGCGGGGGCTGGGTGCGTAGTGGTGTCAGTCGATTATCGGCTCGCACCGGAACACCGGTTTCCCGCAGCCACCGAGGATTGCCTGGTCGCGACGAAGTGGGCGGCGGCGCATGCAGAGGAATTCGGATGTTCCGCCGGTCGGATCGTTGTGGGTGGCGACAGCGCGGGCGGCAATCTCGCGGCGGTGACGGCGCTGCGATTGCGCGATGAAGGCGGGCCGGCGCTGCGTGGGCAGTTGCTGATCTATCCGGTGACTGCCGACATGGCATCGGGCATGCCATCCTATGTCGAAAACGCCGAAGGGTTTGGGTTGACGACTGCGGGGATGGCCTGGTTCTGGCATCACTATCTCGGAAGGGAAGGAAATGCGCGGCACCCGCACGCGGCACCGCTGAATGCTGCGGATCTCCGGGGGCTCCCCCCGGCGCTGATCCAGACTGCGGAATACGATCCGTTGCGAGACGAGGGCGAGCGCTACGGGGAACGGCTACTCGCGGCAGGCGTGCCGGCTATGGTTACACAGTGGCCGGGGATGAATCACGGATTCGTGTTCTGGGTGGGCATGGTGGGACTTGCCGATGTGGCGATGAGGGAGGCTTGCGGGTGGCTAAGGTCGGCGATGGTGACGACGCTAAGTTGAAGGCGCCAAGAGCCTTCGCGAGCATCCTGCATCCCGATCTAGTTCGCCAACCAACCCGACGTGCAGGCTCTGGATTGTGCCTCACCCCTGCTGCTGACTCCCCCAAACTGGCATGCGTGCGCACTTCGAGCATTCCGCTGCCCATTCTGGCTGTCCGCTTAGTCCCGAATTTACGGGTAACCGTGCTCGACATCCGAGCCCTGTCTTGTGATCGCCAAATGGCAAGGGCGCCCTCATCTACAGACGTTCCGCAGAATGGACAGCCCGGCGGGTAGGCTGGCGTCGCGCTAACTGTCTCGGCAGCCGCTTATTCAAATTGTTCCAGTGCCCAGCGGCATAAGCGCTTGCTGTACCCGTTCTGAAGGTGCTGCAGTATCGGCATGGAGGGCTGTCGACATGAGTGAAGGGTTCCGAAGACTGCATTACGGAAGCTCGCACAACGAGCCGAGGTGGTGCGATGTCGCGGTCTGCCGGCGCTGCTTCGGCGCCACTGTGCTGCTTGATGGCTCGAAGCACGGTTCGGGGTTGATAAACAACGAGCACGTCGAGCGGCTAGCGACGATGCTCTGGCGAGAAGAGCTTCATGATCTCGACGGCTCGACGATCCGGTGGTTTCGGCTACAGGGCGAGGATCTGAGCGAAGCCAGGTTCTGCATCGTGCCGGAGGGCAGGGGTGGCTTCTTCGGGATGCCCCAATGGGAGGGGACAGAGAGTGTGGATGCGTGATCATGTGCCCTTCCTTCCTGGCATCAGCTACTCGAGCCGAGATGCCAATCACGATTCGGGGGTAAGAATTCAGTTCATATCGACGATGGGCCGACCTGGCGTCTCCAATCCGGGGCAAAGGGGTCATGTTCGCTGAGTAGCGCTGCCTAGACCAGGTGTCCAATCTCCTGTTAAATTCAATCCAACCGAGCGCTCGGGGGAGCGCCCCGTGGATCTGGTGCGCTGGCTAGAGAGTGTCGGTCTCGGCAAATACAGCACCGTTTTTGCCGATAACGACATTGACCTTGAAATTCTGTCGGAGCTTTCAGACGCCGACCTGGAGAAGCTCGGCCTGACGCTCGGTGCCCGCAAGAGGCTCTTCAAGGCGGTCCGCGAATTGGGCCGGCAAGATGTTTCACTGGCTGCGGGCCCAGATAAGACGGTAGAGCGCGTCAAGTCGCCCGAAGCCGAACGCCGGCAGATAACGGTGATGTTTTGCGATCTTGTGGGTTCGACGGCCCTCTCCGGGCAGCTCGATCCGGAGGAGTATCGCGAAGTTATCAAATCCTTTCAAAAGGCCGTCTCCCAAGCCGTGCGCCAATTTGACGGCTATGTCGCGAAGTTCCTGGGCGACGGGATTCTGGTTTATTTCGGCTACCCGCAAGCCCACGAAGATGACGCGGAGCGCGCAATTCGGTCTGGGCTAGCGGCGTTGGATGGGGTCCGGTGCTTGGCGCCGGCCCCAAATCTCAGCTTGAACGCCAGAATTGGCATTGCAACAGGTCTGGTCGTCGCCGGTGACATCGCCGAGGAAGGGGCGTCGGAGACCGGAGTCATTTCTGGCGAAACGCCCAATCTTGCTGCCCGCCTTCAGGGCTTAGCTGCACCTGGTCAAATTGTGATTAGCCAGAACACGCAGCGGCTGGTCGCGGGAATCTTCGATTGCGAGGCACTAGGGCCACAGAGCCTTAAAGGAATATCCGCACCGACCGCTGTTTGGCAAATTCGGGGGGAAACACAAGCCGAAAGCCGTTTCGATGCCCTGCATTCCACTGGTCTCACCGAGTTCGTCGGGCGGAACGACGAGGTCGAATTGCTACTTCGCAGGTGGGAACGTGCGAAGGCCGGCGAGGGGCAAGTCGTGCTCATCTCAGGGGAACCTGGCATTGGCAAGTCCCGCTTGGCCCGACAGATTAGAGATCGGCTAGCTAGCGATCCCCACACAGCGCTCCAATATCAATGCTCGCCCTACCACACAAACAGCGCGCTCTTTCCAATCATCAGCCAGCTAACGAATGCTTCCGGCATCGCGGCTGAAGAAACCCTAGATGGCAAACTCGACAAGGTGGTGGCCCTGCTGTCCGAGGGCGCGAAAGACGTTTCAGCGGTTGCTCCGCTTATCGCCGACCTTTTGTCTCTCCCCTATACACAGAGATATCCGGCGCTGGATCTGGCGCCGCAAATTCAGAAGGCGCGGACGCTCCAGGCTCTGAAGGACCAGCTACTCGGCCTCGCCAGCAAGCAGCCAATATTTCTGATGTTCGAGGACCTGCACTGGGCCGACCCCACGACCCAGGAGCTTCTGGATCTGATCGTAGATCAGGTTCAGCACGCACCCGTCCTTGCGCTCCTTACCTTCCGTCCCGAGTACCATCCCCGCTGGATCGGACAACCCCACGTCACGCTCATGGCGCTAAATCGCCTGACCCGGAGAGAATGCGCCGAGATGGCGCGCCACGTTGCCGCTCAGGCCGCCCTCCCCATCGGGGCTCTGGACCAAATCGTACAGAGAACGGAGGGCATTCCGCTGTTCGTCGAGGAGCTGACCCGGGCCCTGCTGGAGGGAGGAACGTCCCGGGCCGTCCCAACGACAATCCAGGCGTCGCTCCTCTCCCGGCTCGACCGTCTCGGGGTCGCCAAGCAGGTGGCGCAAATCGGATCTGTCATCGGCAGGGAGTTCGACCACTCTCTCCTGGCTGCGGTATGCCCCCTTGCCGGCAAAGAGCTCGATGAAGCACTAACCCGACTTACGACCTCGGAGCTTGTATTCGGACGTGGAACACCGCCCGATGCGACCTACTCGTTCAAGCACGCACTGGTCCAGGACGCCGCCTATGAGAGCCTGCTGAAGACTAGCCGGCGGAAGATACATGCCGATATCGCCACCGCGCTCCGAGGCCAGCGCCCTGACCTGGAAGCGAACGAACCGGAGCTTCTCGCCTATCACTATACCCAAGCCGGTCTAGCCGCGCTTGCAATTGGCTTTTGGGAGAAAGCGGGCGACCGCGCGCTTGGGCGCTCGGCCAATGTCGAGGCCGTAGAACATTATCGTACCGCCCTTGCCCTCCTTGAAGATTTGCCGCCTAACGCGCAGCCCGCGGCGGAGTTGCCGCTGCAAGTTGGCATCGGCAATGCTCTGAGCGCGGCCGCGGGATACGGCGATCCGCAGACGGGCGCTGCATACCGGCGCGCCTTCGAGCTTTGCATAGAGCTTGATGATCGCAAGCGCCTCTATCCGGTTCTCTACAGCCTAGGTTGCTACGAGGAGGTTGTCGGCGACCTCGCTGAAGCACGGAAAACGGGCCTAAAGATGGTCGATCTCGCTGAAGCGCAGGGCGATCCAGTGGCGGTCCTGTCGGCTCACTCGATATTGGGCCTGATCCATTCGCATATGGGCCGGTGGGTCGAGGGGCACGAGAGCGCCAGGAAATGCATCGATCTCTACGATCCGCAGAAGCACGCCCTGCTCAGGCTGGAATTTGCTGAAGACCCCTGCGTCCAGGCGCGAGCCTTTTATTCGTGGTGCCTCTGGAACCTCGGTTACCCCGACCAAGCCATTCAGTCGCTGGATGACAACGTGCGCCTTGGCGAACAGCTCCAACATGCGAATTCCAAGGCATACGCACTCGCAATGAAACCGCTTGTTTATAGCTGGCTCCAGGACCCGCAGGAGACATTGCGCGCGGCACAGGCCTGCATTGTTTTTGCCAAGGATAGTGGCATTCCATTTTGGGAGCTCATCGCGCGGGCCTGTGGAGGCTGGGCCTTGTCTCGCATGGGAAGGGTTAGCGAGGGCATCGACGAAATTCAGACGGCAATCAAATTGTATCGCGAGACTGGTTCGCAGATAACGATCCCCTCGAAGCTGGCCGCTCTCGCCGATGCGTATCGACATGCCGCGCGCTTCGATGACGCACTGGGAGCCGTGGAAGAAGGTCTTCGTTCCGTCGAGGAACGACATGAGGGATTTCGCAAGTCGGAGCTTCTTCGATTGAAGGGCTTGATCCTCCTAGATCAGGCCCCCGCCGACCCCGAGGGCGCCGAGATATGGCTTCGTGATGCACTCGAGGTCGCCCGACTTCAGCAATCCAAGTCCATGGAACTTCGGGTCGCGGTCGATTTAGCTAGGTTGTGGCAATCGCAAGGAAGGGGCATGGCGGCCCTCGATCTCCTGAGGCCGATCTACGGTTGGTTCACCGAAGGATTTGGCACCCGGGATCTCACAGAGGCAAAGGCTTTGCTACTCGAGCTGGGGTCGTCGGGTGCCACGACCTGAACCGCAACTGGGGCGCGCAGCAGATTCTGCATATAGAGATGCGGCTTGAGGAGTATCCAGTCCGCTTGACCTTTCCGGATTTCCTCGTCGATTGCGTGGTGTTCGCGCAGTAACGCTATTGGAAACTCGGAGGATGCGCCGATAGCGAACCGGGGTCGTGTCCTAAGTAGTGGTGTAGGAGGCCGCTGACCGGCCCGCCAACGCGACCACCAAGAGTCTGGCGTTGGCGGGCCGGTTAGTGGCCACCGTGG
>Ga0265331_10002712_pt1 | contig 11797 bp, 7 predicted proteins | sample 41923metaG_FD_202088 | JGI IMG/M metagenome (GOLD analysis project Ga0265331, IMG submission 202088) | Rhizosphere microbial communities from Carex aquatilis grown in University of Washington, Seatle, WA, United States - 4-19-23 metaG | ecosystem: Host-associated > Plants > Roots > Rhizosphere >...
GCTGGCCGCGTTCCTGATCTGCCTGGACGGGCTGGTCCGCGCGGCGCGCAACGAGCCGCTCGCGGACGAAGTCGAAGTGGTCTACGTCTCGCCGCTCAAGGCGCTGAGCAACGACGTCCGCAAGAATCTCGAAATCCCGCTGGCCGAAATCGCAGCACTGGCCGCCGAGCGCGGCATTCCGCTGGCGCCCATCCGCACCGCCCTGCGCACCGGAGACACCACCGCCTGGGAGCGTCGCAAGATGCTGGAGCGGCCGCCTCACATCCTGGTCACGACGCCCGAATCGCTCTATATCCTGCTCACGGCCGAGAAGAGCCGGCAGGCGTTGCGCACGACGCGCACCCTGATCGTCGACGAGATTCACGCCGTGGTCGACGACAAGCGCGGGTCGCACCTGGCGCTCACGCTGGCCCGCATGGACGCCCTGGTCGAAGGTGGCGGCCGCGCGCGACCCCAGCGGATCGGCCTCTCGGCGACGGTGAGGCCGGTCGAAGAAGTGGCGCAATTCCTCAGCCCGGCGGCCGTTGTCATCGATGTCGGCCATCGTCGCGAAATGGATCTGGCCATCGAGGTGCCGCGCGACGAGCTTGGCCCGGTGGCGAGCAACGAGATGTGGGAGGAGATCTACGACCGCCTGGCCGACCTGATCCGCCAGCACCGCACCACGCTCGTCTTCGTCAATACGCGGCGCCTCGCCGAGCGCGTCTCGCACCACCTGGGCCAGCGCCTGGGACCGGACGCCGTGCTGCCGCACCACGGCAGCCTGGCCCGCCGCCTGCGGCTCAACGCCGAGGAACGGCTCAAGAAGGGCGAGCTGAAAGCGGTGGTGGCGACAGCCTCGCTCGAGTTAGGCATCGATATCGGTTCGGTCGATCTGGTGTGCCAGATCGGATCGCCGCGCTCGATTGCGGTCGGGCTCCAGCGCATCGGGCGCTCGGGCCACTGGATGGGCGCAACGCCCAAGGGCCGCATCTTCGTCACCACGCGCGACGAGCTGCTGGAGTGCGCCGCGCTGGTGCGCGCCATACGCTCGGGCGAGCTCGACCGCCTGGCCATTCCCGAAGCTCCGCTCGATATTCTGGCGCAGCAGATCGTCGCCGCGGCCGCGACGGAGGACTGGAGCGAGGACGACCTGTTCGCCCTGGTGCGGCGGGCGTATCCCTATCGTCGCCTCGAGCGCACCGCGTTCGACAAGGTGGTTGAGATCCTCTCGGACGGCATCGCGACCTCGCGCGGCCGCGCCGGCGCGCTCCTGCACCACGACGCGATCAACGGCCGTCTGCGCGGGCGCCGTGGCGCGCGCCTGGCCGCCATCACCTCCGGCGGCGCCATCCCGGACAACGCCAACTACCAGGTGGTTCTGGAGCCCGAGGGCACCGTGGTGGGCACGGTGGACGAGGATTTCGCGGTCGAGAGCATGGCCGGCGATATTTTCCTGCTGGGCACCAGCTCGTGGCGGATTCGCCGGATCGAGCCGGGACGGCTGCGCGTCGAGGACGCCCAGGGCGCGCCGCCCAACTTTCCCTTCTGGCGCGGGGAGGCGCCCGGCCGCACCGCCGAACTCTCGCGCGAGTTCTCGCGTCTGCGCGAGGAGATTGCCGGCCGCGAGCCGCGCGATGCCGAAGCGTTCCTGGTGGCGGAGTGCGGCCTCGATCGCGCCGGCGCCAGCCAGGCCGTTTTCTACGTACGTGCCGGGAAGGCCGCGCTCGTCGCGCTGCCATCGGCGGGCCGCATTGTCGCGGAGCGTTTCTTCGACGAGGCTGGCGGCATGCAGCTCGTTCTTCACGCTCCCTTCGGCGCCCGCATCAACCGCGCCTGGGGACTGGCGCTGCGCAAGCGCTTCTGCCGCAGCTTCAATTTCGAATTGCAGGCCGCGGCCACCGACAACGGCATCGTCATTTCTCTCGCCGAGCAGCATTCTTTTCCGCTCGAAATCGTCTTCGAGTTCCTCAGGCCGGAGACGGTCGAGCACCTGCTCACGCAGGCGCTGCTCGATTCCCCGATGTTCACGGCCCGCTGGCGTTGGAACGTTTCCCGGGCGCTCGCCATTCTGCGCTTCTCCGGCGGGCGCAAGGTGCCCGCGCCCCTGCAGCGTATGCGCTCGGACGACCTGCTGGCGGCCGTCTTTCCGGACCAGGCGGCCTGCGCCGAGAACCTGGTGGGCGAGATTCGCATCCCCGATCATCCCTACGTCGAAGAGACCATTGCGAACTGCCTGCACGAAGCCATGGACCTGGACGGCTTGCGCGCCGTGCTCGCGGGGATTCAGGCGGGCGCCATCGAGACGGTGGCCATCGATACCGCCGAGCCCTCGCCGTTCTCGCACGAGATCCTGAACGCAAACCCGTACGCCTTCCTCGACGATGCTCCCCTCGAAGAGCGCCGCGCCCGGGCCGTGCAGTTGCGCCGCACGCTCTCGCCCGATCTGGCCGCCGGCGCCGGGGCGCTCGATCCCCAGGCCATCGCGCAGGTGGCCGCCGAAGCCTGGCCGCTGGTGCGCGATCCCGACGAGCTGCACGACGCTCTGCTCACGCTGGTGGTGCTCGCGCCGGTCACCGAGTGGACCGCGCTGTTCGAGGAGCTGGTGTGCGCGCGGCGTGCCGCCATCCTGCCGGTGGACGGCCGCGTGTTCTGGGTGGCCGCCGAGCGGCTCGATCTGGCGCGACGGGCGTACGAGGTCTCCGAAGAAAGCGCCGCAGCGGAGATCCTGCGCGGCTGGCTCGAATCCACCGGCCCGGTCAAAGCCTCCGCGTTGGCCGCGCGGCTGTGCCTGCCGGATTGGCTGGTGGAAAGCGCTCTGGCGCGCCTGGAAGTCGAAGGGCAGGTTCTGCGCGGCCAGTTCACGGCGGAACGGACGGGCGAGCCGGAATGGGCGAACCGGCGCCTGCTGGCGCGTATCCATCGCCTCACGCTGGGCCGGCTGCGCGGCGAGATCGAACCCGCGACCACCGCCGATTTCGTGCGCTTCCTGGCGCGCTGGCAGCACCTGGCGCGCGGTTCACAAATGCACGGCGTCGATGGCACGCTGGCCGTCATCAGCCAGTTGCAGGGATACGAGGTCCCGGCGGGCGCCTGGGAGTCCGTGGTGCTGCCGCGCCGCATCGCCCGCTACGACCCGGAGTTTCTCGACCGCCTGTGCCTGTCGGGCGAGGTGATGTGGGGACGGCTCTCGCCGCATCCCGCCTTCGAGGAGCCGGGCGGCGTACATCGCGTCCGGCCAACGCGCGCCGCACCCCTGACGCTGTTCCTGCGCGAGGATGCGGAGACGCTGGTGGCTTTCCGTCCTCCGCCCGGCGCCGCCCAAAAGGAGGCGAGCCTTTCGCCGGCGGCGCAAGAGGTGATGGAGCAGCTCGAGCGCCGCGGAGCATCGTTTTTCACCGACCTGCAGCGCGCCACCGGCCGCCTGGCGAGCGAGGCGGAAGATGCGCTGTGGGAGCTGGTGGCCGCTGGTCTCGTGACCGCGGACGGTTTCGAAAACCTGCGGTCCCTGGTCGATCCTAAACGGCGTCGCGGGCAGGGCCGAGGAAGAAAGGCGCGGCCGAGACACGCCGCCGGACGCTGGGCGCTGCTGCGGCCGCTGGTCCCGGTCCCCGCTCCCGCCTCCGAGACGGCAGCCGAGTCGTTCGCCCGACAGCTGCTCCGGCGCTGGGGCGTCGTCCTGAGGGAACTGGTGGCGCGGGAGACGCTCGCTCCGCCGTGGCGCGAGATGCTGGTGGCTCTGCGCCGTATGGAGGCGCGCGGGGAGATCCGCGGCGGCCGCTTCGCCGGAGCTTTCGTGGGCGAGCAATTCGCGCTGCCCGAGGCGCTCGATCTGCTGCGGGCGATGCGACGCCAGAACGCTTCGGCCGACACACTCGAGGTTTCGGCCGCCGACCCGCTCAACCTGACCGGGATTCTGCTTCCCGGTCCGAGACTTAGCTCAACCAGCGGAGAGACCGTTCGCCTGCAAGCCACGGGGGTAAACTAGCTGAGCCTATCCCCAGGCACGGACCGTGTCACGATGACGTGAAGGTTCTTTCAGTGGTGCGCGCGCCGCTTCGTGCTAGCATGACAGTTCTCGTCGGCGCAGGCCCGACCGAGGCGTCCCCATGTGGTATCCGAACAAGCTGCAGTGGTTCGTCATCTGGGCTGCCACCCTCCTCTGCGTTATCTTCTGGCTCGTCACCGATCCTCCGGCGGAGTCGTTCGTCCTGCCTGGCCTGCTGGTGGCCGCGCTGTTCGTTTGGCACGTTTCCGCGGACTTCAGGCAAACCAAAGACTGAGGCCGGCGGTCCGGCCACTCCCGTATCCTGGTACCCGACGACAGTTCGGCGCGCCAGCTCGCGGCCAAACGCAATCCACATCGCCAGAGCATGCGGACGGCGGCTTCGTGAGACCCCTCATTTCTTTCTCCGGCGACAACCCTAAAGATCTGGCGCCTGGCGACGATCTACTGGCTGTAAGCTGGCTGTACCACAGCGCCGCAGCATCCGGCACGCAGACGGGCCGGGGAGATCCGCTCGAACGAGACGCGGATGGCGCCTGGCGGCAGCCTGTGTTCCAGAAGAGCTTCGGGACTCACGAAGCGTGAGCTATGCCCGGTAGCCTTGCTGGCGCCGCGTGGACAAGCGCCGCTTCAAATCGCCGACATGTCCGGGTTAAAACCTCGCAACCGTTTGGTGAATTTCCGGCTGACGGAAGAAGAATACGGCAGGCTGGCCGCGGTTTGCGCGCGTAAGGGATCTCCCAGCATCTCGGACTTCGCTCGCGCCGCCATCCTACGCTCGGTCGAGGCCGAAGCCGGTCACGAAGGGCCGCTTGATACGCTGCTGGCCAAACTCGGCGAGCGGCTTAGCGACCTGGAGCGCAACTTTCGAAATCAGGCCGAACCGGCCGGAGATGTCGCCCGGTGCAATCCACAAAGGTAAGGATCCAGTCATGATTCGCTTCCTTCTGCTCCTGATAGCGTGCGCAGCCGCGACGGCTCAGACGCGCGGCGCCTTCGCGGACCTTAACGCGCCCAACCTGCCGGCCCAGAGAATCGGCCCGGACGATTTGATCGCCGTCAGCGTCTATGACGCTCCGGAGTTCACGCGTACGGTGCGCGTGGGTCCCGACGGTCTGATTCGCCTGCCCATGATCGACCGCCGCATCAAGGCGCAGGGCCTGCTGCCAGCCGATCTGGAAACCGCGATTGCCGAGGCGCTGCGCTCGGGCGGGTTGGTGGTCGAGCCCGTGGTCGCGGTCACCGTGGTCGAGTATCACAGCCGGCCGATCAGCGTCGCCGGGGCCGTCAAGACTCCGGTGACCTTCCAGGCCGTGGGGACCGTGACGCTGCTTGACGCGCTGACCCGCGCCGGCGGCCTCAGTGCGGAGGCCGGACCCGAAATCCTGGTGAGTTGTACCCAACCGTCCGCCAGCGGCTCCGCTACGGCCTTGGTACAGCGGATCCCCGTCAAAGGTCTCATCGATGCGGCGGATCCGGAACTCAACCTCCGCCTGACAGGCGGCGAGGAGATCCGCGTGCCCGAGGCGGGCAAGGTGTTCGTCGTGGGCAACGTGAAGAAGCCGGGCGCCTTCGTCCTTCAGGACGGGGCGGAAACCAGCGTGCTGAAGGTGCTGGCGCTGGCAGAGGGCCTGACTGCTTTTTCCACCTCCGTGGCTTACATCTACCGCCGGGACGCCGATTCGGTGACGAAGCACGAGATTCCGATTCCCCTGCGCAAGATTATGGAGCGCAAGTCGCCCGACGTCCCGCTGCTTGCCAACGATGTCTTTTACATTCCCGACAACTCCGGGCGGCGGACCACCATGACCGCGCTCGATCGCATTCTAGGCTTCGGCTCCGCCACCGCCTCCGGCGTTCTGGTCTGGCGGCACTAGTCTAGCCCAACCGGGCGCCCGGTCCGCCCACTCAATCGCGTTCGCATCGAGGAAAAGAAAATGCCCGAACCACTCGCCCTACGGCCATTAGCGGCCCCAGCCTCCTGGCAGATCCAGCCGGCGGCGGAAAGCTGGCGCATTTCCAGCCCTCTGCCCGAGCCGGCATCTTCGATTTCGCTCTCCGAGTATCTCTGGATCATCAAGCGCCACCGTTGGAAAATCCTGACCTTCGTGATTGCCGCGGTAGCCGCTACGCTGGTTGTCTCCTCGCGGATCACGCCGGTGTACGAATCGACGGCCACCATTGATATCGACCGGCGCATGCCTGCCGGCGTGCTGGGAGAGGAGGCCATGCAATCCGGCACCAATGACGCCGACCAGTTCCTCGCCACCCAGGTGAAGCTGGTCCAGTCGGACTCGGTGCTGCGCCCGGTGGCCGACCGCTTTAAGCTGCTCGACAACGGCGACGCCAGCTTTCCGGATGACGTGAAGCCAGCCGACGCGGCGGAAGCTCCCATCCGGCTCAAGAAGCTGAAAGTCACGCGGCCCGCCAACACCTACCTGCTGCTGATCAGTTACCGTTCCACCGACCCGCATCTGGCGGCCGGGGTCTCGAATGCCGTTGCCCAGTCCTACATCGACCATACCTACAGCATCCGCTACCGCTCCTCCTCCAGCCTCTCGGCGTTCATGGAGAGGCAACTCGAGGAGTTGAAGGCCAAGATGGAGCAGTCGAGCGCCGCCCTGGTACGGTTCGAGCGCGAGCTGAACGTCATCAACCCGGAAGAGAAGACCAGCATCCTTTCGGCGCGCCTGCTCCAGCTTAATACCGAGTACACCAGCGCGCAGGGCGACCGCGTCCGCAAAGAGGCCACGGAGAACTCGGTGCGTGGCGGCAGCCTGGAGGCGGCGCAGGTCTCCGCCCAGGGCGAATCGCTCAAGAGGATGTCCGAGCGCGTGGACGAAGCGCAGGCCCGTTTCGCCGACGTTGGGGAGCACTACGGGCCGAACCATCCCGAGTACCGCAAGGCGGCGGCCCAACTGGCCGAAGCGCGCCGGCTGCTGGACAGCGCGCGCCAGAACATCGCGCAGCGGGTCGAAGTGGAATACCACCAGGCCGTCGCGCGGGAGCGGATGCTCGAAAGCGCCGTCAACCAGACCAAGGCGGAATTCGATCGCCTCAACGCGAGGTCCTTCGAGTACCAGTCTCTCAAGCGCGAAGCCGAGGCCGACAAGAAGCTCTACGAGGAACTGGTACGCAAGATCAAAGAAGCTGGCATCAATGCCGGCTTCCAGAACAGCGCCATCCGTGTCGCGGACCCGGCCCGGCCGTCCGTCCAGCCGGTCTTTCCCATCATTCCGCTGAACGTCGCGCTGGCGTTCGCCCTCTCCAGTCTGCTGGCGGTCGGAGTCGCGGTTCTCACCGACGTGCTGGATACTACCATCCGCGATCCCGAGCAGGTCGCCCGCACGCTGAAGGCCGAAGTCATCGGCAACCTGCCAACCGTGAAGTCGTGGCGCGGCCGTCTGGCCCTGATCGCGGGCGGCGACAAAGGAAACGGCAACGGACATCAGGAACTGGTGCTCGCCTCCACGTCCGGAGCTGAGCAGAGTCGCCACGGATACGAGGACGCCATTCGGAGCCTGCGCAATTCGATCCTGCTGGCGGATTTCGAACGCAACCTGCACTCGCTGCTCGTCACCAGCGCCTCCCCGGCGGAAGGCAAGTCGACGGTGGCGGCCAACCTGGCACTGGCTCACGCCCGCCAGGGGCGTAAGACGCTACTCATTGACGCCGACCTGCGCCGCCCCTCGCTGCACAAGCGCTTCCAGATCCCAGCCGCGGGCGGCCTGGCGAGCGTGTTGCTCGATGGCGCCGACTGGCGCACCGCGATCACGTCGGCCGAGGGGGTGCCGGAACTCTCAATTCTGCCGGCCGGCGCGCCCTCCCGCCGCGCCACCGATCTGATCGGCAAAGGGCTGGTGCCTCTGCTCGATGAAGCCGTCCAGACCTATGACCTGGTGATCGTAGACGCGCCCCCCACTCTGGGGTTCGCCGAGCCGCTCGAGATCGCCACGATCGTCGACGGCGTGATTGTCGTGGCCCGGGCCGGGGAAACCGAGCGCAAGGCCGTAAGCTCGGTCCTCGTTTCGCTCCAGCGCTTGCGCGCCAACATTGTCGGCGTGGTGCTCAACCAGATCCAGAAGAACATGGCCGACACCTATCACTACTACGGTTACTACGGCAAGTACTACCACTATCGCGAATCGGAGACGAACGTCTAGGCCCGGCAGCCGCCATGACGGAAGTGTGGCAGACAGTGCGGTACGCTTGCGCCCCGGCCTGCGGCAGGCCGCGGCCTCTGGCCCGTTGGGCGAGCCGCGGCCTGACCAGTTGCCTGGACCAGGGATCGGTCTCGGCGGTGAATTTCACGGCCAACGTGCTGCTGGCAAGATGGCTGCCCTCCTCCGAATACGGCGCCTTCGCGGTCGGATTCGCTCTGTTTCTGTTCTTGTCCGGGTCTCACAACGCCCTGCTTCTCGATCCGGCCTGCGTCCTGGGCCCGGCTCGTTTCTCGAACGACTTGCCGCGCTACTTGAAGAGGGTGGTGCTTCTGCACGGCGCCTGGAGTGCGGCGGCGTCGCTGGTAGTCGCCGCGGTGGCGCTGGCGACCAGGGATGCTTCCCTTCGCCGGACCTTCTACGGGCTGGCGATCTCGCTGCCATTCCTGCTCTTGCTTTGGCTATTGCGCCGTCTATGCTATGTCGCCGCGGGCCCGGCGCCGGCTCTGATCTCGAGCGCCACCTACGCAGCGTTCCTGATCGGAGGCATGTACGCGCTCCGGCACTGTGCGGGGCCGTCTCCGTTTGGCGCTTTCCTGGTCATGGCCGTAGCCTCCGCGGCGGCTTCAGCCACCGCCTGGAGAAAGCTGGGCCTCGACGGCGCTTGGCGCGGAATCCTCTCCGGCGAGTGCCTGGAGCTGGCGCGCACGCACTGGCAGTACGGGAAATGGCTCGGCGCGACCTCGTTGTTGAGCTTCGGCGTGACGCAACTCCAGACATTCCTGATCGCGGGCTACCTGGGCCTCGCGGCTGCGGGAGCGTTCCGGGCCGTGCTCAACCTGGTGCAGCCGATGAGTCAGCTGACAGCGGCTGCCGGTCTCCTGTTCTTGCCCAATCTGAGCGCCGATTTTGGCGCGGGGCGGATCGGGAGCCTCCGCGTCAAAGGCGCGCTGATCGGTGCCGGCCTGTTGAGCGTCTCGCTGCTCTATGAACTGGTGCTGCTGGGCTTCGGCCCGCGAATCGAGGAGATCGCTTACGGCGGCAGGTTTCGAAGCTACACCTGGCTGATCTCGGTCATGGGTTTGATGCCGGTGTTCTCAGCGCTGGCATCAGGCTGGTCTCTGGTCCTGCAATCAGTGCAAAAACCGCAGCATTACCTGATTCGGGGCGCTGTAGTAGGGCCATTAGGCGTTGCCTCGGCGCTGCTCTTCACCGCCTGGGCTGGCCTCGCCGGTGCGGCGGCAAGCATGGTGTCGAACCTGGCGGCTTCGACGGTGGTGACGTTCTGGTTGTATCGCCGCTTCGGCCCGGTCGGGAATAAGGCATCCACATGATCCAAGCAAGCGCAAACGATTTGACGGTCTCCGTGTTGATCGCTAACTTCAATTACGGCCGGTTTCTCGGCGCGGCCATCGAGAGCGTCCTGGCCCAGTCCCGCCCGGTCCAGGAGATTCTGGTCTGCGACGACGGTTCGACGGACGATTCCTTCCTGGTGGCTGAGCGGTACGCAGCACGACACGCCCGCGTCAGGCTTCTCCGAAAAACGAACGGCGGACAGGGGTCGGCATTCAATACCGCTTTTGCGGCCAGCAGCGGGCAGATCCTATGTCTGCTCGATTCCGATGACGTCATGGCGGAGCACAAGGTCGCCCACGTGATCGAACTCTTCTCCGCCATGCCTGAGGTCGGCTGGGTGCGTCACAAGCTGCGCCTGGCCGACGAGTCGCTGACGCCGTTAGAAGCCGTGCTCCCCGCGTTCCGCGGGTCCCGGAAGGTGCGGGGTAAGTATGCCCACCTGGAGAAGACCGTGACCTTCAACGCGGCGCTGTCACTGCGCCGAGAGTTAGCGGACCGGCTCTTTCCGATTCCGGAACACGCTTTTAGAAGGGGGCCGGACCTGTATCTCGATTTCATGTGCGGCTTGTTGGAGGCGACCGGATACTCGCTCGACGAGGAACTGGGATTCTACCGCCGTCACTCCGCGCAGGTCTCCGCAGGCGGGGGCGATTTCCAGGCCGCGCTGGAAGGTGAGATCGGGATGACGCGCGCGTTTCTCTCTGTCGAGCCGTGCCAAGGCTATGTCCCCACCCATCTCTACAAACACGAGATGATCGCTGCCTACATGCGGTCGGGCCGCGTTCTCGATCGGCGGCGGCTGGCCCTCTGCGCGGGCGGCCTGGCCAGCGCAAGCCGGCTGGCAAGGGAAGGCAGCGCACGGCTCGCCTTGCTGCAAGCGACGAAGTTAGCCTACGGGCTCCTGTTGCCGCGCTCCTGGATCCGGCGGCAACGGAAGCGCAACGCCTGGTGCCCGGCGTAACGGGCGCCCAGTCACGGGGGTGCTATGGCGCGACGGTTCATCATACTGGTTCTGCTGCTGCTGGGGTGCGTGGACGCACTCGGCTCCATCGATTTGGGCACGCGTTTCTCGGGCCAGGGACTGCTCACCATCCTCTACACCATCGCCGCCTGGGGACTTCTGCTCGGCTCCGGCAAGATCCCCAAAGCCGGCCTCAAGACGGTGTGGCCCTTCATCGCGCTGGTGATCTGGGCCCTGACTACGATGTTCTGGTACACGCCCAGCATCAGCGGCATTCAGAACGTTCTTTGCCTGGCGAGCTTCATCGGTCTGGCACTGCTCGCAACCGGCCTGGCCCAGACCTGGGAAGTCCAGCTCTCCATTCAGACGTTCTTTCGGTACGGCATCTGGTGCGCCGCGGCCGCGTACGGGTGGTGCCTGTTCAATTCCGGTCTTGGCGCGTACGAGATCATCGGCCCGCGCAGTTTCGGCATCGCCGCCCTTTTCGGAGTCGCCTGGTACGCATCCAGGTGGCGCTTCGGAAAGCCCGGAGCCTTTGTCTTGGCAGCCCTTCTCCTGGTGGAAATCGGCGCGAGCCTCTCGCGCGTGGCGCTGGTAGCGAGCCTGGTGATGCTGACTCTGGGGCGCGTGTCGGCCACAGTCAAGGGCTGGCTGTGGGGATTGTTGTCCCTGGGACTGGCAATGGTCGCATTCTGGTGGATGTTCAACAACATCGAGCCGCTACGGGAGCGCTTTCTTCTGGGCGATGTGAAGTTGCGCGTGGGCGATGTCGCGATCAACGTTTCCGGGCGATCCAGTCTCTGGCGAGTCACTTATGATTCGTTCCTCGACTCGCCCTGGGTGGGCAAGGGTGCGGGCTCGGCGGCTTATCTCGTGCGGGACCGCTTCCGGACGATCGGGCATCCGCACAACGATTACCTGCGGGTCCTGCACGACTACGGAATCGTCGGGTTCAGCCTGTGGATGCTGGGCTGGTTCAGAGTCCTCAAGCAACTCTGGACGCAGGCCAGGTTCAGCGAAAGATGGGGCAAGCTGGACGCTCAGCTCCAGTTCGCGGCCTTCCTGGCTGTGTTGGGGACGTGCCAAATGATGATTACCGACAACCCCATGACTTACATCTTCGTCATGGCGCCGCTCGGCGTCCTGGTCGGAGCGGCTGCCGGAGCGGCCTCGGCTGACCGATACGCCCAGACGCTCGAATCCGTGCCGGTCCAACCCCTCGCTCGCGCCTTGCCGGGGAGGTGGGCTCCGCCAGCCGGGGCGACAGGGGGCGCTTGATGACCAGCCGCACCATCCAGGCCGGCCCTGCGCGATCGCGCGGCAGTCGAGCGGATG
>Ga0265331_10002713_pt1 | contig 11793 bp, 5 predicted proteins | sample 41923metaG_FD_202088 | JGI IMG/M metagenome (GOLD analysis project Ga0265331, IMG submission 202088) | Rhizosphere microbial communities from Carex aquatilis grown in University of Washington, Seatle, WA, United States - 4-19-23 metaG | ecosystem: Host-associated > Plants > Roots > Rhizosphere >...
GCCAGGATTGGTGTTCGGATCTTGAGGTCCGGACACGTATGTCCACTGCCTGCTCGAGGGGTCGAATGTCCACACATCGTTGAGCAAGCTCGCGAGGGACCCAGAGGTCGTCCCGTATCCCTTGCCACCAAACAACCAGATATGTCCGACGTTGTCGGTCCAAACGACGGAAGCACCACGCGCACCTGGGGTGTTACTGCCAGCAGCAATACCTGCCGTGCCCACCGTGCTGTTGCCGTCGATTGAGCCCGCCACGTAGGCCCATTGTCCGTTCGACGGGGTGTAAACCCACAGGTCGTTCAGGGCATGGGGGTGGTTTCCGACGGAATCGGTATAGCCGCCGCCAAAGAGCCACAGCGCGCCCTGGCTATCAATCCAGCCGGCGGCAAAGGCTCGCGAAGAGGGCGCACTCAAGGTTGAAGGGGTTCCTTCCTGGTTGGTCGACTGCGACCCGCTGACCCACGTCCACAGTCCCGAGCCCGGGTCAAACGACCAGAGGTCAGTCAAGAACGCCAGATTGCCAAAGGCATCCGCGGTAAAGCCACCGAACATCCAGAGATGCCCGGCGCTATCGATCCAGGTCGCGGCGGACTGACGCCCGCCCGGCTGGTTACTCAGTGCAGCAGCACCCTGCGAACCATAGTTTGGCGGTTGGGTGGCGGTGGTCGAGTTCGAGCCGTTGACCAACGTCCAGTGTCCGCTGGAGATATTGTAGGACCACAAATCGTTGAGAACGATTGGCGGGTTGGCTGACGCGGGATCCGTGAAAAATCCACCGTAGAGCCACAGATTCCCGTGCGTGTCTACCCAGGTCATTCCACCATGCCGCGCCGCTGGGACACCCGTTGCGCCAATTGCACCATAGGTCCCCTCGGACCCGAATGTGTTCGACCCACTCACCCACGTCCATTTCTGCGTGCCCGGGTCGTACAACCACAGGTCGTTCATGTCGCCCGTGTCACCGTTGCTGTCGACGGCGTTGCCGCCAAAGAGCCAGAAACGGCCGGTGCTGTCCGTCCAGGCCATTTGACTGTCACGGGCTCCGGGCCAGTTACTCGCAACGGTCACGCCGATGTTGCCGTAAACACCAATCTCCGTACCCGTGTTGGGCGTGCCCATTACCAACGTTTCGAGGCTGGGACCGCCTTCCCAGGTCCATTGCCGCGGTGAGCAACTCACCTGAACGCTGGCCACGTTACCTGCGGGCATCGTCGCCGAGCCGCCAGTGATGGAGCACATCAGACCCGCCGGCTGAATGGCCACAGTGACGGTGTAAGGACTGTTATAGGCAACGCCGGTCGGCATCGAGAAGACACCCGCATTGGCGGCCACAGCCACACGATCCGTGCCATCGGTCAAAACGAGGCCGGTGGCGTTCAAGCCGCTTATCGTACCGCCGAGCGTGTACGAGTTGGTCGCGCAGGTGACCGTCACGCTGGTCACTGCACTGGCGGGCATCGTGCCGGACCCGCTGCTCACCGAACATGTCGCGCCTGTAGGTTGCGCGGACACGGTCACCGCGTAATGACTCTGGAAGGCAACCGGCGTTGGCATGGTGAAGCCGGTCGCGTTGGCAAGTACCGACACCGTGTCGGTACCGTCGGTCAACGACAGGCCGGAGAAGGCCAAGCCGCTCACCGTGCCGCCGAGCGAATAAGACTGATTGGAGCAGGTGACCTGCACCGTGGTGACATTCCCGGCTGGCACGTGGCCGGACCCGGAACTGACGGTACAAGTCAGGCCCGCGGGTTGCGCCGAGACCGTCACCGCATAGCTGCCCGCATAGTCAACCGAAGTCGGGAAAGTGAAGGCTGTTGCGTTGGCTGGCACCGAAACGGTGTCGCTGCCATTGGCCAGCACGAGTCCCGCGACAGTCAAGCCGCTGACCGAACCTCCGACCGTGAACTTCTGGTCGGTGCAGGTCACGACGATGTTCGTAACGGCCGCCGCGCCCATGGTAGCCGCGCCATTCTGCACAGAGCAGCTCAATCCCTGCGGCTGCGTGGCCACCTTCACGTCGTAGCTGCTGCTGAACGCCACCTGATTGGGCATCGTGAAAGATGTTGCGCCGGAGGATACGGACAGCTGATCCGTACCGTTGCTGAGCACCAGACCGCTGCTGCTCAAACCGCTGCTGCTCAAACCGCTGATGCTGCCACCGAGGGCGTAGGCTTTATCAGAGCACGTCACGACGATGTTGCTCACATTCGCCGTGCTGACTGTGCCCGTGCCGTTGGCAACACTACACGTCAGGCCATTTGGAGTTGTTTGCACCGTCACGGCGTAAGCCGTGCCCGATGCGAGCGCCGTTCCGAACGAGAAAGTGCCGGCGCCGGAGTTGACAGTCAACGTTGCGCCGCTGTTGGCCAGCACCAGGCCGGCGACAGTCAGACCACTGATGGTGCCGCCGATAGTGTAGGTAATGGGTGGCGGGTTGTTCTGGCCACCTGAGCTGGAGCCGCCGCCGCCGCATGCCGCCACCCCCAGCGTCGCACCCAGAACGACCAGCCATCTGACATAAACTGTTGCGGATTCCATTCGAACCGACCTCGACGTGCATTCCACTGCTTGGATCCCCTCATTTGGAATTCTTTGGACGCAGGAAGATAGATCACGACGGCAGGCGCCGTCGTCGTAATGCGTCGCAAAAATAATGCCGAGGTTAGGAGCCCGTCGGACTCGAGGCTGCGCCTGCTACGGGCGCGACGGCGGCCCCGGGTCCGACGGACTCCTGGAGTTGCTGTTTGATGGCCGCGATGGCTGATTCTGTCAAAGGCGAGCCCAAAGTCCTGGCGGCGTAGAGTGCTGCACCGGCGGCGGGCGGCAGGCGCGGCGAGAGGCAATTGTAGGAATGGGCACTACTATGTAAGGCGGACAGGAAGGGCTCGAGCACCAGATCCGTGAGTTTGAACATGCCGCCGGAGTAGGACACAGGCAAGCGCAGTTCGGCAGGCGCACGCAACTGCGCGCGTGTCGCATCGACTATCGCGACGAGCTCCTTGGCCCCCGATGTGAAGAGAGCCCTCGCCTGCGCGTCACCATTTCGAGCGGCAGCAGCAATGACCGCTGCCAGTTGTGCAATATTTCGGCGCGACGCGGCGTTGCTTCCATAGATTGCCGCGCAGATATCCAGGTCGCTGGCAAGATTGAAATGCGCACGGAACAGATCCAGCAGCGGCCCCTTGGGCGTGCGGCCATCGCTCATGCGCGAGAACAGGCTCAGTCCTTCGCGTGCAATCCAGTGCGCGGAGCCTTCGTCGCTGAACAATTCCCCCCACCCGCCGGCACGCGCCTGGCGTCCGGCGAGCTCACCGTAGGCGATCGAGCCGGTACCGGCGACGATGTTGATTCCATCATGGCAGGCGAGCGCGCCGGCCCATCCGCACACCATGTCATTGCCGCACTGATATCTATCCGGCTCGAGCGTCGGTGAGGGGACGGTATTCAGAAGAGCTGCGAGCTGACTGTCCTCGCCATATGCCGGGAGACCGAAAAACGCGAAGCTCAGGGAGGCGGCCGGCAGTGAGGCGCTCTCGAGGATCGTGCCAATGCCGCGAGCCAACATGACTCGCAGGCCATCGAGGCCGATCTCGAGATAATAGGCCGACCCCTCCTGGTGCCGGGCAAGAATCGTCCCGCTCTCGTCGATGAGCATGAACTCGGTCTTGGTGCCCCCGCCATCGACACCCAGATACGTTTTCACCATGGATAGATAGTAACGCCTCGCACCACGCGACTCACGGCCCCCGCGGCATTCGGATTGTCGGGGCGAATCCCGAGCGCCAACGATTGCAGCAGCGCGAGTGACTGTGCAAACAAGGCAAAAGGCAGGCACAGTCCGAGATCGGAAGCGCCTGTGAGCCCTGGAACCAGGACATCGTCCGGGTGACCGGTGCTGGCGTCCTGCCCGGCCACTAGCGCGAGCACTCTTCCCGCGATCCTGTCGGAGCGCAGCTCCGCCAGCAAATCGAGGTCATAGCGGCGAGCCTGCCCATCGTTTGCGAGCAGTGCGACGACGAGTGTCTTGTGATTCACAATCGTTTTCGGACCGTGCCGGAACCCCAGGGGCGTCTCGGCCATGGCAACGACCCGGCCGTCCGTCAGCTCGAGCATCTTCAGCGCCGCCTCGCGCGCCAGACCTTTGAGCTCATTGGCGCCCAGATAAACGATACGCTCGAAGCCCTCGGCGACCAGGCTCCGCAGCCGGGAGGCCCAACTTCCCAACAGATCCAGGGTAACCGGCCCGGGCCCCTGAAACAACGGCAGCCCGAATACGAGCGCCGCAGCCAGCAACATTCCCGAAAAGCTGGATGTCATGGCAAAGCCGCGATCGTCGGCATCCTCGGGCAGAAGCAACACGCACGCGTTCGATAGCGTCACACCGCGCTGGTGCAAGGCGCCCCCGGCGTTGCAGGTGACGATCAGGTGATAGCACTCTGACAGGCACTGCTGTGCCAGCTCGACGGCCGCCATGCTCTCCGGACTGTTGCCCGAGCGGGCAAAAGAGACGAGCAGGGTCGGTACATCCGGCGCCAGGTATGGCGCAGGGCCGGCCACGATATCCGTGGTCGAAACCGCGCTCACCCGGCGTTTGCTGAGTTTTGCTGACCCATAGGCCTGGCGGGCGAGCGCTGGAGCCAGGCACTCGCCGATAAAGGACGACGTTCCGGCCCCCGTCAGTACGATGCGCAGCTCCGGCTTGCGCAACAGCGGGGCTAGAAAGGAGGACACACGCGCGGCATCACCCTCGATGCGTCGCGCAACCTCTTGCCAGATGCGCGGTTGCTGGACGATCTCCCGGGCCGTCCACTGCGCCCCCTTTTTCTCGAGCTCCTCAGGCGTGAGCCCGAAGTAATTCGTCATGACTCAATTCCTCGGTCTACAGGCCTGCGCATACTGACGCAGCACCTGCGCGACGCCCTCGAGCAGGATGGCTTGCGCGTCATTGGCAAGTCGCCCTTCCCGAATCGCCGCATACTGGATCGGCAAATATTGGCTCAACAAGGTCAACGGAATCTCCGTTTCCTCGAGGCGGTGCAGCAGCCTCGCGCAGGCCTGCTGCACCTCCGGTACGGACCAGTAGTAGCGAATCCGATCGCTCAAACTGTACTGCAGGTCGAACGTCTCGTGGCCCGCATCGGTGTAGTAGCTCCGCCAATACCGCGGATTGGCGCGCATCACCCTCAAAGTCACCTCCTTCAACGTCTCACCTTCAACACGATCGAGCTCCCGCGCAATATCGGCCAGGGCCCACAAAGTCTCGCGCAACGCAAAAGTGACTGCAGGCCCGACTTTGAGGATGGCAAAGTGGTCCTCCACGAGAGCGCGCAATCCGGAGGGCTTCTGATAGTCGGTCGAATGAGCCTCGAACACCAGGTTGGGCTCGCTCGTGATACGCCGGCTGAGCCGTTGCGCCTTGTGACGGTCGTAGTCGATTACCTTGTGATGATCGAATTCCACCCCCGGCTGCACGACCAGCCCCACCACGCGGGGCCACACGGACTCCAGGGCTTCCGCCGCGAATGCCGTGCGATGAGCCTCCAATGTAACGCTCACGGCCTCGGGATCCGTGACTTCGAGTGTTTCGAGATTCTCGGCTGCACCCCCCGGCTTGGGAACTTCAGTTCCGATGATATAGACCGGCGCTTCGCCACCTGCCCGGATCCAGGCATCCTCCGCAATCCGGCACAGGCGCGCAGCCCGCGCGGCCACGACCGAATCCGGCAGCGGACTGGGATCACCGGCGCAGGACATCGAGCAATCCAGATGGATTTTGCGAAAGCCCGCAGCCACGTATTCGGCCACCATCACTTCCGCCTTTTGCAGAGCAGTCGACGACGGCAGGTGCTGCCAGCAATTGGGGCCGAGATGATCGCCGCCCAACACCACACGGTCGTGGGGCAAGCCGACCGCGGTCGCTAGCGAAAGCACACGCTCGCGAAAATCCGCGGGCCTCATTCCAGTGTAACCGCCATCCTGGTTCACCTGGTTCGACGTGGATTCGATCAGGGCCGTACTCTCGGCGTGCCGTGCGAGGCGCAACGACGCCTCCAGCACGACAGGATGCGCGGAGCACACGGAATAGATCCCCACAGGAACGCCGGACTTGTGGCGGCGAACGAGATCCAACATCGCACTCATACGGGCTGCTCGACGAGTTTCTCTTCCGGTTCCATGGCCAGCAGCGCCGCGGCGAGAAAGGCCAGGCCTATGGCAACGATCGTTACCGTGTTTGGCATGACGGCCAGCACGATCATGGAGACGACCGCCGTGATCATCGGCGCGCCCGCGTTGGCGAGCGGCGCGACCACGAGCGCGCGGCCGAAACGAAAAGCGTAGACGAGTGTCAGAGCCCCTATTGCGTTCAGAATCTGCGTAATCGCCGCAAGTCCGGGGCCCTGCCAGCCATAGTTGATGGGGATCGAGAAATCGGTCATCCCCAGCGCCACCGGAATCAACAGCAGCGATGTCAGTGTCATGTAAAAAAAGATGTTCTCGGCGTCCATGGTGGCGTTGGCGAGCTTCATGAAATAGCCCTGCACGCCCCAGGCGAGCAGAATGATCAGGGCGTACACGAACCAGGTGACGCCCTGCATGCCGCCGGAAGCCCCCGCCTCCCCGCTGCCCGGCGAGTAGTTGAAGAGCGGCAGTGCGATCAGCGCCAGCAACACGCCAATCGCGCCTACCTTGCCGACCCTCTCCTTGAGAAACACCATCGACAACCCGATCGTGACCACCGGCGACAACGCGATGATCGGGAAGATCAGGTAGGTGGGACCGGTGTGCACGGCATGAAAAAGCAACATCTGGCCACCCGCGCCGGTGAACCCGATCAACGCCCCGAGCAGAACGGACCGGGAGTCGCGCTGCACCCGCCAGCCCACACGCTGCATTGCATAGAGCGCCGGCGGAATCATCGTCAGGGTCCAAACCACGTACACCAGGGTCTCGGGAAAACCATGCCGTGTTGGAAACTCGGCAAAGGCGCCCCATACCCCCCAGAATCCGGTGGTGATCAGCGCGTAGATGAGCCAGGGCTTGCGCACGTCAGAAACGATACGACAGGCCGGCCACGTAGTTGCGCCCGTACGCGCTGTAGCCCGCGCCGGTCCCACTTTCGCTCTGTCCCACCAACTGGCCAGGCGCCCACGGCAGCAACGGATTGCCGTTGAGGTAGGTCCGGGCGATGGAGTTGGTGAGGTTGCGCCCCTCTACATACACATCGAAGCCCGCGGGCAAGCGGTAATGCGCGCTGGCCGTCACCCAGGAGAATGCATCCGAGATGGCCGGCCAACCAGGCACTTCCGTGCATTGCGAGCAATAGAGCGTGTACCGCGAGGTGTAGTCCCAGTTCACATCGACGTTGAACGGTCCCTTGTCATAGATCAGGCTCAGGGAGAAGGTGGTGGGCGGCGCCTGGTTGACGACACCAGCCGGATTGCCGGTCCAGGTGTGCGTGAACTCGACGTGCGTACCCAGGCCGTTGTCGAGGAAATGCTGCCAGGTCAGCTCGACCCCCTTGTAGGTCTCCTGGGCGCCATTGGCAGGGGCCGTGACAGTCCATAAGAAGGGCTGGCCGGGAACCGTACCAGGCGGTCCGCCGATGTATTGGATCGTGCCCAGATCCACATTGGCGGTCGTGCCGGTGAAAATGTCGTTGGTGACCTTCTTGCCAAACAGTCCGGCGGTCAGCGCCGAGTGCGTCCGGTAGTACCACTCGGCGGACAAGTCGGCTGACCAGGCCTTGATGGGCTTCAGGCCGGCCGTGCCCGTGTAGATGAGCTGGGGCTCGCCGTTGATGGCATTGTTGGTCGCGTTGGGTGCCAGCTGGTTGAGGTCGGGACGCGACATCGTCTCCCCGAGCGCCGCTCGCAACTGGAGCTGGTCCGGGACCAGCCAATAGCTGAAATTGGCCGAGGGCAGCGCCATGGTGTAGGAGGCGTCCTGCGAAAAGTCCGTCGCAGCGCTGTATTGGACGTTGTAGGTCACCGTCGAATTCTGGTCGTTCGCGGTCCACAGCGACACCGGCACGGACTGCGCGGTCTTGGCCAAGGTCTTTGTGTGCACTACACGCACGCCCAGGTTACCCGACCAGTTCGTGCCCGCGAAGGTCGCTTCCGTATAAAACGTGAAGGTCTTCTCGATCACGTCGTAGGAGTTGAACGGATTGGGCTGCGGCAACGTGTCCGCGAAATTGAACAGTGTCGTGCAAGGTACCGTCGGGTCCGTGCAGAACTGCGGGTTCGGCTTGCCGTCCAGACTCTTGAGGAAGGCCAGCAGCTGCGCAACATTCAACTTGGGCAGGACCGCGGGGTATGAGCCGCCGGCGCCGCGGAGGAAATTCGGCGGGCTGGCGAAGGATATGACGTTGAAGCCCTGCGAGGCGAATGTGTAAGGGGCGCACTGGATCGGGCAGCCTGCCGTGTTGTACAGCGTGCCGTACTGGCCGGACCCGTTGGTCCAGTCGTTGCTCGAGTCCACCCGGCTCTTTTCGCGATGGTTGTAGCCGGTCCCGAACAGCAACTTGTCCCAGACCCCCCAGTGCACCTGGAACTGCCCATCCAGGGTGAAGCCGGTCACCTGGTCGTGCACCGAGAAGCCGTTCAGGCCATCATAGTGAGTGGACCAGTATTTGTTGTCGTTGAGCGCGCCCGAGTTCATGAGGGCGGTATAGGAGCAGTACGCCGAGTTGATGTTGCTCACCGTGCCGGCCGGGCACGCGGCCATGCCCAGCTGGTCGGGCGGCACCAGTACGTTGAGACTCGGCAGGCTGTGCGGCAGATCCTGCATCACGAGCAGATCCGGCGCGTTGGGGGTGCTCGACACCAGGCCGGCGGTCACGAAGGTGTCGGCGCCGCCTTCGGGACGGCTGGCGGCGGAGCGGTAGCCATCGAAGTCCAGCTCGAACCGTGCGCTCGGCTGCCAGCTGCCGCGCAAACCGTACAGGGAGGTGACCACATTGCGAGCGGTGGTGTTGTTGACGATTTCCGGCTGAAAGTTGGCGGCGGTGACCCCCGTAACCACTCCGTTGTTGACGGTTGCGTTGGTCCAGCCGGTACCGACGTCATCCGTGGCGAAATAGTACGACTGGTTGTAGCCGTTCTGCCGATCCTGCAGCTTGGTCCACAAGCCGTCCGCGATCAGCTTGAACGAATCGTTCGGGCGCCATTCGAGGCTCCCGGACAAGGCCTCGCGCTTCTTGTCGTCGAAAATCGAGCCGAACGTGATGCAACAGGGTGTTGCGGCGAGGGGCACGGCGCCCCCGCTGGTATCGGTCGCGTCGAAAGGATAGAACTGCGGGCCGTAGATGTTCTGGGTATACGCGTTCAGCGCGTCGGTGCGGGTGTGATTGTTCGAAAGCACGCCGCCAACCAGGAATCCGAGGGTCTGATCGAGCATCGTGTTCTCGATGAAGGCCGAGAACTTCTTGCCGTAGAGCTTCGACATGTCGTTGTAGTTGCCCTCGACATGCGCGCCACCGTGCCAACCCGAAGGATTGTCGAACGGGCTCGCGGTACGCAGGTTCACGGTACCGCCGATACTGCCCTCCAGCGCGGAAGCCTGTGTCGACTTCAGCACGTCAGCGGCGGAAATGACTTCAGACGGCAACACGTCGAACGCGAGGTCGCGCGCGTCGTCGTCCGTGGCGAGAATGCGGTTATTGAGCGTCACGATGTTGTATTGCGGGCCGAAGCCGCGCACGCTGACTTTCTGGCCCTCACCGCCCGTCGTTCGGGTGATCGTAATGCCAGGCAGATGTTGCAGCGAGTCGGCGACGTCGGAGTCGGGGAACCGGCCCAGCTCTTCGGCGTCGATGGAGTCCTCCACGATGGGGGCCTTTTTCTTGTCATCGAGGGATTTCTCGAGACTCGCCCTGAGGCCGGTGACTACGATCTCCTGCAGCTCTGGTGTCTGGTCGCTCGTGGCGGGGCGCGTCTGAGCAATTGCCGCGACCAGCGGGAAGCCCGAGAGTGCCACCGTGAGACAACAACCCGCCAACAACCTGCGCATACCCATGCCTCTCCCCGAAAGATTTCGAAACCCTTATGACTTTCGAACTCTGTTCTTTTGAGTTTCTATTTCTTTCGTAGTATTATTTTTATGTTTCGGAAATGTCAAGGGCTCCACGCAAATGCGGCACACCAGGCGACAATTTCTTCAATGGGCTTCGGGTGTTGCGGCCACTGTGGCTGCTTTGCCGGGCCGCGCCGGAGCGGAACACGGGCCGGTGAGGTTCGGCGACTCCTCCATCTTCCTCACCTTCGACGAGCGGATGCATTCGGCTGTCGCTCACCTGACGCATACCGGGCCAAGCGAATTTGTACGGCTGTCGGATGGCCGTACGGTGCAGGACTTCTCTCTGCGAAAGAGCTCGACGGAGCCCCTGGTAGACGACGCTCACGGCACGGGAACTCAGCTCACCCTCACGGGAGTGTCCAGCGCGGGCCTGGAGAAAACGGTACGCGTCCGGCTGTTTGATCGATATCCCGGCTTTGCCCTTTATCGCGTCTCCTATCGCAACACCTCGGGCCAGGCTCTGACGCTCGACTCGTGGACCAACGGCGCCTTCGAGATCCTTGCGCTCGACCACCAATCACCGCAATTCTGGTCCTACTCACCGGCCTCTTATGCGGACCGGCGTGATTGGATCCAGCCGGTGCAGCCGGGGTTTGCCCAGGAAAACTTTCTGGGCATGAACGCATCCGACTACGGGGGCGGAACCCCGGTCGCGGATGTCTGGCGCCGCGATTGGGGGCTGGCCGTCGGTCACGTAGCGATGAAACCGGAGCTGGTAGCGCTGCCCATCAGGGAAAAGCGCGGCGCCGTGCAAATTGACATCCACGCCGAGTGCCAGCAGGCGCTCGCACCCGGCGAGTCCTTCGAGACGGTCGAGACGTTTGTGGCGGCCCACCGGGGTGACTATTTCAAGACCCTGGATTCGTACCGACGCATCATGGGCGAGCGTGGCTTGCGCGCGCCGCAGCCGCCGGAAGCGGCCTATGAGGCAATCTGGTGCGCGTGGGGTTATGAGCGGGCCTGCACCGTGGAGCTCATCGAAGGTACGCTGCCGAAGGTCACGGACATGGGTTTGTCCTGGGCCGTGATCGATGATGGCTGGCAGTCGAACGTGGGCGACTGGAACCTGGATCCGCAAAAGTTTCCCGGTGGCGCAACCGACATGCGGCGCCTCGTGAGCCGGATCCATGACGCCGGACTCAAGTCACGCCTGTGGTGGGCGCCGCTGGCGGTCGCACCCGGCAGCGACCTGTTGCACGACCACACCGACATGTTGCTGCTCGACAAGGAAGGCGCCGTCCAGAATGTCTCGTGGTGGAACAGCTTCTATCTGTGCCCCGCAGACCCCAAAACGGTCGCCTATACTTTGGACCTGGTGCGCAGGTTCCTCGGCGAGTGGGGTCACCAGGGCCTGAAGATCGATGGTCAGCATCTGAACGGCGTCGCGCCGTGCTACAACCCCGCGCATCGCCACGCCCGACCCCAGGAATCGATGGAAAGACTGCCCGAGCTCTTTCGCGCGATCTATGCGACCGCGACGCAAATCAATCCCGCGGCGGTCATCGAGCTGTGCCCCTGCGGCACCTCGTACTCGTTTTTCGACTTCCCCTACATCAACCAGGCGCCCGCATCGGACCCCGAATCCTCCTGGCAGGTGCGGCTGAAAGGCAAAACCCTCAAGGCCCTCATGGGCCCGAGCGCACCGTTTGCCGGTGACCACGTCGAGCTCAGCGATCACGGCGATGATTTCGCCTCGACCGTGGGAATCGGCGCGGT
>Ga0265331_10002714_pt1 | contig 11790 bp, 10 predicted proteins | sample 41923metaG_FD_202088 | JGI IMG/M metagenome (GOLD analysis project Ga0265331, IMG submission 202088) | Rhizosphere microbial communities from Carex aquatilis grown in University of Washington, Seatle, WA, United States - 4-19-23 metaG | ecosystem: Host-associated > Plants > Roots > Rhizosphere...
AAGCATGGTCTTTAATCGGGGGCCGTTGAAATTGTTGAGCGCCTGCCATGGCGAATTTGCCGGGCAGGGCTTACATAAACCTTACTGGGAAAACGCCTCCAGGCTTGCGTCGACCATTTCGGTCCGCACAGCAGGTGCTTGCGACAATTGCATAACGAAACCGCGGGCTGTCGCCGGTTTAAATGCCGCTTACGCATCCAACATTCTTGTAATAAGATGAGCCCCGATCCCGCAATGTAAATAACAATAAAAGCGCCGCTCCGGCGAAAATTTTGAGGAGGTTTTATGCGCCACCATTTTTCCCTGTTAGCCCCGCTCGTTCTGCTTGTTGCGGGATGCGCGTCAATGGGCGACGACGGCGCGCGCGTCGCGTCCACCGACCACTACGTGCGGGTGAAGTCGACCGCGCCGGGAATGGCCGGGCAGTATGCGCAGATCTATGTGCGCGAAGTGGCGCTTGCGGGCCCGACGCCGGGCAGGGGCGTAGTTTTGTTTGTGCATGGCGCGGGCACGCCGGCGGAAGTCTCGTTCGACGTTCCTTACCAGGATTACAGCTGGATGGCTTACCTCGCGCGCGCGGGATTCGATGTCTTCGCGATGGATATGACCGGCTACGGCCGCTCGACGCGGCCGCCGCCGATGAACGATCCGTGCAATTTTTCGCAGGCGCAGCAGGCGCAGTTCGTGCCGAAACTGATTCCGGCGCCATGCGCGCAATCTTATCCCACGGCCATCACCACGATGAGTTCGGATTGGGACGACATTGGCGCCGTGGTCGATCATCTGAGGGCGCTGCGCGGCGTGGATAAAGTTTCGCTCGTCGGCTGGTCGCAGGGCGGCCCGCGCACCGGCGGTTATGCGGCGCGCTATCCGGCGAAGGTCGCGCGGCTGGTTGTGCTCGCACCCGCGTATTCGCGCGAGACGCCGCTCGACGCGCCGAACCCGCTTCCCGCCAGCAACGCGCCGATGTCTGCACAATCCCGCTCCGACTTCATCGCCAACTGGGACCGCCAGGTCGGCTGCCCCGGCCAATACGATGGCGCCGCGGGTGAAGCCATCTGGTCCGACATGGTCGCGTCCGATCCGGTCGGCGCAACGTGGGGCACCGGCGTGCGCCGCGCGCCGAGCGTGCCGACGTGGGGTTTCAACCAGGCAGTCGTCGCCAGGATACAGACACCTTATTTGATGGTGACGGGCGTACACGACAAGCAGGTCGCGCCCGAGCGGGTCCGCCAACTTTATGCCGATCTCGGCTCGCAGCAGAAAGTTTTCATCGACCTCGCGTGCTCATCCCACAACGCCATGTGGGAAAAGAACCACCTGCTGCTTTACCAGGCCTCTCTCGAATGGCTCAGGGACGGCAAAGTGAACGGAATGTCGGAAGGCATGTTGAAGCTCGGCTATTAGCCGGGCGACACACACGCGGTCGCAGTCGTTCAGGGGGGGGCGGTCGTTATTCCGGCTTGATCCCCGCTGTCTTGATCACCGCGGCCCAGCGGTCCATCTCGTCGGCGACCAGCGTTGTCGCCTGTGCCGGCGAGTTGCCGACCGTGTCCAGTCCAAGGTCGGTAAAACGTTTTCTGGATTCCGGAGCGGTAAACACAGCGGCGATGGCCTGGTTCAACCGTTCGACGACGGGTTGCGGCGTGCCCGCGGGAACGGCGTAGCCGACCCAGAACTGCATGTTCATTTTGGGCAGGCCGGCTTCGTTTGCCGACGGAACATCCGGCAGCACGCGCGTGCGCCTCGAGTCGGTGACCATCAGCGCGCGCAATCTCTTCGCATTGACGTAAGGCATCACGGTCGGCACCGCCGATATCAGCACCTGCACCTGACCGCCGATCAAATCCTGCAACACGGCGCCGGCGCCTTTGTATGGCACGTGGACCATCTTGATACCGGTGAGATTCTTCAGGAGCTCGGATCCCAGATGCGTGTTGGTGCCGTTGCCGCCCGAGCCGTAGTTCAACTCGTCCGGTCGCGCCCGCGCGAGCGCGAGCAGCGCCTTGACGTTTTTCACCGGCAGTGACGGCGTGACGACCAGCACGTGCGCGACCGTGGTCGCCGTCGTGACGTGCTGAAAATCCCTGCGCGGGTCGAACGGCAAATTCGGAATGAGGCCCGCCGCGATCGAAAACGACAAATCCGTGGCGAGCACGGTATAGCCGTCGGCGGGAGACCGCGCGACTGCGCTCCAACCGATGACGCCGCCGCCGCCCGTGCGGTTGTCCACGATCACCTGACGGTCGAACTGGCCCGTCAATTCCCTGGCCACCAGCCGCGTAATCAGATCCGAACTGCCGCCCGGCGAATACGGCACGATCAACGCGATGTTTCTTGCCGGATATGCGGGCTGCGCGAGGATGCTGCCAGCTGCGAATACACCCAGCGTGCAAGCGAGCGCGCGAGAAAGCGCGCGGCATTGGTTCATTGCATCACTCCTCCGATGAGTGAAACGGCGCACGGCTTATTGTAATCGCACCGGCCCGCAGGGGCCGCTTGCGGCAAACCCTCGATACACTGCACAATTCGCGGTCGCGACAAAATAAAGGCAACAGTCCATGGACCGCAAGTACCGCATATGCAACGCGATGCTGCTGCTCATGGCAACGTTCACTGTTGCGGTCGCCACGCACGCGCAGACCTATCCGGCGAAGCCGGTGCGCGTCATCTCGCCGTACCCGCCGGGGTCGAGCGCGGACGTCATCGGCCGCATCTACGCGCCCAAGCTGTCGGAGCTGCTCGGCCGGCAATTCATCGTGGATAATCGCGCGGGCGCCGCGGGCAACATCGCCGGAGATCTCGTCGCGCATGCCACGCCCGACGGCTATACGCTGCTGCTGTTGAACACGCCGCTCGTGAGCAGCCAGCCGCTGTACAAGGATCTCTCGTTCGACGTCGGGCGCGATTTCCAGGCGATCGCCATGCTGGGGACCGCGCCGCACATGCTGGTCGTCAATGTGTCGTCGCCGGCAAAGAGCGTGCAGGAACTGATCGCGCTTGCCCGGGCGCGCCCGGGCAAGCTCACTTACGCTTCGACCGGGACCGGGGGCAGTCTGCATCTGACGATGGAGATGTTCAAAATGCAAAGCGGGATAAACCTGCTGCACGTGCCGTACAAGGGCAGCGCGTACACCGTGCCGGAATTGATCGGCGGGCAGGTCGACGCGATGTTCGGTTCCATCCCGTCGCTGCTGCCGCACGTCAGATCGGGCCGCATACGCGCGCTGGGCGTATCGAGCGCGAAGCGCAGCGCCGTGGTGCCGGACATTCCCACCATCGCGGAATCCGGCCTGCCGGGATTCGAGTCGTACACGTGGCTCACGCTCGCCGGACCCGCAGGCACGCCGCGCAGCGTCGTGATGGTCCTCAACACCGCCGTCGCGAAAAGCGTGCAGTCGCCGGAATTCGGCGCCTTGCTGGCGAACCAGAGCACGGAACCGACGCTCATGACGCCGGAGCAAACTGCTGCGTTTATCCGGGACGAGATCGTGAAATGGAAGAAGGTCGTGGTCGGCGCCGGCGTGAAAGGCGAATAGCACGAATGGTCGTAGACAGGTAAGCCTTGAAAGGACGGTAATGCAGATACAAGAGAAAGTCACCTGGGATGCGGAGGTCGATAAGAAGCTCGCGCTGCTCAACACTCTGGGCGTGGATTGTATTGCAATCGATCTTCCCGACGGAAAGAGTGCGGATGCCGCAGCCGATTTGTCCACGCTGCAATCTGCCACCGCCTTTTTCAAATCGGCGAAGGCCAGGGTGGCAGCGCACGGCATGGAGCTGCGCACGGTTCTCGCCACCAGCGGCTTCGATGAAATCAAACGCGGTGTTGCCGGCCGCGATCAGAAGATCGCGGTTCTGCTCAACGCCGTCAAAGCCATGGGTGCCGCCGGGATACCGATCCTGGCCTATAACTTCAAGCTGCTTAATTCGAAGCTGCTGCGCTCGGCGCCGACGCAGGGGCGGGGAGGCGCGACTTACATCTCATTCGACTACGACGAGTATCTGAAAAAGCCGGCGAGCCCCGTTACGCCGCCGATCCCGGAAGCGAAGATGTTCGCCAACCTCAGTTACTTTCTGAAGGCGATGGTCCCTGTCGCCGAACAGGCGGGCGTGCGCATGGCGCTGCATCCCGACGACCCGCCCGTGCCGCATGGGACTCCGCCGCTGGCGGGCGCGGCGCACATTGCCTCAACTTTCGATCAGTACCACAAAATATTCGGCATCGTGCCTTCGCCGTCGAACGGCATGCTTTTTTGCCAGGGCTGCGTAACGGAGATGCGGGGGGTCGATGTCTACGACGCCATTCGCCACATGGGCTCGATCGGCAAAATCGTCATGGTCCACTTTCGCAACGTGCGCGGCGAGTTTCCGAAGTTTCAGGAGACGTTTGTCGATAACGGCGACGTCGATATGTACCGCGCCATGCAGGCGTATCGCGACGTTGGATTCAAGGGGCCATTCTCGCTCGATCATTCACCCGCATTTCCCGGCGCGGAGATTGCCAATCAGGCGTTCGTCATCGGCTATATACGCGCGCTGATCCAGGCCGTATATCGCTAGCGATCGATGTTCCCGGCAGGTGGACAGTTACACGTGTCTGTTCGCCCGTTGCAATCGCCGCCATTTCAGGGCGCGCGTCAAAACCGCACCTTGGCGGGTCGCATCCAGCAGTAGTTCAGGTATCGAGACGCGAGCAATAAGGCTGGGTCGTTGGTTAAAGACGTGTTATTCCGAACCACGAACGTGGCGATAGCCCGAGAAATTCGGTATTTCCAGTGCGAATTTTCCGATGCCTGGAGTGGCGCCCGCCATAACTATTCCAGTTACGAAGGATCGCTCTCCCTCGGTAACCAATGCCCAGCAATTCACCCGTTCCTCCGTTTGGATTTTGCCCTCTTTATAGTACGCCACGCAGTGTTCCGCCGGTATTATCTGGGTTATCTTCCATTTCGTCGTATCCATTGTGATCACCTATGTTGATGTCGGAGTGAAGGGGCTTTCAGGAGCACGATGCGGGAAAGTCCTGCGCCCTTCCCATCTCGCCTTCCTCGTCGCCGGCACGTGCTTGCAGCAGTTCGTCGTAAGCCGCCGCATCCGGCGGCACGCTCAATCCGCGCCATCCTGCGGAAGAAAACACTCTACTGAATGGATGCCCAATCGAGATTGATCTGAATCAAGCTATCGCTGGGAGGCGCAGCACTCGGCAAGACGCCGTGACGAACGTCCGCTCATGGCTGTTTGCTGATGATCATCACCGACCGCTTCCCAAAGCGGACTGTCAAACTTCCCGAAGCGGACGTTCAAAGGTCGCGTTGAGCGACGCGTAGTTTAATCGCACGTCCATTTTCGAACGCGCAGTTACCGCCGCTGTCTTTTTTTGATCAGCGTCTCGACCAGCGGCAGCAACTTTTCCGCCACGATATGGTAGCCCTGCGGAGTCAGGTGCTCCCGGTCGCTCTGCAAGTCATCCGGGGCCAGGTGATTGATTTCGTCGATCATCAATAAGTCGAACGACTGGATGTACGCTTGTTTCTCGCTGGGGCCAGAAAAGATGACATCGATTTTTCGATCCAGCAATCGCTGAACGATGGTTCGAATATTTTCTTCCGTGTTCCCGCCTTTGCGCCGATCGTTGCCGCCAGGCTGAAAAATGACGATCGCCGTTCCTTCCGGAACCGCTGTGTTGAGTTTGCCAAGTTCATCGGATGTCGTTTGACCGTTGGTGCCTTCGTTGCTCACAACAACGTCGTAGCCCTTTGCTTTCAGCTTGGCTTCCAGTTGAGCGGGATAAGCGTCCGCTCTCACCAGGTTCTTGCCGTACGTATTGCTACCGCCGAAGCAGACAATGGGGATGCTATCCGCCTGCGCGACATTCAGCCACGCCAAGCCGATTGCGAGTAGAAGGATTTTGCCAAAAGTTCTCATGACTATTAGTTGGTGATTCTATTTCGAAATTTCGCAGGCTCCAAACAGCGGCGCGACTGCCCGCTTTCCGCCGGAAGCAGACTGTGATGTCCGGCCGCTTCCGCCACCCAAAGCGGACAGTCAGACTTTCCAAAAGCGGACATTCAACGACTGGGTTAAGCCGACCCGAAAAAGCGGGTTCGAATTGGATGAATTGTTAGGCACCACGGCCAAGAACTTGCTTGAGCACCAACGCACCGTTGTGCAATTCGTCCTTGGCTGCATAAACCAGGGTGACATTCCCTTGTCGAGATAGTGTTCTGATCTCTGACAAGGCCGGATTACCTTTGAGTTCTGCACGATACTTCTTTTGAAACTCGGACCACTTTTCAGGGTCGTGCCCGAACCACTTGCGCAGCTCTGTGGATGGTGCCAAATCCTTTAGCCATAGATCAATGCTGGCCTTGGATTTTGTGACTCCGCGCGGCCAAAGTCGGTCAACAAGAATTCGCATCCCATCAGTCTTCACCGGCGGTTCGTAAGCTCGCTTTAGAGATATGCCCATTACTTTACCCTATGGCGCCTAGACGTTTGAGCTCAGGCCGCGGCCCGTTAGGGCCGTCGTCGGGCCCGCAGCGAATGGTTAGGCCGCCATCACTGACGCACATAGCGCAGGTGTGTGGCGGCTGGACCATCAAGAACCCTGTCAATGCGAAACTGCGGTCCGGGCTCGCGTAGGTTCTCGAAGAGACGCCGCCCGCTGCCGAACAACACGGGTGCCAAGGCGATTTCCAGCTCATCAACGACACCCAGATTCAGGTACTGCTGGATCACATCCGCTCCGCCCGCGATACGAATATCACGACTGCCTGCGGATTCCCGAGCCAGCTCTAGGGCACGCTCCGGCCCATCACTGATGAAGTAAAAGGTCGTCCCACCGGAGCGCACCCAGGGTTCGCGTTTCTCATTGGTAAGAACGTATACCGGTGTGTGAAATGGAGCCTCCTCTGGCCAGGCGCGCTCGCCTTGGTCGAACATTCGCTTGCCCATAATGTTGGCACCGATGCGCTCTGTGGTGCTGCGAACCAGGTCATTGACCGGGCCGGTCTCTCCCCCTGGTCCGAGCTTGAGATTCTCGCGCATGTACTGTTGATTGATGAGCCAGGCCATCAGCGCACCCCACTTTGCGCCCCAGTTCTTGTACCGGGGATTCTCCATGGTCATTCCATCCGGTGCCATGTAGCCATCGAGGCTAAGTCCAATGTTGACGAATACTTTGCTCATGATTCTCCTCTCACATGTTCGGATGTCGGCGGCCCACATCGTGCGCCTCGCCGCTTTGAAACCTATGTGTCGTAGCGAACATACAGCCGGATATATTTGCCGTAGGTTGGCGACCATCGCATTGTGCGCGGGCTACTGGTCATGAAAGTACGCTTCTGGGGAACCCGGGGATCGATCGCCACTCCGGGACCGGGCACGAACCACTTCGGCGGTAACACGTCCTGCGTGGAAGTGACCACCGCCAGCGGCGAACTGCTGATTCTCGACTGCGGCACCGGTGCGCACCGGCTGGCGGGCGAGTTGATGGCCCAGGGAAGTGCCGCGATCAACTCGAACATTCTGCTCGGACATACTCATTGGGATCATATTCAGGGATTTCCATTCTTCATTCCAGCCTTTGTCAAAGGCAACTCCGCCGCAGTTTACGGTCCGGAAGGCAACCGGGGGTCACTCAGAAACGTGCTGGCCGGCCAGATGAAGTACACCTACTTCCCCATCGATTTGAACCAGTTGCCCGCCGAGATGACTTTCCACGATGTTACTGAGGGCATCCACTCCATAGGCAGCGCGCGCGTCGCGACGCAATTCATCAACCATCCCGCGATGACAGTCGGCTACCGCATCGAAGCCGACGGCGTCGCACTCGTGTACCTGGTGGACCACGAGCCTTTTTCCGATGAACTCTGGCGCGCCGGCGCCGAGCATGGCCGTATCGAGTCCATCCTGCATGAGGGAGACCGCCGGCACGCCAAATTCATGGCCGGCGCCGATCTTGTAATCCATGACGCACAGTACACGCCGGAGGAATACCTCACCAGGAAAACCTGGGGACACAGCACTTACGAATACGTCGTGCAAATCGCCGCAGCCGCCGGTGTGCGCAAGGTCGCGTTGACCCACCATGATCCGGGCCACAACGACCATTTCATCGCGGACATCGAGCGCAAAGCCCGCACCCTCGCCCTGCAATGCGGGACGGGACTCGAGGTGTTTTGCGCGTACGAAGGCTGCGAACTCGTTCTGGAGCCAGGCGCCGCTTTAAAGCCATTTATCACCGCGGATCCGTTCCAGGCATCCCTCGCAGAGCGCCGCTTTCACATCCTGGTAGTCGACGACCATCCAGCCTCGCTCACGGTCGTCGCGCGCGCCCTGGAGATGGATCAATACATCGTCAGCAAAGCCGCCAGCGGCCCGGAGGCGCTCCGCATGCTGGACGAGCACATGCCGGACCTTATGGTGCTGGATTATAAAATGCTGGAGATGGACGGTCTCGCGGTGACAAAGGCGCTGCGCGCCAAGCCCGCGTCGCGGGCCCTGCCAGTACTGATGCTCACCGGCATGTCCGATGAGGCAAGCACCCGCGCCGGCTTTGAAGCGGGCGTGACGGACTATGTGACTAAGCCGTTCTCAATCCCGCAGCTCAGCGCGCGCGTCCGCGCCTGCCTCGCCAGAAAGCCAGCTCCCGCGATCTTGTAACTAGCGGCAAGCGATAATCGCAATTCACCTCAGCTACTGACGCCATTCCTCAAGTCGGACGCGATTAACGACCGACGTTGACGTTTGTGTAACCGGCCAGCTATGTTCTGCCACCTGCATTACTCAGCTGCAGGGCGATGGCTGTTGACAAATTATCGTATTGAAACGTAACCGCGAACGACCGCTATTGGCCGGAAGCGGACTAAGCGCAATGCACTTCCCTATATGTGCAAGGGATTCACCGAATGCTAGATATCTAGCTTTTTTTCGGCGACCACCCATACGCTTTGGCGCAAGCACCGCCCATCAGCATCGCGCGTTCGCTGGCGCTCAGGCGGTCGGTCAGGCGGAAGGGCTCGACGGCCTGTTCGTAGTTGACAACCGCGAAGGCGCGGGTCCAGTCGGTGCCCCACAGGCAGCGCTCGAATCCCCACGCGTCGAACACGCGCGCGAGCGGGTCCCAGATATCGGGATAAGGATACGGCTCTTGCGACAGCGTGCACGCGCCGCTGACTTTGATCACCGCATTCTTGCGCTTGGCGAGGTCGAGCACCTTCGGCAGGTCGGCCCACGGCTGAGCGGCGCGGGTATCGGGCGTGCGCGGCTGCATGATCGCGAGATGGTCGATGATGAATCGCGTGTCCGGATGGCGATCGACTACGGCAGTGCCCACGTCCACATTGCCCCAGCACAGCATGTTGACGGGAAAGTCGTACTTCACGGCTGCGCGCAGGATGCGATCGAGGCCCGGGTCGTCGGCGCCGCGCTTGCCTTCTTTCGGCAGCATGATGCGGATGCCGACCGTGCCCGGCGATTTCTTCCACTCCGCGACGATATCGGCAACCGCCGGATTGTCGGGGTCTACCGGTTTCACGAGGGCGAAGCGGCCGGGATGAGCTTTTTGCACTTCCACCGCGTAGCTCGCGTCGTAGCGGTACATCGCAAAGGGCGAGATGAAGACCGCGCCGTCGACGCCGACCTTGTCCATCGCCGCCACCATTTCGTCGCCGGTGACGTGAGCGGGCCAGTTCGGCACCGTGTGCCAGGGCCGTTTCGGCGTGTTCGCTTCATACGCGTGGATTTGGCAATCGATGATCGTCATTCGGGAAGCTCCTCTATTTGAAATTGGTTTTATCGTATTGCAACAGATCGCGTGTGTCGTGTCCAGAAAGGGCGGCAGCCGCGCAGTAGCGGAAAAATAATACCGACCCTGAACGGTTATCGCGGGCCGCGCATCAGGGCGTCAGCTTGATGGTATAGACCGCATGGTACTTGGCGGTGTCGAAGTTTTTTGCCGAATCGTGCTTGAAGTCGGTGACCTTGACGTCGAGCTGATTGTCCGTGACGGTCTTATCGAGGTCCTTGTCGTCGGGCGATTTGCTGACACTCACGTGCCAGACGTGGTGATCCAGGGAGAGAATTTGTGTTCCCACGGGTTGCGTGAGCGACACGATCCGCCCGCCCCGGAGGTCCATGACGGTCCCGAACGGGAGACCGTCCGCCGACATTGTGTCGATGAACGTTCCTTTGGGAAATTTTTTGGAAAGTGGGTCCTCCCACTTCGGACTGACGGTCGCGTTTTTTTGGGACCATTGCTCCAGTTTTGCGATCCCGCTTTTGAATTGAATGTCCTCGCGAATCACCACGGCCGTATTGGCAAACTCGGTTTCCTTCATCTCGTCCTGGAATTGATCTTTGATGGTGTAGGCTATGGGCCAGTGATAAAGCGAGAACGTGGTGGCGTCGGCGGCCTGCATATTTGCGATGCCTTGCGTGCTCGACGCGCTGTCATTTGCAAGCGGGGTGACGATGGCGCCGACCGAACGCGGGGCGGTGATATTCAGAATTTCCCGCAGCGCTATGGGCGCGCCCGGCTGCCGCGTGTCGGCGACTTTAAACCGGACATGGCTCTTGTCCCTTGCCGCAACGCCGGTGTAAACCTTGGTGGCGGTGAATGCCGACGCGATCTTGTCGGCAGGCTTGAGGGCGCCGCTTGCGGTGGCGTCGTAATTCCATTCGTACCTGGGTTTGGCGATCGCCGGATCGACCGTGGCGGTCACGTCAAGCGTGGCAAGCGCAAGCAGCTTCTGCATGTCGGTAAGCCCGTGCTTCGGCTTGCCATGGAAGTCCACTTTGATGACGCTGAAGAGCGCCGATCCCGCGCACAGCTTCTCCGTGCCGTTCGCGTCTTTGTAGTATTCATATTCGAATCCGAGCTGATCGATTTTTGTTTTTTTGATGCCCTCGTGAAATATTTTGAGCGGCGACGCGTCCGAAGTCGGCAGCGCTGCGCCATATACGAACGGCGCGGTTTTCGCCCCGTCCCAGGAACGCACCTGTGAGGCCGGAGCGCCTTTGGGGATATCCGTCGGGCTGAAGACCTTCACGGACACCGCACCGGAGACATGGAACAGCAGGGGCCGCAGATTGTCTTCTTCCTTGGGCGGCGGCGTCGTGCGCTTTAAATCCTCAACGTGATCGCGATCGTCGTCGTCATCGTTGAGCGACACGATGTAGAAGACCTTATCGCAGACCATCGTCACCGGATCATCGTCGCTGGAATTCACCGCGTCGAATGGCGCCGGCTGCGCACCGCCGCCGCAGCCCTGCAACTGCGCCAATAAAGCGGCTGAAGCGATCCATTTCATGCTCGCGATAGTCATCGTGCGACTATATCACCGCACCCGCGGGATCAGGCTTGACGCACCGCCATTCCCCGGCCGATGGCTGGAGGCATTCGCTCTGAAGCTTCAATATGAACTATCGCGGGACGGGACCAATGACAATCACCATTCTGCGGGCCGGCAGCGGTCGCTCAGGCAATGTCCGAATTCCTGATAAAATTCGAAAACACGTTGATTGGACTTCGCGCGCAATTTATTTTCACCGGGCATACCAATGTTTGAAGTTGTCAAACGGCTCTCCTTTTCGGACGCGCTTTTGCTGATGGCGGTATCGATCGGTTCATCCGCGGGCATGGCCGCGGACCTGCGCGTATTTGTTGCCGGCAGCCTGCGGGAGGTGATGCCGACGATTGCGGGCGAATACGAGAAGGCGAGCGGCGTCCACGCGAATATCACCGTTGGGCGGTCGCAAGACCTTCGCCAGCAGATTGAGCGTGGA
>Ga0265331_10002715_pt1 | contig 11786 bp, 10 predicted proteins | sample 41923metaG_FD_202088 | JGI IMG/M metagenome (GOLD analysis project Ga0265331, IMG submission 202088) | Rhizosphere microbial communities from Carex aquatilis grown in University of Washington, Seatle, WA, United States - 4-19-23 metaG | ecosystem: Host-associated > Plants > Roots > Rhizosphere...
CAAATCTTTGTGGGTCACGGCTTCAGCCGTGACCTAAAGACCGTAAATCCGTGCCGCTTTACCCGCTGGCCATTCTAATTTTCAGTTGTCACAGAGGCTTGGAAGCCTGTCCTGCTGACATCAATGCTTTCCGAACAATCCCTTCAACGCACTGGCCGCGCCCTGGGGTGTGACGGCAGGAGTTGCGGAGTTCGATCCGCCGGCAACCGACGGCATCAATCCTTTTCCGGGATGCACCTTCGGGTTTTCAATTGTTCCGTCCAGCGCGAACGGGACTGTAATTTTCCCCACGCGGCTGCCAAGCAATCCGCCGACAAGGGTTCCAGCTGTGCCCGTTCCCAGCGCGGAGGCGGGGCTCACCTGGGCCTTCCCTTGATAGTCGAGTGTGCTGTCCATGCCCACGCTGCCATTCAGGTCCACGACACCAAGAGATGAATCCAGATGGAGCAGTTTGCTCGTCACGCGCTGGTTGGCAATATTGAAATCGCCTTCGAGGACGGTGAACGGAGTATCGGAGGCGACGCCGGCCATTTTCGCAAGCGATCCGGCCAGGCTGCTGAGATTGACGCCCGGCAAATGGCCGTTCCGGACGGCAAACTTGCCTGAACCGGAGAGCGTTTTCTTCCATTCACCAGCCAGGCTGCCGAGCAGATTCGCGTCGAGTTCGCCGGTGCCGCTCATTTTCCCGCTTGCGCCGGGGGTGACTTCGAGTACTTTCGCAACATCGAGATTGCGCATCTGAACCGTTGCCGTGAATCGCGGAGGGTCGGTGGCGCGGTCCACGCGCGACGAAATTTGCAGCGTGCCGCCGTACATTCCGATGGAAATCGGCCACAATTCCGCGCGATCCGTATACACGCGCATTTCGACGTTCGCCGGGCCAACCATGTAGGGCTTCGTCGTAATCTTCTCGACATTGATATGCCCACGCGCGACCAGTTCGCTCGGGCCTTTCGGCGGCGGGGCAGGCTTGGCGCTTGTCGGTGTCACGGTCGTCGTGGAAGTCGTTTGACCGCCCGCCGCGGCGATCAGTTTATCGATGTCGAGCTGCGATGCGCTCATTTCAAATGTCACTTGAGGTTTCTCGACGTCGGCAATGCTCAATGTGCCTTTGATGTCGGATGCTTTGGCGAGATCGGCCACGAATTGCGCGTCCATTTTTCCGCCCGCCAGAGTGACCTGGCCGGACTCGAACGCGACCGGTGCGCTCCACCCTTCCAGCGTCAGAGTCACGCCGGTTAATTTCGACTCCGCTTGCCAATCGTGCACTTTCATTGGGGAGACGGCGAAATTGTGCAGCGCGATATTGATGCCTTTCACGTCGGCGCTGGACTGAATCGCCCCCTTCACAACGGCGGCCACCATCACCTCGGCGTTCGAAAGATTGATGCTGTCAATCTGATCGAGCGAGACGCTGGAAGATTCCGAAGTTGGCGCGGGCGCTTTCTGCGCGGGCGTTGCCGAAGTAAACGTGTAATTGTCGTTGCCCTCCGCATTGGTCACCAGGGAAAGTTTCGTGTGAACGAGATCGACGGAATTCACATGGACCACGCTGTGGAGCAGCGGGCCGAGCGCCACGTTCACACGGATCTCATCCGCGGACAGAAGATCGCCCTGCGGAAATCCCTCCGGGTTGCCGATATGAAGATCGTCGACGGTCAGAGCGACACCCGGCAGGACTTGAGCGCGAATCTTGCCCAGTGTGACTTTTCGTCCCGTCTGTTTCGCGATCGTTTCGGCAATCGTGTCGCGATAGCGATCGACATTCAGGAAATAAGGAGCGGCGAAAGCCAGCAGCACCAGGACAACGACGAGAGATAAAAGGATTTTCGCCCAAAGCGGAAATGCGCCGCCGGAAGTTGTAGTAGTCATGTCCACTCACATTCCCCGGCCCGCCATCCACGGCAGGAATTTCCGGGCATCGTTCAAGGCACCTATCGTTGCAAATCAGGCCTCGAACGGCAAGCCATTCGTTTGCAAACCACCGCGAGATTCGAGCGCGGAGGCGTATAATTAATCAGGGGTTGATCATTTGCTCGGAGCCGAAGATATGCAGGTGCGGGAGGATCACGCCTCCTGGTCCGCGCCGCAGGAATCGCTTCGGGCTCCACAGCTTTCAGTCGAGAAAACAGCGTGGCTGGATCAGTTCACTTCCAGCATCGTTGTTCTGGCTCGAGGGCCGGTCCCGCCGAAGGATCTAAGCAGCGCTCTTTATTTCCGCGATGTCCTGATCGACCAGCGTTTCCCCAAAGTCGCGGTTGCTGTCGCCATCGCGTTGCAGATTCTCCTGATTCTTTTTCATCCGCCCCTTTGGAACGTTCGTCCTCCGCGCGTCGTATCCGCTTCAGCTCAGACGGAGCTGACCTGGTACGGACCTGTAAAAGATTTTCCCCTGCTGTTGCCGAAACAACGGGAACTGAAAGTTGCGCGCAAGAATGATACTGCAAAGAAAACGACTCAACCCGGCGCGGATGCGTTTCACCCGCGTCAGACAATCATCTCCGAGCCGTTGCATCCAAACCACCCGCGACAGACGCTGATTCAGCCGGCTGCGCCGCAGGAGCCGCCGAAGATTCTGCCCGCGATCCCCAACATCGTGCAGCTTGCGGGTTCTGAGCCTGCGCGCCCCAAAATGCAACTTACGCCGGAGCAGTTGGCGGCCATGAAGCCCAGGACGCCGTCGCGCCTTACAGCCATGGATGCGGCCGCGCCCGATGTTTCGACGGCGGAAAAATTGACAGGCGTGGTCAACATCGCGACATCCGCGCAGACGCCGGCAAAGCCGGCGATGCCGGTCACTCCCATGTCCGCGCCGCGCGCCGCGCCACAAAAAGCCCAGGAAAATAACGCCGCGCCCCCCGACGCAGGAGGAAATCTCGGAAGCGGCAACACGTTGATCGCGCTTTCTGCGACGCCGGCGCCGGTGGCTCCGCCGCCTGTGATGCCGCCAGGAAATCTCTCAGCGCGTGTGTCCATCTCGCCGGACGGAACTCACCCCGGCGCCCCGGGAACATCCGTGTCGGGAGCCGGCGGCGGAGGAAAAGGTCCGGAAGGAATTTTCATTACCGGCGGAAACAACGCGAATACGGCGCCGGTTTCCGGTCTGGGCATCGGTTCATCGGCGAGAGGGCCGGTGAGCGCCCTGCCGTCGCGGCCGGTTTCACGCGCTCGAATCGCGCCCGAAAGCTCAAGTTCGCCGTCATCCGATTCCGGTTCGGCCAATGCCGCTCCGAAATTGGGCATGCTTCCCGAGGAGGTATTGGGACCGAAACTGGTTTACACGCTGCACGTGAATATGCCCAATCTGACGAGCGCGTCCGGCAGCTGGGTCCTGAATTTTGCGGAATTGAACGAAGACAATTTCGGCCCTCACATCAAAGCGGAAACTCCGGAACTGACCGCGCCCGTTCCCCTTCGAAAAGTCGATCCAAAATATCCGCCCGAGCTGCGCGCCGCGCACGTCGATGGAGAAGTGATCCTCTACGCGATCATTCGCAAGGATGGCACTGTGGACAGCATCCAATTAGTTCACAGCGTCGATCCCCACCTCGACGCGAACGCGATGGATGCCCTGGCGCAATGGAAGTTCCGCCCAGCCGAAAAGCGCGGCCAGCCGGTTGACCTCGAAGCCGTCGTCCACATCCCCTTCCATTCCAGAGGCCCCGCGTTTTAGGATTTTAGTAGCACCGGCTTCAACCTGTGGATTTCTGGAAAGGATAATATTCAAACCCCACAGGCTGACGCCTGTGCCACTGGCCCACGCGCGGTCCAAAGATTTTAGAAATGATCGCGCAGATCGCGAAACGTCGGCACGATCAACAGCCGCCCGGCGCCGCTGCGCACTTCTTCATGCTCCAGCGCCCACGTATTCGCGTGTGGTATGAAGACCGCGTTCAAACCAGCTTCCAGCGCCGGGTTGATATCGCTGCGGGGGCTGTTGCCCACCATCCAGCCATGCGATTTCACAACGTGATGGCGGTTGACCATCTCGCGGTACGTCGCCGCATCTTTTTCCGGAACAATCTCGATTGCATCGAAATGGATCTGCAGGCCGGACCGCTCGACTTTGCCGGCTTGCTCAGCCGCCTGCCCTTTGGTGAACAGGATGAGTCTATGCCGCTCAGCCAGATAGTCCAGCGTTTCGACCACTCCGTCCAGGACAATTGGAGGCGTGCGTTCCAGTTCGTCCACGCGGAATTGGATGTTCTCCACCGTCTCGCGTTCGGCTCGGTGTCCCGCGAGTTTCATGTAGGTTTCTTCGAGCGAGCGCCCGAAACTTCGCACGCCGTACCCGTGCTGCCGGATGTTGCGCCGCTCGGTTTCATTCAGGATGTGGCGCGAGTAGTCGCGCTCGTAGCCAAACGGCTCAAGCAGAGCCAGGAATTCCTCGATCGTACGCTCAAAGTGAATATTATTTTCCCACAGCGTGTCGTCGGCATCGATTAAAATGGTTTCTCGCGGCATGAGTCTGGCCCGTCCGGGCGTCCAACCTCCGTGGTTCGCGGACTAGGGCTTCCCGGGAACGCTGGCGGCAAGCTTTTCAAGAATTTCCAGCGCTACCTTTTGCGTATCGCCGTAATGCACCAGGTAAGACTGGAATTCCCTGTTCATTTCAATCGCGTCCTCCGCGTTGAGCCCCGTGCGCAGAATCATGTCTCGCAATCGCACAGGGTGGGGCAGTACCGCATCTTCCTTCAACTCGTCGAGCGCCGACTTGGCATCGTAGTGATCCATCGTTCCTCCAGGTCATGAATGTAGTCATGATTCTACTGCGAAACGGGCGCGAACGGAAAAAAGCCCTCGCGTCGTTTCGCGCGCAAGCAAATTCGTTTGGAAAATCCTCGGAAGATTCAGACAGTGGCGGGAAGAAATTCGTACCGGTCAATCCGCGCGGCCACGCCCTTGCGGCCGTTGTGCGGCTCGACGCGCACGATTTCCGCGAAGCATCGAATGTGCACGTCGCCGGCCATGGTGATCTCGCGGGGCAGAGTAAGGATGAACTCGATGCTGTTTCCGGGATCGTAATTGGCGTCGATTAAGAAGTACAGGCCGCGGAAACTGACGTCCCGCGTTTGTCCCTGCCGCTCGGCGCTGTCCGATCCGGTCGAGCGGACAGTCAACGGCAGCGTCATCGTAAATCGCCGTGAGGCGCGGCGTTCGATTGTTTGTGTCATCTCAGTCCCGGAATTGGGCCTCCCAGGTTCAAGACAACCTAGCATCGCCCGATAAAATTCGCAACGAGAAACGCATCGATAGGAAAAGGAATTTCTGCCGTGGGGCCGCCGGAAATCCTCATTTGTCTCAAGCCTCCTCTCATGGTCTTATGGACTTCATGGATTCAAACGCCCCTTTACCACTCCACCGGTCTCTGATGCTGCGGGGCCCGGCGGGAAATCTCGAAGCGATCCTGTGGTCCACGCCGCGGCGCGAAGACGCATCGCCGCCCTTTGCCGCCGTCGTGTGCCATCCGCACCCGCTGTTTGGCGGAACAATGCACAACAAAGTTGTCTATCTGGCCGCGAAGACATTGCACCGCTTCGGCCTACCCGTCTTGCGCTTCAATTTCCGAGGCGCCGGCTTGAGCGAAGGAACACACGACATTGGACGCGGCGAGTACGACGACGCAATGGCGGCGCTCGATTTTCTTGCCGCCGAATTTCCGGGAGTCCCGCTGCTGCTCGCGGGTTTCAGTTTCGGTTCGTGGGTGGGATTGCGCGCCGGCTGCGCGGATTCTCGTGTTACGAATCTGATCGGGATGGGCCTTCCCGTCGCCGATTTGAGCCGGCGAGGATTCACGTATCTCGAGTCGTGCACGAAACCGAAGCTGCTGGTCTCGGGAGAGTTCGATACGCACGGCCCGCCATTCGAGCTTAGGGCGCTGGTGGAGAAATTTTCCAATCAAGCGAAAGAGCAAACAAGTGTTGTGATTGTCTCCGGAGCCGACCATTTCTTCACCGGCCATATTGGAGAGCTGGATCGCGCCATTGCCACGTGGATGGAAGGAAGGCTTTCAGCAGAATAGGCCTCAGACCCTGTGCGGCAACCGGCAAATCTTTGTGGGTCTCGGCTTCAGCCGTGACCTAAAGGCCGTAAATCCGTGCCGCTTTAGCCGCTGGCCTGTCTAATTTAAAGTTGCTGCACACGCTCTTCAACCTGTGCTGCCTAAGCCTGCTTACCCCGTTCGAATAGCCTCGAAAACTGATCCTGCGAAGCGGGAGACGCGCCCGCAACCGCCAGATTCGCGCGCACATGCTCGACGCGGCTCATCCCCACTAACGCCGTCGCAATTCCCGGCGTGGAACGCACAAATTGCAGGGCGCGTTCCGCGTCGTTTTTCATTCCCAGCGCGTTCGTCACAAACGACGGCAACCCGCGCGAGAGTTGCCCCTGCAGCATGGATGCGCTGGCCATCAGCGTGATGCCCAGTTTATTCGCCGCTTCGACCATCGGTATGCGCCGCGAATCGGTCTTTTGAATGGATGGTTGATTCGGCCGCGTGAGCGCCTCGGTCATCCCCAGATTGCACGGCAGTTGCACGAACCGGAAATGATGCGACCCTCCGGCAATATCGCTCGCCAGCGATTCCATTGCCTCGAGCGAAAGAAAATCCTGCGCCGTATCGTTCTGGCGGAATGCATTCCACGTGGCCATCCCGTAAAAGTGAATTTTCGCGGCGGCGACGGCGGATTCAAGAAATTCAAACGCGGCGCGCACGCGACTGTTAAACATCTCGCGCGGCACTTCGCCCAGCTGCGTTTCCGGATTATGCAGGTAATAAACGTCGATGGTCTCAACGCCCAGATTGCGCCGGCTGCGCTCCATCTGGTCGGCGATGAATCGCGGAGCCATCGAATGGCATCCAGCGGCCACGTCGCCTTCGCGCAGGATATCCGTCTCCACATATTCGCGATTGAAATATTCACCCGCGTCGGCAGGCATGCTGTTGTCCGGCGTCAAAAATCCGCCCTTGGTGCACAGCAGAATTTCTTCCCGCGAATATCCGCGCTTCCAAAGTTCCTGCAGCGCCGCGCCAATGGATCGCTCCGACCGCTGAAACCGGTAATTGATCGCCGAGTCAATCACATTTGCTCCGGATTCGACGGCAGCCACCACCGCGTCGGTATACGCCCGGTCGGTCTTTTCATCCGGTTCGCCCAGATAGGTGCCGATGCCGATCGAAGAGAGCCATAAATTCTGCTGCTCGCGGAAATGTCCCGGCGCAGCGGTCGCCGAAAATCGCGCCGCGTATTTTTTCGTGCCGTCCGAAGTCGCAAACGTAGTCATTTCTTCTCTCCAAATAGAAGCCGCGATTATATGCGATTCGAAGACGATTACGAAAACTCGAGAAGTGAAATCGGAAGCCTGCTCGCCCTTCCGCGCTGGTCAGGTTTCCATTTCCAGATAGAGAGTCTCGCCGCGATTGATTTTTATCCGGGTGCCGCTTTCTTGGTTTATGCGCCGAATATATGCGGCTTCTCAATTTTTTCAAGAGACGGAATGCGGGGGGTTCTTCACAGCTTCGTTTCACAGGGTGCGGGTTTAGATTCCACTTCAGCGCAATCGTTTTCAACTCGCGACGTTTGACCCCGGAGCGGGCGGCGCCAGCAGCCGCGAACACGCGCGAAGTATTCGCCGGTACGGCCATTCGCTGTTGCGCCGCGTGCTGGCCTCATCCTGTGGACCGGCGGTTGAAGCGCGCGCCGTCGCCTCGCGGAAAAATATTTCTCCCGCGCGCGGTTTCTTGTAGAACCAGCGCGCTAGCAGGCTCAACTGGTCTTCCAGTTCGCGAAAACTTTGTTGCGATGCAACCGTCTTCGCGGGAGGCGAATCCTGGTCGGGTGCTCTCTCCAGCCACTCGCGCAAAATCAGTTCGACCGACCGCGGCTCGCCCGCCAGCTCCGCAAAACGCAATATGCGAGGCTCTTCGATCCACCCGGCCCGCACGACGAATACAGCGATCGAATGTTTCTCGACGGATTTCTGAAGTACGACGGCATTTAAATCTTCAATTCGTCGCGCCAGCTCGGGCAATCCGCGCAGCGCTTCCGCGACTTTTTCGACGCGCCGGTGAACCGCCGCTGCCCGCTCGAAGTCCAGCGCCTCACTCGCCGCCTCGCGCTCGCGTTCCAGTTCCGTTGTGAGCGACGCGCCGCCTGTCCCCAGAAACGCGACCACGCGTCCCACTTCCTCGTCATATTCCTGCTTCGAGCAGCCCGCGAAGCACGGAGCCAGGCACATCTTCAACTCCGAATACATGCACCCGGGAAATTCGGGATCGCGCCGAATTCTGATCTGGCAGCGCCGGACCTTGAACAGGTCCAGAAAACCGGAGGCGAACGCATCCGCCGCGCGCCGCGAGGCAAACGGCCCGAAATAAAATCCGTTCGAACTGATCCGCCGTGTCGTATAGCAGCGCGGATACGCATTCGTGAGGCTTACCTTCAGCACCGCCGGCGGCCGCAAGCGCGTCCTCTCGCGATAGTTCGCAGGCCACATCCGCCTGGCATGCTGCCAGTGCAAATGACTCAACTCCAGGGACGACCCGACCAGGTGGTATCGCACTCGCGCCGCATATTCGCGCAGGTTCAGACGCTTCGAAGCAGGATCGGGCGAGCCCAGCAGCGCCATGAGGCGCTGCCGCAGATTCGCCGTTCGCAGAAGATACGGCTTCGCTCCCGTTAATTCCTCACGCGGCTCGACGACAAACACGGCAGCGCGAGCGGGCGCGGCAGTAAAACATTCACTGTCGCGCGAGGCGATGAATTCGATGGAGGAATCGAGTTCTTGCATGCAAGGAGTGTGACTCGCGATCCGCGATTTGTGAATCGTGTTTTGCTGGAAGTGTAGTCAACGGATGGCGGCAATCGCCCCAAGTAAACTCAATGTCCGGAATTTTAATTCGGAATACTCCCACCATTGAACCGTCCACCATCGACTTCCGCCGAATCACGATTCACGAATGCAATGCCTTGTGCAGCCTCTCATACGTCGTCGAGAGCTCTTCCGGCTCCAGCCGCGTTTCCCCGACCGTGGTCATGAAATTTGTGTCCCCGGTCCATCTCGGCAAAAGATGCAAATGCAGATGATCGGCAATCCCCGCTCCCGCCGAGCGGCCCAGATTCATGCCTAAATTGAATCCGTCGGGATGGTAGATGCCGTTGAGGGCCGCCTGCACGCGCTGCGCCAGAGACATCATTTCCGCCGTCACGGACGCATCGAGGCCGGCAAAATCCGCGGTATGCAGATACGGAACGATCATGACGTGGCCGGCGGTATAGGGGTAACGATTCAAAATGACGAAATTCTTCACGCCACGCAGGACGATATGCGTTCCTTCATCATCGTTCGCCTCGGGAAGATTGCAGAACACGCAACCCAAAACGTTCTTCGATTCGGCAATGTATCGGTAGCGCCAGGGAGTCCAGAGGTAATCCATAGGTTAAGAGGTGGCGTTCACTTACGGCGGGAGCCGCCCGCCGATCGGGCCGTTAACTTTGCGGCGGGGCCGGCGAGGCGCCCACGGCCGGAGCGGGTGTCGCGCCGCTGTTGACATGATCTTTCAATTCCTTGCTCGGCTTGAAAAACGGAATCTTCTTTGGCGGCACTTCCACCTTGGCGCCCGTCTTGGGGTTGCGCCCGGTGCGGCCGCGGCGCTGGCGCGTGCGGAAGCTGCCGAACCCGCGGATCTCGATCCGGTCGCCGCCTTGCAGCGCGCCGATGATGCTTTCAAAAATAGTTTCCACGACAGTCTCGGATTCTTTTCGTGGGAGTTCGGTGACGCGGACGACCTCTTCTACGAGGTCCGCTTTTGTCACGGTGGAATCTGTCATTTGAATTACTCTCCAACCACTTGAAATTGCACCCGTTCGGTGCCCGACGTTGCGCCTGCCGGAAACGCGCAACCTACTCGCCGGAGGAAACGCCTTCCGCGAGCCGCCTTTGGTGGCAAATCCATATCACCAAATGAGGCTGAAGGGAAATAAATATTTACAGCCCCGGGCGGGGAGGGTCCGCCGGAACTTTTACAAAGAACGTTTCGCCATGATGGCATCGCCGATCGTGGCTTTCGCCGAAGACTTCGTCGACCGGTAATCGTCCATGTCCCGGCGCTCCGCCTGCTTTATCGCTGCGCGGTAACTGAGCCCGATTTTGTGCTGGTCCTGGCTGATTTTTACAATCTTGAATTCATAATCGCGGCCCGGATCGAGCAAGCCGCCCTGTCGAACGCCCGGGCGCGGCGGTGGCGGCGCCGACTTGTCGCCTTTGCCTTTCCGCTCATCGATCTCGGAAATGTGGCAGAGACCTTCGATTCCTTCGGCCAGTTCCACGAAGGCGCCAAAGGTAGTGACGCGCGAGACCTTGCCGCGAACCAGATCGCCAACCTTGTGTTTCTCAAACCACGACGACCAGATGTCGTTCACCTGCTTGACGCCGAGCGATACGCGCCGCGACGCCGCGTCAATCTTCAGCACCTTCGCCTCGACTGCGTCGCCCTTCTTGTAAACGTCTCCGGGAGTTTTGATGCGCCCTGTCCAGGAAATATCGCTGACGTGAATCAGTCCGTCGAACCCTTCCTCGATTTCCAGGAACGCTCCAAATTCGGTGAGGTTGCGGATTTTTCCGCTTACCACGGTTCCCACCGGATATTTTTCAGCAAGCTGTGTCCAGGGATCGGCCTGCGCCTGTTTCATGCCAAGCGAAATCCGCCGCTCGTTCGAATCGACGCCCAGCACGACGACTTCAACATCGTCGCCCACCTTCACCACTTTCGAAGGATGCTGCTTTCTTTTCGACCAGGTCATCTCACTGACGTGGACCAGGCCCTCGATGCCCGGCTCGACTTCCACGAACGCGCCGTAATCGGTGAGCCCCATGATTTTTCCCGTCAGTTTCTTTCCGGTCGGATAGCGCTCCGGCACAGTCGACCAGGGATCCGGCATCAACTGCTTGCGGCCCAGCGAGATGCGTCCCTTTTCCTTGTCGTACTTCAGGATCTTGACTTCCACTTCTTCGCCCGGCACCACGGCGTCCAGCGGGCTCGCCACGCGGCTCCAGGACATATCCGTGATGTGCAGCAGGCCGTCGATTCCGCCCAGGTCCACAAACGCGCCGTAGCCGGTCACGTTCTTCACCACGCCCTTTACCGTCTGTCCCTCGGCCATGGACTCGAGCATGGCCGAACGCTGCGCCGCAACCTGCTCGTCCATAATCGCGCGACGGCTGACGACAATGTTCCCGCGCTTGCGGTTCAGCTTCAGCACGCGGACCGTAATCTCGCGGCCCTTCCATTCGTCCAGATCGCGAACCGGATGCACGTCCGCCTGAGAGGCCGGCAGGAACGCGCGTACGCCGATGTCCACTACCAGGCCGCCCTTGATATGGTCCACAACTTTTCCAGTAATGTCGGCTTTTCCGCGGTAGGCTTCTTCGATCTTGGTCCACGCGCGCTTGCGCCGGACGCGTTGGTAGGACAGCAGAACCATTCCGTCCTTGCGGTCGCCCGTGCGCTGAATTTCAACCGGCTGCCCGACTTGCAGCGGGAACGGTCCATCAAGTTCCGCGAATTCCTGCGCGGGAATCAACCCTTCGGTCTTGCCGCCAAGATTGACGACCACGCCTGAGTCGGTAATCGCTACGACCTGTCCGGATTCGATCTCGCCTTCCGCGGACGCCTGATGAGGCGTGGCGTATTGCTCCATCAACTGTTCCATCTCTGCGGTGGATTCGGTCGAAGCCTCTCCGGCTTCTTCATCCGTTTCCACCATCTCGCTCACGTCGGAATGTTC
>Ga0265331_10002719_pt1 | contig 11780 bp, 12 predicted proteins | sample 41923metaG_FD_202088 | JGI IMG/M metagenome (GOLD analysis project Ga0265331, IMG submission 202088) | Rhizosphere microbial communities from Carex aquatilis grown in University of Washington, Seatle, WA, United States - 4-19-23 metaG | ecosystem: Host-associated > Plants > Roots > Rhizosphere...
CACATTAGCCGGCACATTATTGCTCAGGACCCAGCGCACACCGGCTACTTCATAGGGCGGCTCTCCATTGTTTAACCGATTTTTGTCCACAAAGAAAACATTTGCCAGCGTATATTGAGGCGTAGCCGTGGGACGTTTGGTGGGAGTTGGAGTAATGGTACGCGTCGCCGTCGTAGTGGGTGAAGAGCCTGGTGTGGGGGTCGGTGTATGAGTCGGGGCAAGAGCCGGGTCGAGACAGGCAGGAATCGAATCGACCGCGCCATCGGGTTTTTCGGTTATGCCGTTCTGGTCATAGAGCTTTACAAACTTGACCGAACTGAACTGTTTCAAGTTGACAAAGAGCGGTTGAGCGATGGTATAGATGAGGTCCGGCGCGTTGCAGGTGCCTTTTAAATAAAGGCGGGCAACTCCATTTGCAATATCAAGGCGCGAATAACCGGTGAAACCGCTATAGATGGCTTCCCAGCGATAGACATATTTCTCCGTATCACCCGGCCCCTTGAAATATTCATTCAAGACATCCTGGACGAAATTATCCGAAGATTTCTCCCATCGATACCCCGCCACTTCATAAGGTGGGGTGCCTGCGCTCAATGCCACCTTGTTAACAAAGTAAACGTTTAGCTTGGTGTAAGGCGGAATGGCAGTTGGCAGACGCGTGGATGTATTGGTCGGAGTGCGCGATGCGGTCGGAGTGCGAGTGGGAGTACGCGAAGGTGTGGAGGTACGCGTGGCGGTGGGCGTGCGAGTGAGAGTTGCGGTTTTCGAAGGCGTAGGGGTTTTTGATGCGGTAGGAGTCAGCGAAGGTGTGGATGTCTTCGTTGTGGTTGGAGTCAACGAGGGCGCCGGTGTATTCGTAATCGAAGGTGTCAGCGAAGGAGGCGACGTCCTGGTGACTGTCGGTGTACGCGTGATCGTCGGTGTGAAGGTGGGGGTCAAGGTGGCAGGCGGCGGAGTGGGAGTGGTGACTCCCAGGTAAACAAAACGCACCGCGTCCGCGCCGACCTCAAGCGTGCTTACCACCGCCGATTCATCCTGCGTCTGATTCGTCAGTTGAACGTATTCGGTGCCAACGCTATCAAAATTGTATTTGCCGATGTAAACCCAGCCATCCGTAACATAATAGCCATTGGGAAAAACAGCCTGGTTGATGACGACTTTATCTGTTGCACCCCCATGTTGGACTGTGTAGATGGCGCCTTCGGTGGTGGCATGCACGGCGGGGATACGAATGTAAACTGCATACATGCCGGGAGTCGAATTGAGAGGGAACTGCCACTGCCCGGTGCAGGTCGGCCCGGTGAGACGCGGTTTGGAATAACTCATGTTGTTATTCTGAGCCTGGCCGTTCGATACATTAATATCGTTCCAGCATTGGTCGGGGGACTGCAGGAAACTCGAACTGGAATCATCCACAACGATGCCAGCCGGCGCGGCAGCTGGATAAGGAAGCTCCACACCACCACTGGGATATACACGGATACCATAATAGACCATCGACGGGTACATCACCCACAGCGACTCGGGCTGGTTGTAGGGCCATGGATCGGTTCCGCTCCCGCCCCAGCCATACGGATCAACCGACTGGCCGTTTGGAGCGGTGAGTTGAAAATGCAAATGTGGACCGGTGGAGTTGCCGGTGGTGCCGCTGATGCCGAGCATTTCGCCATGCGGGACATTGGCACAGCCATCTGTGGCGCAGGCCTGTTCGGCGATGGCGCTCATGTGGCCATACGATGTTATATATCCATTCGAATGATGAAGCTTAACGTAAATGCCAAGTGCGGTGGTGTGATTTTGCGGATCCCACCAGCCGGCATACATGATGCGGTCGGCATCTGCGGCCGCGTAGACTGGTCTGTAGCTGATCCCGTAATCGATCCCGTCGTGGCCGTTGTAGGCCATCCACCCACCGAGGTCATAGGACCAGTAAATTCCATAGCCTGCATCGCACACACCGGCCTGTGAGGGAGGCGTGCCCGAGGGTGCAGGCGAAGGACAGTTTTTGTCGGCTTCATGTCCACCGAACGAGACAATGCGGTTGTCAGACTGACTGTAATTGGGGCTGGAGTGATCGAAGACTGATTCCAGAGAGGCAGAGCCGGGGAAGGGTGGATATAAAAACGGTGATACAGATTCCGCCGGCGCGGCCAAAGCCCGCTGGTCAGATAGTCCGCCGGGAGTTAATGTAAAACCGCCGAGCAGAACCAAGGCGATGACGAGACCGTACAGAGGGCGTAACCGCATGTTCGTCAAAAGAGTCAGGGTGTGGCGATAGGGGTGGCTTCTGAAATAGCGACAGACCTTAGTCCGGCCAGCACTGTTTCGGCATCCGTCAGGCATTGATCGGCTTGATCCTGGAAGGTAACTCCAAAGGCTGTATAGATATTGCCCTCACCTCCCGAGTAGTTGACAAACTGCCTGACGCCGTTCACGTATGCCGTATCGACCTGGTAACTGATCGCGCCTATATGCCGGACATCGTGATCAACAGTGGCGTTAAGCGTCATGCCGCGGCCTGACGTTGGTGCGATCATGCAGCCTGGGACCTGGCGATGGCTCAGGGCGGGAAAGCCGAACTGATCGGTTGTCAATGCCCAAACGGATGGGTCGAAGTGCAGGCGGAAATAAAAGCCCGGTCTCGATTCAGCAAGATATGTGGGCAGACCATCCCAAATTTGCAAGGCGGGTGGGTATTTCACTTCTGTTGGAAGCTCTATGGTGGGTAAGGCTGTTTCGGTGGGAACTGGTGAAAGATCGATGGTGAACGGGCCGGAAGTGGGAGTGAATGTCGGTGTCTCGCTCCCTGCAGGCACAGAGGTAAATGTGAGTTCAACTGTCGCTGTTGACAAAAGAGCAGGCGACAACGACTGCGGCCGGGGTGTGGCTGCCGAAGTGCCGGCATGTAAAAATGGAAGAGAGGCGCACCCTTCCATTAGTAAGAAGGGGACCATCAAGCAGGATCGAATGATTCGCATGCGCATCATGTCTTTACTTCCGTATCCATAAGGCGCAGCAGGTTGATTCTGCCAAGACCTGCCGTGCCGCACCCGAGGTTGCGTCAACAAGAACCACATTCATTTTATCATTCATAACAAGCGTGATGGCGAGCTGGTTTCCATCCAGCGACCAGACCGGCATCCCGACGTTTGTTAACTTAAACTTTGTCAATGGCGTTTCGATACCACTTTGCACATTGACCAGGTGGATGTTGCTCACTAATGCAGAGGAAGATTGATCCGCGGCAGCATCCTGGGGATTATCACGAGCAACGAAGGCAAGCCGGGAGCCGTTTGGCGACCAGGCTGGTGCGAAACCATGACCCGAATCCGCATCCGCTAGTTTACGGGCAATGGAGCCGTCAGCGGACATCACCCACAACTCGCCAACTGTGAAAGGGGTTTGCGAATCAGGTGTTTTTATATAAGCGACCTGTTTTCCGTCGGGAGACCAGCGGGCAAAAGACAAATAAAACTGCGGGTCAATTTTTAACGATTTAACATTACTGCCATCGGACCCGGCAATGTCCATTTCGCTGCCGAAGCCCATCCCGCGCGAAAAAGAGTAAATGAACCCGGTTCCATCCCAATCCGGCGCGAGGTCGTAGGTCAATTCAGTGATCGGGAGAGGTTCCCGGCTACCATTCAAGTGCAGGTGCAGGACCTGCGGATGGGCGATCGTGTTCACTTTTAGATAGAGCGACTGGCCATCGGGCGCCCAGGCCAAAAAATGGCTGTCGGAATCTGTGACGGCCTGTTTGAATTTGCCAGTCTCCGTATCCAACACAACAACTGTCTGGCCAAATGAACAATTCCATTCCATCGCGATGCTGGTACCATGAGGCGGTGGAAAAAGATTATCGAGGTTGCATCCGGCGGGGTCGGAAATGGGGATCTCGCGCAAGGGTGTACCGGCCTTAGAGATTTGGATTATGGAGGGAGGGTCAAGACGATATACGTAGAATGCAGCCTCGGATGGCGCTTGCGGCGGAGGCGAACATGCGAAGAGGGAAGTGAGCAATAACAAGTGAACTGCGACCAGCGTACGATGCACAAAATGATTATAGTGGGGGAGCGATTATAATAACCGAAGAATTTGCAGGATATGCGGTCATTAATATCCGGTCATTTATGACCAGAAACATTCTTATAAATGGGGTATAGCCCCTTTGGGAGTCAAGAAGTCTATGCACATACTGGTCACCAATGATGATGGCGTTCAAGCACCGGGCCTACTGGCCCTCGTCCTGGAGATGCGCAAACTCGGCCGCGTAACGGTATTTGCACCAGACCGCAACTGGTCGGCTTCGGGTCATGTCAAAACCCTCGACCGTCCGCTGCGTGTACGCGAGACGATCCTGGCAGATGGCTCGGCGGCCTTCACATCCGATGGTACGCCTTCAGACTGTGTGGCGCTGCCCCTTCTGGGTCTGACCGACCCGGTTGACCTGGTGATGGCTGGCATCAACCCCAATGCCAACATCAGCCATGACGTGACCTATTCAGGCACCGTTACGGCTGCCATGGAAGCTGTAATTAGCAGCGTACGGGGAATCGCCGTCTCTCTTGATTCTCCCGTGGGTTTCAAGGGAAGCCTTGATTACAGTACGGCCGCGCTAGTGGCGCGTCGCGTGGCAGAGAAGGCCGTTGCAGACGAGTTACCTGAGGGTGTGGTGTTGAACGTAAATGTACCGTATTTAAAGGAAAACGAATTGAAAGGCTACATGATCACGCGGCAGGGCCTGCGGGTCTACCGTGACGCGCTTGATCAGCGCATAGACCCGCGCGGGCGTCCGTATTACTGGATCGGCGGTGAAGCTCCCACCGGCATTGTAGAAGAAGGCACCGACTTCGGTGCGCTGTCCGAGGGATATGTGTCCATTACACCTCTGCAGCTGGACCTTACGAATTACAAAGCGATGGACGTATTGAAGAAGTGGATTTGGGAAAATCCTTAACCAACCATTAACATACAAGATTTGCGTTTTAATTAAAATTGTCCATCGCGTGGTATGACCCATTCCATGATGGAGAGACTTTAATGCCGAAAATAGACATCCTAAAAAACGAATCAGAACCGGTACACATCCCTTCCGGGGAAACAATTTTTCTTGAGGGCCAGCCAGGTGATTTTCTATATACCATTGTGGATGGCAAAGTGGAAATAAAGAAGGGCGATAAGGTGCTGGCCCTGTTCGGCGAAGGTGATATCTTCGGTGAAATGGCCATCCTGGATAACAGTCCGCGCAGCGCCTCGGCCATTGCACAAACCGACTGCAAAGTGGTGCGAGTGAACCAGGACCGATTCTTGAAACTGCTTATCGGGACGCCGTTCTTCGCCGTTGAAGTTATGCGGGTCATGGCTGAACGCTTACGCCGAAACATCGAAAGCTGACCCATTCTACAAATTGTATTAATAGCCGGGAGTGTCAAAGGACATTTCCCGGCTGTTTGTATCTTATAATAGCGGCGAATAACGGAAATGGAGAATTCTATGAATTATCAAGCCTCTGAAAACCGCTATGACAAGATGGTCTACAACCGCACCGGTCGGAGTGGATTGAAGCTGCCGGCCATCTCGCTCGGTTGGTGGTACAACTTCGGCGGGGTTGACATGTTCGAGAACGGCCGCGCCATTGCGCGGCGTGCCTTCGACCTGGGCATCACGCACTTCGACCTGGCCAACAACTACGGTCCTCCACCCGGCTCGGCTGAGGAAAATTTTGGCAAACTCTATGCCCAGGATTTTCGTCCGTACCGCGATGAACTCATCATCTCCACCAAAGCCGGTTACGATATGTGGCCCGGTCCTTACGGCGAATGGGGTTCACGCAAAAACCTGCTTGCCAGCCTCGACCAGTCCCTTAAACGGATGGGACTTGAGTACGTGGATATCTTCTACAGCCATCGCCCCGACCCCAATACCCCGCTGGAAGAAACGATGGGCGCGCTCGATTCCGCTGTCAGACAGGGGAAGGCTCTATACGTTGGTATATCAAACTATGACCCAGAAACGACACGGCAGGCAGCACAAATCCTGCGAGACCTGGGCACACCGTGCCTGATCCACCAGCCGCGTTACAACATGTTGAACCGCTGGGTCGAGGACGGCCTGCTGGACGTGTTGACCAAGGAAGGCATCGGCTGCATTGTCTTCTCGCCTCTCGCACAGGGCCAGCTGACCGACCGGTACCTGAAGGGTATCCCTTCGGGAGCGCGTGCCACCAAGACCGAGCGCGTGTGGCTGACTCCCGAGGACGTGAAGCAAAACCTGCCGAAGGTGGAAAAGCTCAACGACCTCGCACAGAAACGCGGTCAATCCCTGGCGCAGATGGCGCTGGTGTGGGTGTTAAGACAACCGGCGGTCACGTCGGCACTGATCGGAGCAAGCAGCGTAAAGCAATTGGAGGATAACCTAGCTGCGCTGAACAGCCCAAATTTCAATGATGATGAAATAAAGAAGATCGAAACCATCTTAAAACCATGATCATTATGTGATCCCAGGTCATCCATGAATTTTCTAAAAAAGATATTCTCTACTCCGCCCGTCCCAGCGTCCAACTTCCATTCATTCGCCGTCAGATGCGATCGCTGCGGTGAAGTAATCGCAGGCCAGGTCAATTTAAATAATGATTTGAGCGTGGAATATGAAGGCGGCAAGGACGTTTATTTCGTGCGCAAAGTATTGATGGGCAACGGTTTGTGCTTCCAGCAGATCGAGGTCGAAATGAAATTCGACAGGCCGCGCAGGCTGTTGGAGAAACATATAACCGGCGGGCAGTTCGTGGAGTCATAGTAATTGATTGCAGGATGACAGAATCATGCGATTTACATCCCCTCCCAACCCCCAGGAATTCAATGAACGAGTCTGGCAGCTGGTCAGACAGGTACCACGCGGCAAGGTGGCAACCTACGGACAGATCGCGCTGATGCTGCCTCCAACCGCGGGCGTGGACCTTGAAAGTTACCGGGCCTTTGCCCCGCGCTGGGTGGGCGGTGCAATGGCGGCATGCCCGGACGACGTGCCGTGGCAGCGCGTCATCAACTCACAGGGCAAGATCAGCGATCGTCCCGGTGCAGAGAAGCAGCGCCTATTGCTGGAGGAAGAGGGAATCGAATTTATAAAAGATAAAGTGGATTTGAAGAAGTATGGTTGGGGAGGTCTCGATGATACAGATCTGCCGCGGCAGGAGACCTTGTTCTAATATATCAAGTGAGAGCCAGATATAAAATCCTACGCTGTCAATTCAACAACCAGCATATCCAGGGCCAGGTCGAGCGTGACCTGGCTTGTCTTTGCAGCTTCGTCGATCTCGAGCAGCTTATGATAGATATTTTCCAATGCGGGAAGGGTGAACCGCCTGGCTTGGCCGAATACTTTTTCAGCTACGAATGCATGCACACCGAGGGCCTGTTCCACTTCACGCTGGCCGCCGCGCGCTTCGATCACCTCGCGTGCCAGGAGCAATAAGCGAAACTGCCGTATCACCATACCCCACAAACTGAAAGCATCTTGATTTTCCAGCAGACTATGAAGCATATGCTGCGCGGCTTTGCTGTTACCGACTGCGAGCGCATCGACCATCGCAAAAATATCCGGTTCGGCGGTGGAGATGCTGACCGCTTCCACGTCGGGAATCATGACCGGCCGTGCCCAATTGGCATAGGTTAATAATTTAGTCACTTCCTGAGCGGCCTGGCGCGTATCAGCACCCACCATCTCGGCCAGTTTCGCGGCGGCGGCCTGTTCAATCATCCCACCCTGTTCCTTCGCATTATCGATGATCCAACCCGTCATTTCCCATTGCGCGGGCAAGGCAAAACGTTCCAGTTTGAAACCGGACTTCTTCATCCATTTGATGAGCCAGTGTTTTTCGTCTTCCTTTTCCTGACGTGATTTATCGCGATAGGTTTTTACATCGACATTCTCATAAATCATCAACTGGGCGGTGGGTGGGGTCTTCTCGATAAAATCAAAGAACTTTTTCCGGGCTTGCGGGCTGGAATAACGCGCCGATGGATTTGCCAGAAGTACTAGGCGCTGCTTTGCCAGGAACGGCATGGCATTGACGGCATTGTTCAGGTCATCTTCTGTCATTGTGCGCGCTTCGAGGTGAGCCGTGTTCATGTCGCCGCTGGTAGGATCGGTAAAGATGGAGCCAGATTCAGCCAACCGCCGCGCGATGGCAAATTCATCGTTACCGTAAAGGAATGTGACGTTGTTCTCTTTCATAGACCAAAAGTCGCCGGGAGCCGAGGAGGAAAAGGAAAGACTTGTGCGCCTCGCGTATCCCCATTTATCAATTTTGAGTAATTACGCGATGTGCCGTTACGCGGCCGCTCAGCGTTGGGCGGACTTCCATAACCTGCAGGCCACCCATATCCGCGTCGGTGGTGATTTTGGATTGAATGACTGGACCTAAAGGCTGACTCAAAAACCATCCGGCTAGCGCAAAGGCGATGGCGAAGGGAAGGCGCACGATCCGTCCGAAGGTCGATCTGGCGCCTCGCATCACAAACCAGGCAAAGGTGCCTGCCATGAGAGCCGAGGTTGCCAGATTCGTTCCGCAGCCGGCGTGTATAGCAAGTTCCTTTTCGCCTGCGCGCAGCCTCGTAAGGGCCTGTGCCACAGCGGACTGGATCTCATCGGTGGGCAAATTTCCCAGGATGAAAAAACCGGTCGGATTGGAATGGCCGGCCATTGGAGCCCCCGGATGTTTTTCGGCGAGAACGTGAAGCGTGGCATGTTCGAGGGCATGGTTGCGCCTGGTTTCCAAGACAAAAGGGAGATCTAAAATTGGATTCGCCATAAAATGATTATACCTTCGTCACGGGTCCAAGTCTTCAGGATAGTGCCAAGGCTTCTCTATCGCTTTATTAGAATAAAAATATTCGATGGTTTCAGCCATTCTCTTCCAAAGCGCGATATGTTTCCAGCAGATGCAGCAAAATCAGATCGGTGAAAGCATTGACCTTGTGTAGAATTTCTCCCCAAGCCTGACCGGAAGGAACGTTGGCTTCCTGGTAAACCTGGATGACGGATTGAAGCAGCGCATCCCGGAAAAACAAAAAAGCACGCGCAGCATCCACAGTGTTGAGACCGGAACGGCGGGCGCGCGAGGCGTATTCGTATCCGATCGAGTGGGCTTCCGATGCGGCGCCCTCCCTGTCGGCGGCAAGATAACTTACCAGACCCTGGAATAAGGCATGGGCAGACTGCCTATATTGGGTGCGTGCAGCTTCGTCCAATTTTTGGTACCACGACTCGGCCTCGAGCCGGCCCTCGGAGATCTGAAGGCGAATATTTCGGAGCGCGGCCTGTACCACGGTGACGGGATCTATGGCTTGCGGGCCACGCGAGGTGTTTGCCCAAAGGAGGACTTCGCTTTGTTTATAACGACGATGACCGCCCTGCGTGCGATAGACAGGCAGCAGCCCTTTATCGGACCAGATGCGAACGGTGCTGGGATGTACGCCCAATAACCCGGCAGCTTCATGGAGGGAAAGCCATTTATCGTCCGTGAGTCTTCTAGCGGGATTCATGAGCTATCGAGGTCGCTGAAATATATTTACTAATATCTCTTGGTGAGGAAAGTGCTGCCATCTTCGACCGCGCTTTCAGCCTGGGACGAAGAATTCCGAAGGACTTACTGAGCAGTCTTGATCATCTGCCTGGCAACCTGCATCAGTTCGTGGGCTGAACGCAGAGTGCCTTCACCGACCTCGCCCAGCATCTGTGAAAGCTCCAATAACTGAGGCTCACCATTCAACCGCTCGATGCGGGTGAGGGTGCGGTTGCCCTGGATGAGCTTCTGCACCTGATAATGTTCGTCACCAAAAGCAGCCAGCTGTGGAAGGTGGGTCACGCAGAAGACCTGATGATTGCGGCCGAGGTGCCAGAGCTTGAAACCGACGACGAGACCAACACGGCCGCCAATGCCCTGATCAATTTCATCGAAGATCAGTGAGGGGATTTCATCGGCACTGGCAAGGATGTTCTTCAAAGCCAGCATCAAGCGAGAGGTTTCACCTCCTGAGGCTATGCGGGCCAGCGGTTTGAGTCCTTCGCCGGGATTGGGTGCAACCAGGAATTCCACCCGGTCGAATCCAGTCTGATCGAAAGCCACACGCGTACCATCCTCAAGCGGGATACCGTTCGGGTCGGGCTTGATCCGGAATTCCACGCCGAATCGGGCAGCGGCCATCTTAAGATCGTCAAGTTCGGTCTCGATGCCCTTGCCCAATTTCTCTGCGGCTGTCTTGCGCCTGGCAGACAGGGCGTGGCCTTGTTTCGATAAGACCTGGAGCAAATTTGTCTCACCAGTTTCGAGGACCGCGATCCGTTCGCCGGCGTTTGAAATATTTTCCAACTGCTTACGTGATTCTGCGCCAAAGGCGATCACGGCCGGAATGCTTCCACCGTACTTGCGTACCAGGTTATGAATCAAATTCAAACGTTCTTCGGCTTCATCCAACCGCCGGGGATTGTATTCAATCGCTTCGAGATAATCGCGCAGGCTGTGAACCACGTCTGCAAGCGTATCCTCCAGCGTAGCAGCTTCATCCGCAAGCTCGGCCTGGGCGCCGTCGATTTTAGCGAGTCCCAGCAGGGCGCGGGCGGCTTGCCCCACCAGGTCGCTGGCGGCCGGCGATTCGGGTGAGCCTTCATCCAAAACGGAAAGTGCCTGCTGGGCGTATTGTGCGAGCGATTCGGCGTTCGCCAAACGATCGCGTTCTTTACGCAGTTCTTCGTCTTCACCGGGCTTAAGCTTGGCAGCCTCGATCTCATCGGCCTGAAAGGTCAAAATCTCCACACGTCGGTCGGCATCGGCCTGCGCCTGGCGGATCTCATTCAATTCGCGGCGCACATCCGACAGCTTTTGCCAAGTCTGGCGGTATTCGGCGAGCGGCTTTGAAACTTCGGCGTACCGATCAAGCAAACCCAGGTGAGCGCGCGGGTCGAGCAGGGAGAGATGCTCCGATTGGCCGTGAATATCCACAAGGGATGCGCCGATTTCCTTGAGAAGTGACACGCCGACCGTGCGGCCATTGACACGGGCGATATTGCGTCCTTCACGGCGGACTTCGCGCGCCAGTGTCACGTAGTTGGGATCGTCCAAAAGCTCTTCGCGTTTCAAGATGTCGTTCACGGCTACTTTTGCGTAGCTTTCGAGCTTGAACACCCCTTCAACCACTGCCGCATCAGATTCGGCTCTGACCACGGTCGCATCGGCGCGGCCGCCTACAAGCATCTCGACCGCATCGAGAATAATCGACTTTCCTGCACCCGTTTCGCCGGTCAGGATGATGAGACCGGGCCCCAGCTTGAGGTCGAGCTTGTCGATGATCGCGAAGTTCTGGATGTGTAATTCAGTCAGCATTTATCCGCCAATATGGATGCCGGAAATCTGGGTATAAGCGGCCGGGACGGCCATAAAGAGATAAACGACTTCCCATATAGCCGGCAGGAGACCCACCAAACCCTGAAAACCTCCGGAAAGAAGGCCAAGCAAAGCGGGAAGACTGAACAGGATTAAGACCGGCAGTGCGCCCACGACCATTGCAATCGCGGCGGTCAGAAAGAGGGTGCGCGACCTGCGATGCGCAATAAAGCGCAGGACCAGGTTGCCGATGACTGCCCCTGCGCCCGGCGCCAGAAACAGGATGAGCAAACCAAAGAAAATATTGCTTAGAAGCAAAACAAGCACGCTGGCGATCCCTGATCCTATCGCTCCGACAACGAATGCGATAACGTAATCGGACCACACAGCGGTGTCGAAT
>Ga0265331_10002729_pt1 | contig 11762 bp, 11 predicted proteins | sample 41923metaG_FD_202088 | JGI IMG/M metagenome (GOLD analysis project Ga0265331, IMG submission 202088) | Rhizosphere microbial communities from Carex aquatilis grown in University of Washington, Seatle, WA, United States - 4-19-23 metaG | ecosystem: Host-associated > Plants > Roots > Rhizosphere...
CGCAATAAAAAAGAAATTCACAGGGAACAAAAAATTCAAGCCTGTTTATTATGAAACAGCGCGGCTTATTTTTATTGGCGAAATTCCTAAGAAAAAGACCGGCAAAGTTGTTGTTGTGTGCGCAGGAACGGCGGATCTTTCCGTGGCTGAAGAAGCCGCATTTTCTCTTGAAATTTTTGGAAGCAATGTGGTGAGATTGTATGATGTCGGCGTTGCAGGTTTGCACAGGCTGCTTGAGAATTTAAAAACATTTGAAGGCGCGAACTGCATAATTGTTGCGGCGGGAATGGATGGGGCTTTACCCTCTGTAGTTGGCGGGTTAGTTTCGGCTCCTGTTATTGCAGTCCCAACCAGCGTTGGTTATGGCGCATCATTTAAGGGCGTTGGCGCGCTGCTTACAATGCTTAATACATGTTCTCTCGGAGTGAGCACAATGAACATAGATAACGGCTTCGGAGCGGCTTACCAGGCGCATTTAATAAACATGATGATTTCGGAGAAATAAAAGTTGAAAGCGGCATTATTCGACATATTTACGGGCATTGCAGGCGATATGACCATCGCCGCATTAATAGATGCCGGCGCGGACTTCGAAAATCTGAAACAGCAGATAAGCAAACTTGGGCTTGAAGGGTTCTCGCTTGAGTTGTCCTCAAAACAGCGCAGCCAGATCTCGGCAAAGAAATTTGACGTAATTATCCATCACAAACCGCATTACCATACCCACCTATCTGACATATATAATATAATTGATAACAGTCAACTCTCGGAGTTTGTCAGAATAAATGCTAAGAGGATTTTTGAATGTATAGGCTTCGCCGAAGCGAAAATTCACAATATTCCAATTGAGAAAATTCATTTTCATGAAGTCGGGGCTATTGATTCTATTGTTGATATCGTCGGCGCATGCATTTGCATAGAGAATCTTGGCATTCAGAAAATTTATACTACTCCGGTAAGGTTAGGTAAAGGACTAATTAAGACTCAGCATGGCGTAATGCCAAATCCCGCTCCCGCAACGCTTGAAATTTTGAAAGATTACCCAGTAGAGTTTACGGATGTTAACTTTGAATTGACGACTCCAACCGGCGCGGCAATTGTGAAAACTCTTTCCAGCGGGCTATACAGGAACCGGGATCTATCCGGAGGAAAAATTAATATTCAGAATATCGGTTTTGGTTCCGGCACGTTTGATATTCCTGAGCTGCCCAATTTGTTCCGCGTAATAATTTGCGAAATAGATGAATCGGGTTTTGGAGATACAGAGAAACTAATCCAGGTTGAGACAAATATTGACGACATGAATCCGCAGGTATATCCTTATGTTATGGATAAGCTTTTTGAGATCGGCGCGCGCGATGTTTATTACCAGAATGTTGTAATGAAAAAAGGCAGGCCCGGAATATTGCTATCCGTATTAATTGAAGAATCTCTACTGGATAAAACTCTTGAAATCATTTATTCTGAAACCACAACTATCGGCATTCGGATAAACAGGATAGAACGTCATAAGCTGGAAAGAGAAATATTTGAGGTTGATTCAAGTTTGGGCAGAATAAGGGTTAAGGCTATTAAGCTTGCCGATTCTAAGGTAAAGTATGTTCCTGAATTTGAGGACTGCAAAAAGATAGCTTTGGCCGAAGGTCAGCCGTTAAATACAATTTACAGACAATTAATGTGGGAGCTTAACGTCTGATGGTAGATAGATGCGTTTGCTGCGACAGGAAGTTTTCCGATCTGAAGAAGATCATCGATGAGGAAAAATTGAGCACAATTGAGGCGCTGAGAAGGCGCGTCATGTTTGGCATTAATTGCGGTTTGTGTATGCCATATATTAGTCTGATCTTTACAACAGGGAAAACTGAATTTGAACCAATAATTTCAGAAGGCGGTGGGAATGAATAAGATAATTGCTGTTATTGGGATGTGCGGTTCCGGCAAGTCAGAAGCGGTGAAATTCTTTGGTGAACACGGATATAAAAGAGTATATTTCGGCGAAGTTGTTATGAACGAAATGAAACGACTGGGACTTGAGGTAAACGAGCATAACGAAAGGCAGACTCGCGAGAATCTTAGAAAAGAATTCGGCATGGGCGCCATGGCGGTTAAGAGCCTGCCTGTTATAGAAGAATTAATTAAAGATAGCAACGTTGTCATTGAAAGCCTGTATTCATGGCAGGAGTTTAAGATAATAAACGATAAATTCGGAGATTCATTTAAGCTCCTTGCGGTATATGCAACAAAAGCTCTTAGGTATGGAAGGCTTTCAAAGCGGCATACAAGACCTTTGACCAATGATGAATCGTTATCACGCGATATAAGCGAAATAGAAAAGCTTGATAAAGGCGGGCCGATTGCGTTTGCGGATTTCACAGTTATGAACGACGGAAGCCTGGAAGAACTTAATCAACAATTGAATAAATTTTTGTAGGAACTATCTGCACAATACAGAAAAATGAAAAGAAAAGAATACATTTCGTGGGACGAATACTTCATGGGCATTGCATTGCTTTCTGCAAAAAGAAGTAAGGACCCCAGCACACAGGTTGGCGCTTGTATCGTAAACCCGGCAAATAAAATTGTGGGGATTGGGTATAACGGCTTTCCAATCGGCTGCTCAGATGACGATCTCCCATGGGAAAAAGACAAGAAGAATATGAATGAAACCAAGTATCCTTACGTTGTTCATGCCGAAGCAAACGCGATCCTGAACTCTACAAAAGATCTGCATGGATCAAGAATTTACGTGGCATTGTTCCCCTGCAATGAATGTACAAAACTAATAATTCAATCAGGTATAAAGGAAATTATTTATCTATCCGATAAATATAAAGATACTGACCCTGTGAAAGCATCAAAAAAGATGCTTCAAATGGCGGGCGTTATAACAAGGTATCTGAATCTTGAAGATAAAAAAATAGAAATTGATTTTACCGGAATGGAATAACTTTGAGCGAAAAAAAGAAAATATCACTTAAAGAGGCCAAAGAGGCGGGCGGCAAAAAGTACAAAGAAAAAATTAAGAAGATCATAGAAGACTACCGCAGCCTGCCCGACGAAAAAAAACACCAGCTCCATGTATATTTCGGATACGGCAAGGGTAAAACTACGGCCGCAATTGGTCTTGCAGTCCGCGCGCTTGGAGCGGGCAAACGGGTCGCCATCCTGGAATTTGACAAAGGTTACGACGAAAAAACCGAACATTACAGCGAGCATGTAACTCTTCGGAAACTTAGAGAACTCGGATTGCCTCTTGAAGTGTACCGCACGGGATGCGAAAGAATGAACGAGGACGGGACATTCCGTTTTAAGAATGCTGAAGAAGATTTTGCTGAAGCGCAGAGAGCTATTGGTATCGCTAAAGACCTGATATCAAACGGCAAACAGGATGTGCTGATATTGGATGAATCCATCGCAGCAGTAGTCTATCATCTGATACCCGACAAAGATTTATTTGATATAATCGACTTATACGATAAAAATCGGCGTTTTGAACTGGTTCTGACCGGTCATAAATTGATCGAAGGTCTTGAAGAAAGAGCTGATTTAGTCACTGAAATGAAGAAAATAAAACACTATTTTGATAAAGGTATTCAGGCTAGAGAAGGTATAGAATACTAAAATCAAATTTCTCAATTTAACCTAAATTTACTATGATGACACCCAGGTTATTTACTCAGATATTCATCATAGCCCTGTCAGTTTTCATTTTTTCATCCTGTAAAGATAATTCTACCGGACCGGTTGTCACGCCGTCTGTTTTGCATGGGGTATATGTTTCAATTGAAAACCCTCATGTTGGAGGCAGCGATTATTGTTTCCTCGATCTGGATAAAGATACTGTGTTTAACAATGTCTTTGAAAATGCTAATGGCTCGGCGTTTATTGATGGACCAGGAAAGATTGTAATTATTGGCCAAAACCTTTACATGGTATGCGCAGGACCGCCAACCCAGGGCGGCAAGATATATGAAGTAAGTATTTCAAACAATCATTTGATAAAATCGCAGGCATTTGGAAACGGTCCGCGCAGCTTTGACGTTGACAATGGCAACATATTCGCATCCAGCGCAGGCGGCGGATATATTACGCAGTTAGATCTGGGCCTGCATGTTTTAGCTGATTTTGTTGATGTAGGGTATACTCCGGGAAAGGTTTCGTATACTTCCGGTAAGTTCTTTGTATGTAAAAGCCCAACAGCTTTGGATAAAGCCCTGGCTATTGTTAATGAAACATCACTGCTCGTTAATCAAGTGAGTTATAACTTTTTACCAATTGCGTTTGTAAATAACCCTAGCGGTTATTATCTGGCCGGTATCGCCCGCAAATACGTTTACAGGCTTGATCCGGCTACTTATAATCCTGTAGACTCGATTGTTTTATCTACAACCGGAAACTCGGTGGTAGATATGGCGAAAGAAGGGGATACGAAATTGCTGGTTACCGTTGACAGCTCCGAAGTTTGGGAAGTAAACCTTGCAAGCAACCCGCCAACATCAAAGATTTTGATTCAGTCTCCCGGCGGCAGATTCAAAATAACCGCAGTGGGTTATGAAGCTATGACAAGCAGAATTTATCTTCTTGATAATGATGGCGGTCCGCCCTATTTCGGCATTGTTCGGGTTTATGACCCGGCCACAGGCGCACAGCTGAAATTCTATAGTACGTTAGGCAGGAACCCGAATTCAATGGCCTTTAAATATTAGAGCTAAAGGGATTCCTTTGAATGCCGAAGTTTTATCAGCTGGTTTGAAATAAGTATTGCGGCCAGCGCCATAATGGCGCCTGCTATTATATCCACAGCGTAGTGATACCTGAGGTATATGGTTGATACAACAAGCAGGATAGAATAGGGAAGGTAAAAATAAAAAGATTTAGACTTGATCTTCCGCGATAAATATGTGATAAGCAAAGCTATGGTTGTATGAACGCTTGGCATTGCGTCTCTTTGCACAAATTCAATTGGATTTGAGACTCCCTGCGGTATTGATTCGCCGAAGTTAATGAAACTTCTGATAGGCTCTGTTAAGAATAACCCCGGGAGCTCTTTTGAAATTGAATAGAAATTGTGCAGGTAGAACCTCGGCCCGACCGCCGGGAAAACCATATAGAGCAAGTAACTTGAAAAGAATCCCGTAAACAGGACCAGCAATACATATTTAAAATCGTCAAATCTCTTCCAGAGGTATATCTCCAGCCCGTAGACAACAATCATCAGGTAGTAATAAATATAAATGATCTGCAGAAATTCGGTAAGCGCGGGATTTGCAAATTGAAAAGCCCATTTGGTCGGGTCTACGCCGAAGATGGAATAATCCAATTTAATGAAAACCATGTCCCAGTCATGAAGTTTCAGCGAATGGATTATGTGATAAACTTCTTTAAAGGAAACCAGTATTACGGCTATCCCATACCAATACCGAAGTATTTTTAAAAGCGATCCATAATTCTTTTCGTCAATATTTTGCGAGACAAGTTTTCTCTGGTATGAGCCGACCAATAATATAATACCGGATGCTATTATTATGTTCAGCAAAGCGAGGAGCGCCCAATAGGGGACCGCAGCGTTTACGAATAAAAAGATTCCGCTTAGTATCAGAAGAAATACAACGGCGATAAGATCGGCAGGATATAAATATTTTATATATTTTCTGATCGTATTTTTTTATTACGTTTTGCTTATAGAAGCCATCTGAGCAGGAAAGTAGCAAAAGTGAGGAACAGGCTGATTCCCACAACATCCTGAAAAGCCGTTTCAAACGGGCCCGCTGTAATGGCGGGGTCAAAGCCAAAGCTCTTTGAAACCATAGGTATGGAGGTTCCCACAAGCCCTGAAATATTTATAGATAAGAACATTGAGAATCCAACAAGGAAACCAAATATGAATTTCCCATACCATATACCCCCGACTATACCGATTACAATTCCGCAAACGGCGCCGATAATCAGGCTGGTCTGGAACGAACGTTTCACGGGCTCCCACCATCTTGAAATGCTTGCGTGGCCGGTAGCAAGCGCACGAACGGTAATAGCGGCGGCCTGGAGGCCGGTATTACCGGAAATAGCGGAAATAATTGGCATGAATGATGCAAGCAGAATCACCTTATTTAGCGTGTCGTCGTAATATTTGATTACAAAACCGGCGAATATTTCTATTCCAAGAGTAATCAGCACCCACGGCAGTCTTAACATTGCAATTTGCGCGGGCGATTTACTTTCAAGCTCCTCCGCGTCCGAACCGACGATCTTAGCTACGTCTTCTGAAAACTCAGTTTCTAAAATATCAACAATATCATCTACTGAAATTCTGCCTACTAAAACTTTATTTTTATCAACAACAGGAAGCGTAACAAGGTCATACTTTTGAACTATCTTAGCCACTTCTTCCTGGTCTGTATCAGCATCTACCGATATTACTTCAGGGTTCATAATGTCGCTCACATGAATCTGGGGCGTTTCCAGAGCTAATATTATATCTTTCAGCGAAACTATCCCAATGAGTCTTCTTTGTTCGTCTGTGACCCAAACGTGATATAAGTGGTCCTCGTTTGTCGCTTCATTCCTGATCTCTCTTACCGCCTCTTCAATTGTGTCGGTTGCCTTGCAGTCGATGAACTCTTTCTGCATGATACCGCCGGCGGTATGCTCGTCATAGGTCAGAAGTTCTTTAACGCCGGAAGAATCTTCTTTCTTCATCAGGTCAAGAACTTCAACCGCTTTTTTGTCTTCAAGAGTTGAGATCACATCTGCCGCGTCATCAGAATACATCTCGCTTACCATGGAGCTGATTTCCTGAGGCGAAAGAGTATCAAGTATCTTGTCTCTTTCATGGTCGTTCAGCTCAAGCAATACTTCGGATGCCGTAGTTTCAGGAAGTATCTTAAACAGTTCCAGCCCGTCATCGCTGTCAAGGTTATTGATAATCAGCGCAATATCCGAGGGGTATATATCCGCCAGAATGTTTTTAAGCAATACGTCCGATTTACTGCTGATCAGATCGGATATATCATTGAGAAGCTGTTCGTCAACTTCTATAACCGCTCTTTTTTGTTTTCTTTCTGCCATTAATATGAACTGTTTATCTGTTCAAAATCGAACCTGGCAAAAGCCGGCTCGTCGGTTAATTCTTTTTCCGTTAATTTATTTTGTGTTAATTCGTTTTCTATTGATCCCGGTGAAAACTTTGATTTAAGATATGCAGTATAGCCAATCATAGCGGCATTGTCAGTAGAATATTTGGGTTCCGGAAAAAAAACCTTGATGCCCTTTGCGCCAAGTTTCTCAAATTCGGAACGCAGTTTTGAATTGGCCGAAACTCCGCCTGATACGGCAATATTATGCACGCCGAAATCCTGGGCGGCGCTCAGGCTGTTTTCGACAAGGTTTCTCACAACCGCTTTCTGAAACGAAGCGCTTAAGTCATTTAACGGAATATTGGCGTTTGGCCCTGGATAATTTTTTTTCAGATAGTATAGAACCGAAGTTTTTATCCCGCTGAATGAAAAATCATACTTATTATCTTTAATATGTGAAACAGGGAATTCATGAAAATTCTCGTCGCCTGTTTTGGCAAGCGAATCAATTAAAGGGCCGCCGGGATACTCAAGCCCCATCATCTTAGCGACCTTATCAAATGCTTCGCCTGCTGCGTCATCCTGCGTCTGGCCAAGCAGCCTGTATTTAAAATGGTCTTCAACAAGAAATAATATTGTGTGTCCGCCTGAAACTATCAGCGCAATAAAAGGCGCCGGCGCCGATTCTTTCCCGATAAAACATGAATACAGATGAGACTCGATGTGATTTATCCCAATGAAAGGCGCCCCCAGCCCAATGGCAAAACTCTTTGCAAAATTATAACCAACAAGTAATGAACCTATCAGCCCTGGTCCCTGAGTGGCTGCCACCAGCCCTATTTGTTCTTTTGAAACACCTGCTTTCTCAATAGCCTCATTAACTATTCTATCGATTATCTTAATATGAGCCCTGGAAGCCAGTTCAGGTACGATGCCTCCGTATTCGGAATGAAATAACTGTGAAGAAATAACATTTGATAAAACAGTATTACCGCTTAAAACAGCGGCAGACGTTTCATCACAGGATGTCTCTATAGCAAAAATGTGTCCAGGCATCTACAAAAATATCATTTTCTGTTAGGTATTGCAATTCTTACAATAAAATTAATGGTTTTCTAATAATATTTGTTTATTTTGGTACTTAAATTAGCTACGAATCCCGTATATACGGTATTGTATGAGGTAACCGTTAACACTAATTTTGCTTCAAGAATCACTATTGTTATTAAATGTTAAGAAAATAATGTGTATATTGAATCACGTAACCTATAATCCTTTCATTGCTTATGGTGGTCGTGTAAAGTTAGATTTGAAGTTCAAAGCGTTAATGTAATAAAAAAACAGAGTTTAAGACCTATGAATGAAATATTTTATATACTTCTTTGGGTTTGTTCAGTACTTCTGGTGATCAGCGGGATAGATGATGTGTTGGTTGACCTGCTGTACTGGTTCAACAGAAGCAAGTATCGCAGGAATCTGCCGAATCTTGATGATGTAAATGCAGCAGATGAAAATCCTATTGCGCTTGTAATTTGCGCATGGAGGGAATATAAGGTAATTGGAAGAACTCTTACCTATGCTCTCAGCAAAATGAGGTATGCTAACTTCCAGATATTTGTCGGGGTTTATCCTAACGATACCAAGACGCTGGAAGTTGTTAAGAGGATCGCGCAGAAAAACAATAAAGTTGTCATATGCGTTAATTCGCATGACGGACCTACAACAAAGGCGGATAACCTTAATAATGTTTACAATTCCATTAAGAGATTTGAAACCGATAATAACAGGCCTTTCCAGATAGTTCTTATTCATGACTCGGAAGATTTTATACATCCGCTTTCACTAAAGCTCTTCAATTATATTTTATGTTACCAGGGAGTTGACGCCGTCCAGATCCCGGTGGTGCCGATAAAGGACGATAAGGGAAGATTTATTCACCGCACTTATTGCGACGCTTTCGCCGAAGTGCACTCTAAGGACCTGATAGTAAGGCAGGCGCTAAGAGTGTTTATTCCTTTTGCCGGAACAGGCATGGCTTTTAAAAGAGAGATATTCAAAAATCTCGAAGCCAATTACGAGCAGGTATTTAACGAGGCGAACCTTACAGAAGATTATGAAATGGGCCTCAGGCTCTTCAAGCTTGGCTATAAGACGTCTTATATTAACCTGCTTGTTGATACTAAAAACTCAAATTCAAGGATAGCGACCGGCGAATATTTTCCAAACAGTTTCTGGCAGGCTGTAAAGCAGCGCTCCAGGTGGACTGCCGGAATTTGCTTCCAGAACTGGAAAATGCACAAATGGGCGGGGAATTTTAAAACCAAATACTTCCTGCTGCGCGACAGAAAAACTATATTCAGCAATTTCATGGTGCTTCTTTCAAACATTGTGTTCGCCATGTTCTTGTTTTATCTGCTGGGGTTCGGGCTCGGCATCAGCGTACTTGATTCGGTTGTGCAGGAAAACAGCATTCTTTGGTTTTTCCTGTGGTCATGTTTCGGGTTGATGGTTTGGCGCCTTGCTCATAGGTTCATATTTACATACAGCTGGTATGGTTTCCGTTATGCTGTTTTCAGCCTTGTAAGGCTGAACTTTGATAACCTGATAAACTTTTTTGCAACGTTCCGCGCGTTAAAAGTTTTTGTAGGGATGAGAAACAAAGTAGTCTGGGAAAAAACGGATCACTATTGATATCTGTTAAGGAGATGTAATTTTAATGGGCAATCTTAAATTTGATTTTGGGATTGCCTATATTTTTTTCTACCGTTAAAAGGGTACTATAATACATTTATAATTAATCGAATATTGATTATTTTTACTGATGAACCAAAACTATATTGTTGGCTGCAGAGAATCTTAATATAATACTGTCGCCGGAAGAATTTAAAGACAAGAAAGTAATTGTCTTCTTTTTTGGCACAAGGCCTGAAATAATCAAACTTTTTGTCCTTTACAGGATACTGAGAAGGTCCTCCGAGTTTTATCCTCTGCTTTATAATACCGCACAGCAAAAGATATCAGGCGACGTTCTTGCTAATTTGGCGATAAATTGCGATTTAACCGCTGAAGAAATTCCAAACCGCACTAGCGACCTAAATCAGTTAATTGCGCATTTACTGAACGATTTCAACAAAAAGTTCTCCGATAGTTCTCCAATAAAAAAAGAAAATATCCATGGCATTATTGTTCAGGGCGATACCGCCTCTGCTTTTGCAGGCGCGCTGTGGGGTTTTCTTAACCAGATCCCTGTATTTCATCTTGAAGCCGGTCTGCGCACTCTGGACAGAATGAACCCGTTTCCGGAAGAGTTCATGCGCGAATCAATTGCGAGGACTGCTACAATACATTTTGCGCCTAAAGGTATCAACCGCGATAACTTAGTTAACGAAGGCATAAAAGGCGAGAAAGTATATGTGATTGGGAATACAATTAACGATGCGATATTTACGCTGATAAAAGAAAAGAAAATTAAAGAGCCTGACCAGCATAATTATATTTTAAGCACTTTGCACAGGCGCGAAAACTGGAACCACGTTACCGAATACGCGAGAATTCTAAACACGGTTATGGATGAGCAGCCGTCATATACAAAGATACTTCACCTGATGCATCCTAACCCGTTGATACAAAAAAGTTTTGAATCGGTTTTAAGCGGTAAGGCGCATGAGAAGCTTGTTATTATGAATGCAATACATGATTACTTCGAAATGCTTGGTTATGTAAAAAATGCCGGTTCTATACTGACTGATTCCGGCGGTTTGCAGGAAGAATCATTATTCTTCAACGTGCCATGCGGTGTTTTAAGAAAGACTACTGAGCGCCCCGAAGCGCTGAAAAAAAATGCAAAGCTTCTGCCGTTTGACAGGACCGCAGTTTCATCGTTCTTAACAGAAGCGGTTCATTACCGCGAAACACACCGCTCAAAATATAATTATACTTATGGATTCGGCGACTCAAGTTACCTTGTCTATGAGCTCCTGAAAAAATTCTACGGAATACAAACCGCGTTTACCATTTAATTTTGGTCCGGTTTCCTACCTGTCGTTTACATTGATCTGTTTCCAGCAATTATCTTTCGTTTTGCAGAATCTCCAGCCAGTATAAGATACTATCGGGGTTATGCCGTCTTTTTCTATTATTTTCATTATCTGACTCAGCATTTTATTATCCAGTTTAACCAGCGAGTACTCGCTTCGGTAGAGCATGGGGCAAATAGGGCTGCCGGTTCCTGTTTTATTTGGGTCCCCACCGCCATGGTGATAAACATTACACGCATGGCCAACTTCGTGCAGCACGCATAAGTTCATCCAGAAATCAACAAGTACGTCAAGCTTAGCCGGATTTCTTATCTGATCGACTAAATTCTGGACTTCTTTTTTTGTGTAAACTACGCCGTCTATCTGAAAACCTGTTGGGAATTTTTTGAGCACATTTGATAATGAATCCGCTTCAATAGTCAGCCAGTTCCTTATCCTGTCAGGGAACATCACTGTTCTGGTTGCAAATTTTGGCGGTCCGTACCCGGGGTCATTATATCCGAAAACAAATGGTTCCTGGTGTTTCCCGTACGGATCGCTCATTCCATCCACTTTAACAAGATGGACAGCGTATTTAAGCCCGCTCGCATTGCCCCTGCAGAAATTCACCCACCTGTAATTCGCGTCAGTTTCGCTTCCGCCTTTATCACCG
>Ga0265331_10002732_pt1 | contig 11757 bp, 14 predicted proteins | sample 41923metaG_FD_202088 | JGI IMG/M metagenome (GOLD analysis project Ga0265331, IMG submission 202088) | Rhizosphere microbial communities from Carex aquatilis grown in University of Washington, Seatle, WA, United States - 4-19-23 metaG | ecosystem: Host-associated > Plants > Roots > Rhizosphere...
ATCTCCCGGCTGTCGAGAGACGTGATCCGCATCTTCTCGGTCCGGGCCCGCTCCTGTCTCTCCGCGAGCGCCTGCGCGACCAGCGCGTCCTCGCTCAAGCTCTCGACGGGCGCCCGTTCGGGTGGCGCGCCGGCCAACCCCAGCGCGAGCTTCTCTTCCAGAATCAGAGAGAACGCCGCGCCGGCATGCTCGCACGGCACTTCGCACGTATCGCAGCGCCATTCGAGCCGGTTGCGAGCGGCGGGATTGAGACGAAGCGTGACCCTGGAGCCATCCAGAGCCAGCCGAAATCGCTTGCGATCGAACTCGACCTGAGTGGTCAGATCGATGTCATGTTGGCCGCCTGCCGTAATGAGGCGACTGGCTCTCGGACCGAGCAGCTTCGCCGCCTGGATGAAACTCAGTCGCGACAGGGTGTCAAACAGCGTGAGCTCAGCGCTCTTTTTGGTCAACATGCCATTTCCGTTTTCACTACCAGACCGTAGAGAGACTGGATACGCCGCGCAGCTTCGTGTCCTGCGTGACAAGGGAGACGCCGAGTACTAAAGCGGTTGCGGCAATGAGGCGATCAGCAGGGTCGCCGGGAAATATCTTCCCCAAGCCACCCGCACACTCCGTGATCTCATCCGTGATCGGGTGAATAGTCAGCTCAGGCAGTTTGCGTAGATTCGCGAGCCACTCGGTTGCCGGAATTCTAAACTCGATACGGCCGCGGCATTCGAGCGTGACGATCTCGTAAACTGATATCGCCGAAGCGACCAACTCACGTCGCCGAGACTCCGCCTTTGTGGCTTGGCGCGCCTTCTTGGACAGTCTCGAACCCGCGTCCGCCCACCAGATGAGCGCATGCGTATCCAGCACGATCACCGGGTCACCGTCCACTCCTCGGAGGGGACTGCGGGCTCCAGCGGGTGGTCGTACCGCAAAACGCTGCCACGCAGTTGCTTGCGCGCGAGGGCCGCTTCCTCAGCCACCGCTGTGGGAGGGGTGAGCTCGGCAACAACTTGCCCCCGCGAGGTCACTCGGATGCGCTCCCCTTGGCGCACGCGCTTCAGGTAAGCCGACAAGTTTTGGCGCAATTCCGTGATATTCACATTCATAACGGTGTACATAAATGCACGTACGGCGAACTGTACAGATGAAGTGTACGCCTGCATATTGCTCGGATCAACATAAGCCGAGCGCATTCAGGCGGCATCGCCGCAGTCAATCCCGGCCAGAATCTGCTCAATGACAAGACGATACGACCCGCGCGCCGCGACGGCTCGCGGCTGCGACGTCGAACCACCACCCTGCTGTTGATGTCAGGTAGGCGTGATGTGTACCACCGGAGGCGTCGGCATTTCTACATACTTGCCTCCGTTGACCCACCTACAAGCGGCGGAATATCGCGCGGACCTCGTGCTGTTTCTCCGACGTGGAACAGAAAACGTCCTGGGGATCATTGTCGAAATACAGCTACACCGGGATGAAGACAAGCCGTACAGCTGGCCCGCTTACGTGGCCAATCTTCGTGCACGCCATCGCTGCCCTGTATGCTTGCTCGTTGTCACCGTGGAGAAGGCGGTAGAGAGTTGGGCAGGAAGACTATCGAACTCGGACCGGGTAGCTGGTGCATGCCGTGGGTGTTGGGACCGTCTACTGTGCCCGTTGTAACCGATCTTCAGAGGGCCGAGACAAATGTTGAGCTGGCCGTACTATCGTTGATCGAGCACGGGCGGAGCTCGGGTGTTGATCTGGCGGTGAGGATTGCCTCTGCAGCTATTGTCGCCAGCGCTGGTCTCGACGCAGAGCGGTTCAAGTTGTACTTTGATATAGTGTCGTGTCATTTACCGGAGGGCGTCCGCTGGACGGCTGCAACGACTATGAATTCCTTTGGATATGAATACAGAAGCGAATTTGCCCGCCACTATGTCGCGGAAGGCAAGGCCGAGGGAAGAGCGGAAGGGAGGACCGAAGGCCAAGTGAAGGTCGTTCTGAAAGTTCTGGCGTCGCGATTTGGTCCGCCCTCCGAAATCGTGCAGGCTCGAATCCGTACTGCTACCGAGGCCCAGCTCGATGGTGTGGTTGAACGGCTGTTGATCGCGCAGACTCTCGAGGAGGCGTTAGGTCAGCTGTCCTCATTCGGGTGCGACTTCCGCGGCCTCTTGATTTGACCTCGATCGGGACGTACTCACGCATTTACATTAAGATGGCTGGCGCAGCAATCACAGCCCACTACTATATGCCGCGCCAGCGGTATTAATTCTTTGGCCAGCATTTTTCGCTGACTCACTACCGCGGTCTGTGTACGTTCGCGCCGTCCTCGGACGGTGTCAGAACGGAATGTCTCCCTCATCGTCCCCCTCCAAACCGCCAGCCGCCGGCGCGGCGAGTAGCTCTGCGAGGTAGCCCGCACGCAGCATACTCTGCAAAGACATGCGCCGATCCAGCGGCGCGCTCAGGGAACTCGGTCGCACATGCGGAAGCGTCCAAGTGAGATCGAGCGTGACGCCTTCCACCAACCCGCGCCAGCTTCGGCCTGTGTCCAGAAGCGCCTCGCGAGCTTCGAGGAGTTGTCTGAATCGCTCAGGAAAGCTGGGCTGAGGATAGCGCCGCGCAAGCCGCTCGAAAACTCGTTGTACAGCGGCTGCATCGGCGTCCGGTGTTGCGCTCAAGCCGAGTGCGGCGAGCGCCTGCTCACGCGTCAGTGGCATCGAAAAGACCTCGCTGGGAGTCGGTGGGTTCTTTTGCGCGCCGTCGCTTGCGGCGCCTGTTGTGGGCATGGTCGGTACGTGGCGGCGGAATCTGACGTGGAGCGGCTGCCGGTTGGAAATCGCTCAGCCGGGCGCAGGCGCTGTTGCGTATTCCCGGGTCCAGGGTAAACCAGCGCGATGCCGCCTTCAGATGGTGCAATGCGAGCTGGGAGCCAAAGGCGGATTGCTGAGAGATCTCGCGAGCGTAGCTCACCCATTGCTGCGATTGGTCCTCGGTGAGAGATAGCTTCAGAGTATGGAGTGGCGCCATCATCGTCGCGAGAAAGACGAGGCTCGACTCCACTGCGGCCCGCTCGCGCAAGTCCCGGTACACGAAGCTGTCCCGCTCGAAATACGGCAGCAGACTGCGTAGCTCTTCGGTATACCCGGCAACCGTCGTCGCTCGACGCAAGCAGTGTTGCGAGAGTTGGATCAAACACTGCTTGCGATGCTCCCGATCGAGCGGGTCGAACAGGGCGGGCCGGATCATCGCGGCGGCCTTCATTCCGCGTGGCAGACCTGACCACGTCAGTGCGCTGTGCGCAAAGAGCTCCGGGTCGATGTGTCGGCGCGGCGCCTGACTTGCGAGAACAGAGAGTTTTGCGAGCTCACCCCGCTCGACAGCGCCAGTGGCGTAAAGACAGGCGAGGCGGAAATCATCAGGCCGCCGGCCGAGGAGCCGCTCGGTTGCGGGTAACGCGAGGCCTTCACAATGCAACTCCTGAATCGTCTCCCTATAAAAGTCAATGAGAGGCAGTTCCACGAAACCGGGTATTTCACGGCTGGCCGGTGGAACTCCGTGCGCCAGCAGCTTTTGCAGTGCCTCGAAGGCGGCCAGGAGGTCACGGGCCTCAGAGTGATCCTCGGAAGTCCGCCGTTGTGCTTGCGCGCGTAGTAGTTTCAGACGCGCGATCTCGTAACGGATGCGATCCTCGAACGTGAGCGAGCGCGCATCGATCTCCCGCTCGAGGTAAATACGCCAGTCAACCGCTGTGGTCTTGAAGTGAACCGAGTGCAGCGATTGCGTCGACCCTGTAGTTCGAGCCATCAGCACCGCCGCGTGGGGTGCATCGAGCAGCAGCGTGACAAGATCCGCGTAGGCCGTCATGGCGTCCGCTTGGGTTGTGTTGATCGCCCCGATCCTTTGAAGACGTCCCAGGACCTCTGTCAGAAACAGACGGCCGCACTGCCACCACGCTGTATCGCTCTGCCCACGGGAGTAGCGATCGAACACCTTACGGCAATCGCCGGCGAGGGCGCCGAGAACATTCTCCATTTCGGCCGCCGACGCATGCACCGCCGCGATGGCCGTGTGCAATAGACTTGCGTACGCCTTTGGCAGCCCCGTGCCCCGCGGACCGTGCTTCTCGATCTCCGCGCTGACCGCGCGCATCGCCTTGACGGGTTTGATCTTGGGATCGTCGAGACAGACACGCAGCTCCTCAAAAGCCAACGCCGCTCGGTGCGCGCAGTCCTGCTCCTGCGCGATGGCGAACGCGGTTGGGTCCGGCTCGTTGGTGAGCGCCAAGGCCCAGAGGCGATCAAAGACTTCCTCGGCGCCGAGCTCCTCGAACGAGTCGCGCAGCGATCCCAGGTCGGCGCACGTAAGAGACCACTCTCGCTCGTCGTATAGGAAGGCATTCAGCTCGATGGGGAGGCGGCCCAGAATACCCCCGACGACCTCGTGAACCATCCGGGCTGTCCGGAGCATTTCGCCGGTAAGCTGTCCACAGCCGGCGAGTAAGCCACCACAAAGAACGATGCAATGGGCGGTCGCGGCGTCCTGCGGCGAGTCCCAGGGCGAGGCCGCCTGGCCTCCTGTTGTCTGGCGGCGGGCTGCTCGCGCGGCCGCGCGCTTGTTTCGCTTGCGCTGGAGCCGGCTCTGCCTGTTGCGGTCGTTCTTGCGCCCCATGGCTTCCCTCAACTTCGATCGCTTCAGTGATTCAGGTGTCGGAAGTCCTGTCCTGCAGCCCGGCGGTCTTGCGGTCATCCAGCCAGGCGTACAACTGCTCCTCCAGGTCGTCGATCTCGTCGTCCCGTCCGGCTGCCAGGAGTTCCCGGTAAGTCCCGAGCGCTGCACGGATCTCGCCCATGTCTGCGGATGGCGTGCCCGTAAGCTGCCGCTCTATCTGCTCGATCAGAAAGTTGGAAAGCTGCGCCGAATTCGTCGAGCTCCCGTTCGCCGGCGTGTCCGCTGACTGCGCCTGCTCCGGGTCGTTCGGGTCCCGCTCGATCCGCCGCAGACTCTGCAACTCGGAGTTGCTTTGTGCGGAGGCGCCCAGATCGAGAGTGTGCGACTTCAAGAGCCTCAGGCCGCCCTGCTCACTGACCGAAACACGAACGAGACCGCTGTGGTCGTACTCGAACCCGACACAGACGGCAGCACCGGCCGGCTTGGGGTCAAATTGCACATGAAAAGCGCCTACCAGCGTGTTCTCGCGTGTATTGGAGGACTCGCCCTGCAGCACGATGACTTCGACGCCGTCCTGACCGTCGTATACCGTGGAGAACTCTTCCATGAACTTCGCCGGCAGCCGCGAATTTTTGCGGATGACCGGAACGAATGTATGGGGATAGCGGATCGAATCGTCCTCACTGTCGTGTCCGTCGCCTTCCTCGTCAATATCGAACCGCGTCTCGGCCCTTCGTAAGAGCTGTGCCTCATCCTCCTCGCCGAGGGCCGCAATTCCGAGTGAATGAGGGGCGATGTCGACAACGATCTGCACCGAGCTCAAAGCGTGATCCAGGGCGGACTGAATTGCTGCACCGAGCGCTACCGAGAGATCCACATCGACATACGCATCCGGCTGGATCCCGAATTCTTTCGTGACCCGCTCGCGCACCAAGGGGATCCGAGTGGAGCCGCCAACCAGCAGCGCGCGCCTCAGACTCTTCGGCTCCACATGGGCTTCGTCCAGCGCCTGACGAGCTTTCACGAGGGTGGATTCGATGTAGTCCCCGATCATTCCGGCGAACTGCGCGCGTGTCATCGCCTCGTCCAATTCGAAGCGCTGTCCCGAGCTCTCGACCGATGCCTGGGCGCGGACCTCAACCTCGGATGAAAGGCGAATCTTGATCTGCTCCGCCAGATGCCGCAGCTGGGCCATGGCGATGCGATCCTGACTGACGTCGGTGTTGTAGCGATCGCGCAGTCGGTCCACCCAGTGCAGGGCGATGCGGTGGTCGAAGTCATCGCCGCCGAGATAGGTGTTGCCGCAGGATGCCAGCACTTCTTTGTAATTGCCTGCGACGGACAGAATCGACACGTCGAAGGTGCCGCCTCCCAGATCGTACACGAGCCAGCGCTCGGCAGGTCCAACCGCCACGGCATCCCGGCTCGCGTTGGTATGTCCGTACGCCAGACCGGCTGCGGTAGGCTCGTTGATGATCCGCGTGACCTTCAGACCGGCGAGTTCTCCCGCCGTTAGCGTCGCGCGGCGCTGCGGCTCGTTGAACCACGCTGGCACGGTAATGACTGCCTCGTCCACGGACTCGCCGGTCATCTGCTGCGCCTGATTCTTCAAATACGAGAGAATTCGCGCGGACACCTCGACCGGGCTAAGGTCGGATCCGCCGATTCGCACGCGGTAATCCGCATCACCCATGTGACGTTTGATGGATCTCACGGACTGATCTGGCGCGAGCACTGCGTGGTTTGCGGCACGCCGCCCGACCAGGAATTCCGTGCCGTCCCAAGAGAGGACCGACGGGACAGTAGCGGCTTCGTCAATGTGGATGACCTCGACCCCCTCCGCGGTGGCGCGCGCGATACAGCTGTTGGTCGTGCCGAGATCGATTCCCCAGGCGCTTGTTTTCATTTGAACTCCTCAAGAGAGGTACCGTGAGAGCTGGTACTACCCGCCGCAGCGATGACGACCCCGGGTCTCAACAGAGTTCCGTCGGCGCGCCGATACCCTTGTTGCAGGATTCGATGGATGTGTGCCTCGGTCGGCCCGGTGGCGGCGGACTCGCCAATGAATTCAGCAATTCGGATGCCGACACCTTCCGGTTTCATTCCCGTTACGGCAATGGGCTGCCATCCGGCGCCCTGCAGCAGAGCATCCTTCGCGCCCGCCACGAACGCGAGGGCCGGAGTCGGCAGCTCAGCAAGGCCCGCCGCGCTGTCGAGCTGGTCGAGAACGCGCAACAGATCGGTCTCTTCCAACGCAACCGCTGCGCGCTGGGGACGACCCATCTGCAGCGCCCGCTGCTGCATCTCATCGAGCCGAGCCGACACAGCCTGAAGGATTTCCCCGCTTCGATCGGAGGCCAGACTCAAACGCCGTAAGCCGCGGTGGAGCTTCTGGAACTCCTCGGCGACATCCAGCTCAGGCTCCGGTGAGCCCCCCGGGCTTTCGTCCGGTTGTTCGACAGTCTCGGGGTTTGGCCGCTCGAAAGCGCGACGAATCGGTGCGTACAGGGCGGTGAGCCAGTGGAGGGGACGCATGTCCTCTTTTGAATTCTGTCGGTGGAACAAGCAGCAATTATAGAGTGCCTATAGGCGTCCATGCCAGGTCGGAGGCCTTCGCGCCGGCAAGTCCCTGAGCTTGCGCCCCGCTGAGCTCTTACGAACAGCGTGAGCTCTGGGGTCTTTTTGGTCAACATGCCATATCAACGGGCGCGACTGTCATGTCAGTGGGCTCGATGTAATCCAACTCACAGCCGACGGCTCTCACGTCTGAGACTCGGGTCGGATCGAGGATCTTCACCTCCGCCTCACCCGCGAAGAACGTCGTGATCCGGATGTTGCTCAGAGGGGTTTTCAGTACGACATGGTGAGGACCGAACTTTCGGATCCCCATTATCGGGCTGAGCGAGTAGGACTGCTGGGCGGCGCGCCAAAGGTCTGCCGCAAAACCCGTGATGATAGGCTGCCATCGGCGTCCTGACTTCGTAGTCCGAAATCAAGCCGAGCTCGCAATATTGTTGGAATGAGGGACTCAGTCCCCTGCTCGCATTCGCCCAGAACTCGAAAAGAAAGCGGGCGCTTTCCTTCAGAGGACTGCCGAAATAACGGTGCTCGCGCAGGTTGATCTCCGGGTTGAAGATTCCCGGCAGAATCCACGTGTACTGGAAGAAATAGTCGCTTTCCGGCGGATGGATGGGCGAATAGGCGAGGGGACCTTCCGCCGACAGCCAGGGGACCAGATGTGCGGACTCGACAACTGTGGAGGTAGAAAACCGTGACCGTGTTGCCATGAGCAACTTCACCCAGCGCCAATGATCATTCAGAAGAGGCGCTCGAGTGTACCGCCCGCGAAATAAGCAGCGACCTCCCTATTGGGCAAATTTTTCCTCCTCGTGCCCGCCGGAGGCGGCTTTTGTGCATAAATGTACGGTTGACTACCGTACATTAAGTACGGTATAGTGCCGTACATAAAGGAATACTCCAGGAGCCCCGATCATGGCCCCCGAAGCACAGCGAACCTCACGAGTCGAAGCACGCATTGCCCCCGAATCACTGGACATCATCCGCCGCGCGGCTGAAATCCAAGGGCGCAGCATTAGCGATTTCATCGTTGCGGCTGCACAGGAAGCGGCGCAGAGAACGATCGCAGATATAGAAGTGTTGCGCCTCTCGCGTCAGGCGCAAGAGCAATTCGCCAACCTGCTGCTCAACCCGCCAGCACCCAGTACTGCACTGGCCCGGGCATTCGAACGCCACCGCCAATTGATCACGGAATGACGGATGGGCGAATGGCTGCTCAATTCAGGATCGAGCCCCTGTCCAGCGCCCATGACCGCTCGCCATTCGTCAGTGGGTCCACGCCCCTCGATCGTTATTTGCGAGAGCAGGCTTCTCAGGACATTAAACGCCGTATTGCCACATGCTTTGTGGCCGTAGCCGTTGAAACGCAAGACATAGTTGGTTTCTATACCCTGACTGCGACAAGCGTTGCTTTGGATGCTCTCTCGCCTGAGCTCGTGAGGAAACTCCCGCGGTACCCCATCGTGCCCGCCGCGCTGCTCGGGCGTCTGGCAGTAGCTGTCAGCGCGCAGGGCAGGGGACTCGGCGCCGCACTACTGGCAGATGCATTGCTGCGCGTGGCACGAGTGGAGATGGGCGTCTATGCGATGTTGGTTGATGCCAAGGACGACGCGGCGCAGCGCTTTTACGAGAAGCATGGGTTTACGCTCCTGGCCGGAGAAGCACGACGATTGGTACTGCCGATCGCAACCGCGCTGCGTGCTTTGGAGGGAAATGCCGCCAAATGAGAAGCGTGAAGCCTGGTCGGCTTCCTCAACCGATTGTGCTAGCTAGGTCCACTGCCAAGGGAGGTGCTGAGGTGTTGGGGGGTAAGGTTCCCCTCATCGCTCCACCGGTGGAGCAGGAGTCAGGCCGAGCCGCGAGCGCTACCAAGCGCAGCCCCCCTTCCGCGTGTCAACTAAGCCGGCAGCCCGTGTAGGACGTCCGCGATCTTCTCAACGAGGTAGATGGGTAACGACAGCAACCGATATTCGACGTCGGATGTCCGACCACCCGTTTGGATGCTTGCAGCGATCGCTTGCAGCGACGGCGGGTTGCTATCGAATCGTACAGCCAGTGATACATGCTTTTCGCCTACGAATTGATGAAGTGATCGCAAGCTTCCGCGGCCTCCGGATTTAACCTCGATCGGGACAATTCGGTCTGCAAACGCCACGACAAAGTCCACTTCGGCGTTGGACGAGCGACCCTCACGTAGCCAGTATGTCAACTCCCGATTCGGGCTTTTTGCCAGCAGCTCCAGCAGATGCCGGCCGATGAATTGCTCGGCGATGGCTCCATCGTTGACAAGCTGTACATCGTCGAGTTTCGATAAGACTGGCCAGCTCAGACCACAGATCGCGTTCATCAGGCCCACATCGAGAAAGAGAGGTTTGTACACCTTCTCGTCCAAGTCTGCTTGCAAAGGCAATCCGGAGGCATGCGTATGGACTACCTTGGAGATGACGCGTGCCATGGACAGCAGGTCGATGTCCTGTCTTATCGTAGCACTGTGAACGTCCTTCATGACGTTGGAGTATTTAAGTTTCAGGCCGACATTTCTGGCCACGAAGTTGAGTATGTGCTGCATCCGGGCCAGATTTCGCGAGCGCGCGTATTTTTGAAAATCCTCCCGGTAGGTCTCGATGATCGAGTTGTGGACGATTCCGACGTCGCTGAATTTCCGACTTTTCGCGTAGATATCCACCGCACCGGGCATGCCGCCGACAAAGTAGTAGCTGCGTAGCAGCTCGAGGAGGCGTTTGTGAACAACGGGACCGAGATCGCTACCGAATGTGTAGGAATTTATTGCCTCCGCAAGCTTGCTTTCCCCGAGTGCTTCCAGGTATTCAGTGAAGGTCATCGGTCCCATGTGGAGATATTGGATTCGCCCCACGGGAATGGAGACGCGGTGTTCCGTGAGGGCGAACTCCATTAGGGAGCCAGCGGCTATGACCGGGATCTCGCGACGCTCCTCATAGAAATCACGCAGCGCTGCGATGGCCGCTGGCGCGGCTTGAATCTCATCCAGAAAAAGCACCGAGCCCGCACCGATCGCAGGTATGCCAGGTAACGCCTCGAGCTGATTCAGAATCTGCTGCGGGCTCATGCTTTCGAAAACAGTGTTCAGCTCGGGATAGCGTTCCAGATTCACTTCGGCCAATGGCAGGTTGATCTGCTCGGCGAACAGTCGGACGAGAGTGGACTTGCCGATCTGGCGGGTGCCGCGGATGACGAGTGGCCTACGGTCCGGCCCGGTTGGCCAATCGTCCAAGTACTTCAGCTGCGTGCGCTTCAAGTTCACCGCCCCGGTGAAATTAGGGGTCTAAAACAGCTGCGTATTCCGGCGATCATGACCGGTCGTTCCGCCCGAACGTGACCAAGCATTCCGCCGGGCCGGCGCTGTGGGAGTTACTTACTCTGTTCGGTCACGATCCGTCAACCGCCCACCTCGATCTGTCCCCTCTTCGTGCCTTCCGTTTTACGGGGAACCCGTAGGGGAGTCTGACCGTCCCGAAGGGCGGGCAGAAGCTCTGGCTCGTGTGATGAGACCCGGGTCAATGCGATGTGCTGGATGCAGGGTCATGACTTTCTCGGGGTCAGTCCTTTGCAACGTCCTTTCCGGAGTTGGCGGCACGCTTGCGCATGGACTCCTTGCCCTTCAGGTGGATCTGATGTGAGCTGTGAACCAGGCGATCCATGATCGCGTCCGCCAAAGTTGGATCGTTCAGATACTCGTGCCAGTGTTCTATAGGAAGTTGACTTGTCAGGATCGAAGCCCGAGATCCAACACGATCGTCCAGCAGCTCGAGCAGATCGTTACGCTCGCGGGGGCCAAGGGGGCTTATCGCAAAGTCATCGATCACGATGAGCTGTATTTTTGCGATGGTGGCGAGGCGCTTGCGGAAGCTGCCATCGGCATGACACAGATTGAGCTCCTCGAACAACCGCGGCGCTCGTACATACAAGGCGCTCAAGCCTGCGCGGCAGGCCTGATGCGCCAGTGCGCACGCCAAGTACGACTTGCCGCTTCCGGTGGCGCCGTGTATCAGAAGGTTCTGGCCCTGACGGATCCACTCACAGGAGACCAGGCTCGCCAGCTGTGCACGGTCGAGGCCGCCACGGCCGCGGTAGTCGATATCCTCAACCACCGCGGTGCGTATTCTCGGCTGGCACGCTCGCCAGAGCCGTCCCATGCGGCGTGTCTCGCGATGGGAGACTTCGCGCTCGAGCATGAGCGCGATGCGCTCCTCGAAGGCGAGCTGCTGGGCAGCGCTGTTGGTCATCTGCTCACTCAGGGCGAGGGCCATGCCGTGCAGCTTCAGGCGGTTCAATGCATCGAGGGTGGGTTGGATGAGCATGTTTCATCATCTCCTTCGGTGGTAGTCGACGGCGCAGCCGTCTGGGTGGTGGAACGGAAGTAGTCCGCGCCGCGCACATTGCTATGGGACCGCGCAAAAATAATTTCACATTTTTGATAGCTGGTTTTGGACATACGGTTTGATGGTGTAGTTCCATTCTGGAAGAGTCTTGTGCCGGCGGATATTCAGCAAA
>Ga0265331_10002733_pt1 | contig 11750 bp, 9 predicted proteins | sample 41923metaG_FD_202088 | JGI IMG/M metagenome (GOLD analysis project Ga0265331, IMG submission 202088) | Rhizosphere microbial communities from Carex aquatilis grown in University of Washington, Seatle, WA, United States - 4-19-23 metaG | ecosystem: Host-associated > Plants > Roots > Rhizosphere >...
AAGATGCGGGCTCCTTGACTTCCCCCCAGCACCAACAGCCGAACGGGGCCACTCTCCACGGGGGATTCGTAAGGTGTATTGCTTTCCGCTGCAATGGCGGGACGAACCGGCATTCCCGTCAATGTAATGCGAGATTGTGCCCGCCGCGGAATCTTGGAAACGGTCTCATACGATGTGGCAATTTGCGTCGCCCATAAGGCTAAAATGCGATTCGCACGACCCAAGACGGCATTTTGTTCATGCAATATTGTGGGAATGCCCAACAGATTTGCAGCCAAGACAGTAGGGAATGAGGCGTAACCACCAAAGCCGACAATCGCACTGGGTTTCAAGCGATGGAGCAATTGCAATGCTTGAAGAGTGCCGATAAGCAGTTCCCCGATGGCGGCAAATTTTGTCAAAGGATTCTTGCCTGAAACCCCGCCTGCATAAATGCGATAGGTCAAAACGCTGCCCAGCGTTCCACCATAAGCTTGGCCGCGTGAATCGGTGATCAAAGCAAGACGGAAATCGCGTTTCAATAGGGCCGTTGCCAAGGCTTCGGCAGGGAACACATGCCCGCCCGTACCGCCAGCAGCAAGGATAATCAGGGGAGTGGTCATGACTCCAACTCCTCTGTGCCATAGCGTTTGCGGGTCAGCGCCAGCAGCATGCCCATCCCCAATGCCAAGGCCAGCATAGAGGAACCGCCATAGGATATGAATGGCAGGGTCATGCCCTTGGCGGGCATCAAGCGAAGCGTTGTTGCCATATTGATGATGGATTGCAATCCAAACTGGACCAACAGCCCTGATCCGGCCAAAACGACAAAAAGATTGTCTTCGGTCATCAGTCGCGCCATGCCGCGGATGACGATCAAAGCGAACAAGAAGACCACCCCCAGGCACAGCAACACCCCAAACTCTTCTGCCGCAACGGCCATGATGAAATCGGTATGGGCGTCGGGCAGGATAAGTTTGACGTGTCCCTCGCCGGGACCGGTGCCAAAAATACCACCATGATGAAAAGCGTTGAGGGCAGTGCTCACCTGAAAGGCATCCCCCCCTTGAGGGTCTAAGAAGCGGGTGACTCGCGCCTGAACGTGTGGGAAGAACGCGTAAGCTGCGACACCGCCGACCACACCCATAATCATCATACCGGCGACCAGAATCATCGGCAGGCCCGCCAAGAAAAATTCCGTGCCCCAGATGGCAGAGATGATTAAAGTTTGTCCAACATCTGGTTCGGCCAACAGCAACAAAGCTGTGACAAGATAAAGACCTGTTGCAATGGCTCGACCCGGAAAGCCCGGCTCCAGTCGCGCGGAAGAGAACATCCAAGCAGCAACCACGGCGAAAGCAGGTTTGGCAAATTCAGACGGCTGAATGGTAAGCCCCGCGAAGGAAAGCCAACGGGTGGCCCCTTTGACTTCGGCTCCTAAGAATAAAACGGCCAACAAGCTGACCAACGCGCCAAGCATGCCTAGGGTGGCTACTCTTCGAATATGGCGTGGTGACAATAACGAAACGCCGATCATGATCGCCACGGCCGGAGGCAGGAAGATGAATTGACGACGGACGAAGTGATAGGAATCCGCCCCGATCCGTTCGGCCACGGCGGGGCTTGCTGCCATGGTCAGCAACATTCCGATACCCACCAGGAACAGCAAAGCTGCCAAGGTGATCCGGTCGACGGTCCACCACCAGCGTCCCAAGGTCGATGTGTCTGTGCGTCCGAAGGTCATGCCGCCCCCTGTGAATCAAGGGCTTGGACCTGCGACCGGAAGACATCACCTCGATGCTCGAAACTGGTGAACTGATCCCAAGAAGCGCAGGCAGGCGACAGCAGAACCACAGACCCCGATTGAGCGGCCTTTGCCGCTTCGGCAACGGCTTTTTCCAAGGTACCGCATTGCGTAAAGGGAACTTGGGTTCCCAATGTATCGGCAAACTCTTCTGCCGCTTCGCCAATCAAATAGGCGTGGGCAATGCGGGGGAAATATTCGGAAAGCGAGGTGATCCCACCTTCTTTGGCCTGACCACCCAGTATCCAATAAATACGGTCGTAACAGGCCAAAGCCTTGGCAACCGCATCCGCATTGGTGGCTTTGGAATCATTGATGAACAAGACACCTTTTCGGTCGGCAATCAGTTCCTGGCGATGTTGCAATCCGGGATAGGTGCTAATCGCCGAGGCTGCTGCCGCCGAAGGCAAACCATCGGCGCGCGCCAAAGCAAAAGCCGCCGCCGCATTCTGCCAATTGTGACGGCCGGGCAGGCGGGCAACTTTGGTTAAATCGAGAACCGGTTGACCGTCTTCAAGCAACAACCCGTCTGGAACGGAAATACCTTTTTGCAGACGGTGAGTGGCCGAGATACGAACCACAGAGACACCCTGCGCTTGAAGCTGGTCGGCAATCGCCAGGCAATGAACGTCGTCCACGCCAATCACGGCAGTCCCGTTGGAAGTTAGTTTGTCGAATACGCTGCGCTTGGCAGCGATATATCCGTCCATTCCGCCATGTCGCCCCAAATGATCCGGGGTGATATTCAGCAGGACTCCCGCATGAATCTTTAAAGAGGGGCACAGCTCCAATTGATAGGAACTCAGCTCCAGCACGTAACGGCCTTCTGGACCCAGATCTGGCATGGCAAGCGCTGCTGTGCCCAGATTTCCCCCTGCGGCAACCTGTCGCCCCGATGTTGCCAGCACATGCGCCAGTAAGGTGGTTGTGGTGGATTTGCCGTTGGTACCGGTTATTGCCAAGATGCGGTTGTTGGGCTTAGCCTCAGCCAGCAAATCCACATCGCAGACAATAGGAATATGATCCTGTTTGGCGGCTACGGCGATAGGGTGCGGTTTCGGGAATGTGTGGGGAATGCCGGGACTCCACACAATCAGATCATAAGATTGGATAGCATTTAAGGGATTTTCGACGGTGAACCCCTGGACGGATGTCCGTGCAGATTCGGCATCGTCCCAGACTGATACGATCGCCCCACTGTCGGACAAAGCGCGCGCTGTCGCAGTCCCGGATTTACCCAGGCCAACCACGCTCACTTTTTTGCCCTTTAAATGGGGTGTCTTGATCATCTGCGCCTCATCGCAATTTCAGAGTGGATAGACCGGCCAACGCCAAAATCCCGGCGATGATCCAGAATCGAATAACAACGGTGGGTTCAGCCCAACCTTTCTTTTCAAAGTGATGGTGCAAGGGCGCCATGCGGAAGACTCGCTTGCCGGTCAGTTTGAACGACGCCACTTGGACGATGACCGAAACGGTTTCCAGCACAAACAAACCGCCGACAATGGACAGTACCAGCTCGTGTTTGGTGACGATGGAAATGGCCCCAAGTGCGCCGCCCAAAGCCAAGGATCCCGTATCGCCCATGAACACCATGGCGGGTGGCGCGTTGAACCACAAAAACCCCAGACCGGCCCCCACCAAAGCCCCGCAGAATACAGCAAGCTCACCCGAACCGGCGACGTAATTGATTTGCAGGTAATTGGCAAAAACCGCGTGACCAACCAGATAGGAAATGATGGCAAAGACCATGGCGGCGATCATCACCGGAACGATGGCCAATCCATCCAATCCATCGGTCAAGTTGACCGAGTTGCTCGCCCCAACGATCACGAACATGGCGAATGGAATGTATCCCCAGCCAAGTTGGATCAAGGCATGTTTGAAGAAGGGCAGGGCCAACGCACCGTTCAGCGGTTCCGGCTGCAAAGACATGGTGCCCCAGGCCGCAGCAAAGGCAATGACCACTTGGCCCAGCAGTTTAAGTTTGCCCGGTAAGCCCTTGTGATTCCTTTTGGAAACTTTCAAGAAATCATCCAAGAAGCCAATCAGCCCATACCCCAAAGTGACCAACAAGACGATCCACACATAGCGATCCCGAAGGTCCGCCCACAACAAGGTGGAGACTGCCAATGCAATCAGGATCAGGAACCCTCCCATGGTGGGGGTGCCTTTTTTGGTCAACAGATGGGATTCCGGTCCGTCAGTGCGAATGGGTTGCCCCTGCTTTTGCCAGCGGCGCAGCCAATTGATCAGTCCTGGGCCGATAATAAAGGCCACGACCAGCGCGGTCATCACCGCCCCACCTGCCCGGAATGTCAGGTATTTAAACAGGTTGAACGGTCCAAATTCGTCAGCCAGCGGGTAAAGAAGATTATAAAGCACCAGGGTTCTCCTTTGCGCGCAAAGCGTCGACGACGCGGGACATGCGACTGCCTGCCGATCCTTTGATCATGACCACATCACCAGGCCGGAGTGCGGCCAAAAGAGGCGCAATCACAGCGTCGGAATTTTCTGCATGGGCACCTTGCATGGATGGGGGCAAGATTTTGTGCAGCTCGGCCATCAGGGGACCGGCGGTAAAGACAAGATCAATGCCCCATGTGCTGAGAGGGTCGGACAGCCCCGCGTGTAAGGCGGGTGATTGTTTCCCCAGTTCCAGCATGTCCCCCAAAACGGCAATGCGACGGGAACCTTTTACCGCACCCAATGCGGCAATAGCGGCAGTCATGGATGCCGGGCTGGCATTATAGCTTTCATCGATGACGTGAATTCCATCAACGACGAACCGGCTGCCCCGGCCTTTGGGTGGGGTCAGATCGGCAAGGCTTTTTGCCGCCTTCAAAGGATCTCCGCCTAAGGCCTCGACGGCCAGCAGAACGGCCAGAGAATTGTGCGCCCAGTGGCGTCCGACGGCGCCCAAGGTATAGGAAATGGGGATGTCATTGAACAAGGCTAGGACCGATGTCGATTCGGCGTTCAGGGAAAAGTCCAACAACCGTGCATGGGATTCTATGTGACTGCCAAACGTCCGCACGTCGGTGATGCCCGCATCTTTAGCCTGACGGCGCAACCGTCCATATTGGGGGCTGTCATGGGGCAGAATCGCAATGCCACCGGTTTCGACACCTAAGAAGATTTCGGCTTTGGCATCGGCAATGGCAGCGGTGTCGGCAAAAAATTCGGAATGAACCATTTCGATGGTGGTGATGACAGCCACATGCGGGCGCACCATCCGGGTCAGCGGGGTCAATTCGCCGCTATGGTTCATGCCCAATTCAAAAACGCCGTATGCCGTATCGCGAGGCATGCGCGCCAAAGAAAGTGGCGCTCCCAACTGATTGTTAAGATTGCCTAGGGTAGCATGAGTGGGGCCTTGGTCACTTAAGCTCAAACGCAGCATCTCTTTCGTGCCGGTTTTGCCCACCGATCCGGTGACTGCAACAATCCTTGCCGTGCTACGGGCGCGGGAGGCATGGCCCAAGCGTTCCAACCCTGTCGTGGTGTCGTCGACCTTAACCCATGGACCATTGGTATTGGACGGTTCGCGATGGACCAAAGCCGCAGAAGCCCCAGCTTGAAAGGCTTTGTCCACATGGTCGTGACCGTCGTGATTGGGACCGGCCAGGGCTACAAACAAATCCCCAGGGGCAATGGTTCGACTGTCGATAGACACACCATGCGCTTGCCAATGATTGTGGTTGGGCGTGCCATGTGTGGCGCTGACCACATCGTCGTAGGTCCATAGGATGGGGGCGGTCATAACGTCACCCCCTGCACGGAATCCATTTCGACCACGGCTTTTTGCGCTTCTTCGGCATCGTCGAACGGCAAAATGGTTGCCCCGACGATTTGCCCGCGTTCGTGACCTTTGCCCGCTATGACCAAAACGTCACCAGCGTGTAGGTCCGAAACGGCGTGGCGAATAGCACTTCCCCGTTCGCCAATTTCAATGGCAAGTGGACTGGCGCATAAAATAGCACGACGAATGGAATCCGGGTTTTCACTGCGTGGATTGTCGTCGGTGACGTAGACCACTTCCGCATCTCGTGCGGCGATGGCTCCCATTTGGGGGCGCTTGCCTGGGTCGCGATCTCCGCCGCAACCAAACAGGCAAATCAGGCGACCATTGCCTGTCACATGGGGACGCAGGGCTTTAAGGACCGTTTCCAAAGCATCTGGTGTGTGGGCGTAATCCACATAAATGCTGGCCCCTGATACGCGTTGTGCGACCTTTTGCAAGCGCCCAGGGACACCGCTCAGATGTTCAAGCTGTTGGAGTGCTGCTGCGGGCTCGGTTCCGGTCGCAATCACCAAGCCCAACGCAGCCAAAGCGTTCCAGGCTTGGAATGTGCCTGCCAAAGGCAGCGTGATTGTGAAATGTTGTCCCAACACGGTCAGCGTCAGCTCTTGACCTTCGGCGATGGGGACGGATTTTTCTAAGCGAATATCCGCGCCATTCTGCCCATAGGTCAGAAGCTTTAAATTGCGAGAGTTGGCGGCAGCAATAAATTCGGCACTATGATCGGAATCGGCATTGATTACCGCCACACCATCAGTGGACAGAATTTCGGTAAACAGGCGTTGTTTGGCCTGGCCGTATTCCTCCATGCTGCCGTGATAGTCCAGATGGTCGCGGGTCAGGTTGGTAAACGCGGCTGCTTTAAGGTTTAGCCCATCCAAACGGTATTGCGACAGCCCGTGGCTAGAGGCTTCGATGCAGCCATGGTCTATCCCCAGCTCAACCAATTTCGCCAAATTGGCATGCAGTGTTTCCGGGTCGGGTGTGGTCAACCCTCCGGTATTGTCCCAACCCGGAGCAATAATCCCTAAGGTTCCGACCGAGGCCGCCTTTTTACCAAGCAAGGTCCAAATCTGGCGCGCAAAATCGGCGGTAGAGGTTTTGCCATTGGTGCCGGTTACGGCCACCATAATCTTCGGTTGTTTGCCATAATAGGCTGCGGCCATTTGTGCAAAACGTCGTCTGGGATTGTCATCGACAATCAACCGGACAACATCACCCGGAGTAATATTTGTCCCGGTGGGGGCCAAGATGGTGGTGGCTCCGGCTTGAACGGCTTGAGTGATAAAGGCGCGCCCATCGGCTGTTGCGCCGGGCAGGGCGGCAAACAGGAAACCGGGACGAACTTTGCGTGAATCGCAGGTCAGCCCGGCGATGTTAAGATCGTCGGGCAGAGCATTGATTTTATTCAACTCACTGGGCTGCGGCAACATTTCGCCTCCCTGGTGGTGCCTGTTGGGATTGGAGCTGTGGTTCCATCCCGGTCAGGGGGGCAATAGCGGCAATGATTCGCTTTACCGATGGGGCTGCTGTCCATCCGCCGGTGATAAATCCGTGAGTTTCTTTCGTTCCTTGCGGTTCATCAATCATCACCAACACGACATAGCGTGGGTCGCTGGTGGGGAAATCGGCAATGAAAGACGACAGGACTGATTTTTTAGCATAACCACCACGGACGGCCTTTTCGGCGGTACCGGTTTTTCCACCCACTTCGTAGCCCGGAACATCGGCATTTTTACCGGTACCCGATTCGACCACGGCCCTCATCAACTCGCGCATGGCGACCGAGGTTTTGGCTTTTTCAATGCGTTCGCCGGGGGAGGGTTGATCGGTTTTCAGCAAGGTGGGTTGGCGAAATTCGCCACCATTGATCAGAGCGGAAACGCCGTTGACCAAATGCAAAGGTGTCACCGAAATACCGTGACCGAAGGCAATGGTAACGGTGCTGATTTCACGCCACGGATTGGGGATTTGGGGGTGTCCCACTTCGGGCAATTCGATGGACAAGGGTGACATCATCCCGACCTTGGTCAGGAAGTTGCGTTGATTGGTGGTGCCCAAATCCATAGCCATGCGGGCAGCCCCGATGTTGGAGGAATGGATCAGAATTTCAGCAACGCTCAGCCACCGTCCTTCCGAATGGGCGTCGTGAATGACGGCGTCGTAGACATGCAAGGGGGCTCGGGCATCATAGCTGGATGTGGGGGTGGACGTGCCGTAATCAAGGGCAGCAGCCGTATTGAACAACTTAAATGTCGAACCCATTTCATACAGGCCCTTGGTCGCACGGTTGAACATGCGGATGTCGGTGGCAGGCGGCGGGTCATTGGGGTCAAAGTCGGGCAGGCTGACCATGGCCAGTACTTCACTGGTTTTAGCATCCATGACCATGCCAACACCGCCAATGGCGTTGAATTCGCTGATGGCGCTGGCGACTTCATTGCGCACGATGGTCTGCATGCGAATGTCCAGGGACAGACGCAGAGGGTCAGGCTCTGTGGTCAGGAGTTGATCAAACTTTTTCTCGATGCCCGATACACCCTTATTGTCGATATCGGTCATGCCGACCACATGGGCGCTTAAATTTCCGTGCGGGTAAACTCTTCGTTCACCTTTCTCGAAATATAGTCCAGGAATACCCAAAGCATTGACGTCGTATTCTTGGCGCGGAGTAAGGTTCCTGCGCAGGTAGGCAAAGGCTTTGGCGGATGATAACCGGCTTTGTGTTTCATCCACATCCAAGTCGGGAAGAACCGAGGACAGTTTTTCTGCCGCATCCTGGGTATCAAGCAATTCGGATGTTTTTGCGAACAAAGATACCGTGGGCAGACTGGTGGCAAGCACCACTCCATTGCGATCAACAATGTCGGCCCGGACGATGTCTTCGGGAGCGACGGCTTTATTTTGTGCTGTGGGTTTTGTTTCTGGGGAATGTTCTAAAACCGAAACATCCAACATGCGCAGAGCGATGCCCCCATATGCCGCGATAAAGACCAAGCTGGCGACCAACAGGCGTGCCCGTCCAGTTTCCAATGCACGGGCTTTGACGCCATCAAGTTTGACGGCGGCTTTGCTGGATTGGAAATCTTCGCTGGGATGAAACTCCTGTACGGAGCGCCTGCTGGAAAACAGCGTCATCGCGCCTCCCCAGGAGAGGAGGCCATGGCAAGTCCAGTTCCACCCGCAATATGGGGGCGAGCGACAGGACGGGGAGATTGTGTGGGTGTCACAGCTTGTGCAACCGCAACCGCTGCAGCAGGTTTAACGGCGAGTGTTTGAGGGCGGGCTTGCGCCAATGCCGTTGTCGGTGCGGTGTTCAAGGTGTCGAGGGTCGCCATTTGAGTGGGGCCCATTTGCCGCATTCCCAGATGCCGTTCGGCCAAATCCCGCAGACGCACGGGATCGTTCAAGAAGCTCCATTCGGCATTCAGCACATGGATGTCTTCCTGATTGCGTTCGATGTTACGGTTGACCGAGGCCAGCCGGGTTTCCAAATCTTTGACTTCATGTTTGATGAAGAACAGGGTCGCGCCCAAAAGACCTGCCAAGCAGGTCCACAGAATGGTTCCGGTTACACTGCGATTCATGGCCGACTTCCTTTTGTAAGGGGACGGGAAAGGGCTGGGGCTGCGGTGCGGATCGCCGCACGCAAACGGGCCGAACGAGAGCGAGGATTGCGGGCGATTTCATCGGGACCGGCAGAAATGGGCTTGCGGCTGAGCGGGGTAAAGACTGGGCTTTGTTTATCAGCAGCAGCGGACGGAACATGACGTGACGGCTGGGCCTGTCCACCCGATTGGGACTTAAAATAGTCTTTGACGATCCGGTCTTCTAAAGAGTGGAACGTGACCACGGCCAGACGCCCGCCGGGGGACAGAACGGTTTCTGCGGCAGCCAAACCGCGTTCCAACTCACCCAATTCGTCATTGACGGCAATACGCAGGGCTTGGAATGTGCGGGTTGCTGGATCGATACCGTCTTTAGAGCGAGGCACAGAGGCGCGCACGGTTTCGGCCAGTTCACTCGTCCGTGTGTAGGGAGCGATTTTGCGCTGAATGGTGATGGCGCGGGCCACACGTCGAGATAGGCGTTCTTCGACGTACTGATAAATGATATTGGCCAGATCTTCTTCGGATGCGGTATTGACCAGATCGGCGGCGGTTGCTCCGTCGGTTCCCATGCGCATGTCCAAAGGGCCGTCTTTGGCAAACGAGAAACCGCGCTCGGCCTGATCAATCTGCATGGACGAGACCCCGATGTCCAAGGCAATGCCATCGACTTGAGAAATCCCAAGACCTTCCAAGGCATGGGCCATATCGCCATAGCACCCTTGGACCATGGTCAGGCGCCCATCCCAATCTCGGGCCATATCTTGGCCACGGGCAATGGCCGAAGGGTCGCGGTCAATGGCAATGACCCGACACTTTGCCGCCTGGAGAAGGGCACGGCTGTATCCGCCTGCGCCAAAGGTTCCATCAACATGGATTTCGCCGTCCTGAGGGTTCAGGGCGGCAATGACTTCGGCCAGCAGGACGGAAATATGGGGGTGAGGAGACGGCGTCATGGGCCACCCCCGTTGGTTGGGCGTGGGGCGGAGGACAGCCGCAAAGTGGGGGGCGACTTTTGGGCGCGGCTGCGAATTTCGGATTCTGCTGCTTTATAGGCTGTGGGCTCCCAGATTTGGAAGGTTTGGCCTTTACCGACAAAGGCGGCTGTTTCGGTGATGGCGGCGTGGGTCAGTAAATCCTCGGGCAAAAGGATTCGGCCTTCCGGATCCCAGGGCAAGGATCGGGAATCAGCAAAAATTAGGGACGAAATATCTTCTTGTTCGGGGCTAAACGCGCCCAAATCCTGGGCGCTTTCGGACAGGCGCTGCATGAAATCCATGCCGCATCCTTCGATGCAAGGAAGGGTAAAGCTGCGATACAGGACGATGCCCGCAAAGTTTTGACCAGCCAGGGTCGAACGGAAATGCGCAGGCACGGATACCCGTCCCTTCCGATCAACTTTGTTCACTGTGGTGGAGAGGAATAACCCCATCTCCTAACCCCTGTCTGATAACTGTTGCGCCCCGTCCCTTCCAATCCACATGTCAAAATGCCCCGACATGTCAGATTGGGATGTAATGGGATAACATGGGATATTATGGGCGTCAATGGTACAGAGTGGTTTTCCAATGGGATCGGGTGTTCGCTGTAAGTCGATCCAAGTGAAGCTATGAATAAGATGAGTCTCTTGGATTCTCTGGGGAGAGAAGACATCAACGACTACTTTGTTCTTTGTTTGTTCCGCATTTATCAACTGGCGGAGTGGAACTGGGCATTTGGGATGACATGGGAAATGCGGGTCTATCCTAAAAAGATGGTGCTAGCCAAATGAGAGAGGGCGATAGACTTATGAGTGTGTCCGCTTATTGAGAGCGCGCGTAAAATCCCACAATTAATTTGTGCAAATTATGGCGCGGGCTTTGCTGCCTCTGGATGGGCTCTCCCAACAGTGCGGCCCGACAGTAGTAGGGGGATTCTAATCATGGCCTCTCTTCAATGGTTAAAAGGACACTCGACAGAAGTAAGCCCTGTTGTCGTTTTGGCGTCCGCGCCGGACATTCTGGAACGCATCACTTATTTTTTGGGCAAGGTTGTTGCCGGTCAATATGCTGAAGTCGTTGAATCAGACGATGCTGCTGCGCAATGTTTGCACCCCTTAATCCGACATCTTAAAGATCGTAATTTTGCGATGCTGAAGACGATGGCGGATATCTGGGTGGCTCAGACCCGTCCCTTGTTTGCCGTTGCCAAAACCAAAGCCGATATGGAGGAATTGGGAACGCGTACCCAGGCGATTGCCACAGCCACCGACCAACTGTTGGCGTCGATTGAAGAAATTGGACGCACAACGGATGGAGTCGCCAGAAGTGCGGTGGAGGTGCGAGAAAAGGTAACATTGGGTACAGATGCCGCGCACCAAGCCGTTGCCAGTATCGAAGCTTCGGCCTCGGCGGTTGGCGAGTTGGCGGTTAAGGTGAACACGTTGGGACTCTCCATTGAGCAAATCGCAAGCATCGTTAAGACCATTGAAGATATTGCCAGCCAAACCAATTTGCTGGCTTTGAATGCCACGATCGAGGCCGCCCGTGCTGGTGATGCCGGAAAAGGGTTTGCCGTG
>Ga0265331_10002734_pt1 | contig 11743 bp, 10 predicted proteins | sample 41923metaG_FD_202088 | JGI IMG/M metagenome (GOLD analysis project Ga0265331, IMG submission 202088) | Rhizosphere microbial communities from Carex aquatilis grown in University of Washington, Seatle, WA, United States - 4-19-23 metaG | ecosystem: Host-associated > Plants > Roots > Rhizosphere...
GCGCCGCGGTAAGGCGGACCCAGGCGGCGGAGTCCGAGGAAGCGACGGCGATTCGAATCGGAGAGATAGAACTCGATCCGGCGTTGCGGTCGGTGAAGCGAGCGGGAGAGCCGATTCACCTGACTCCGAAGGAGTTCGAGCTGCTCTACTTCTTGATGTCGCACGCGGGCGTTTCTCTGGCACACGCCCGTATCCTCGGCGCTGTCTGGGGGCCAGAGTACGGCGGCGAACTGGAGTATCTTCGCACGTTCGTCCGGCAACTGCGAAAGAAGTTAGGCGACGACGCCGCTTCTCCGAAGTACGTGATGACCGATGCGCAGATTGGTTACCGGTTCAAGGCCAAGGACCACGCTTCCGGAGGCCGGGAATGAAGTCCTCATGCTTTCCTCATGAGTCGTACTCCATACTGAGTGCGACAAACAGAGCTGTTAGCCCGAGTAGCATAGCCGCCCATGAAGGCGGCAGCGCTTGCGCCACGTGTTAGCGCCACACCAGCAGTGAATCACACATCCGACTTGAGAAAGGACACGACATGACTCGCAGCTTACTTGTTTCCGCCGTGGCTCCAGCCTGCATCGCGCTTCAGCTTGCAGTGTTATCCATGCCTGCCTGGGGGCAGGAGTCGTTCGGCGGCGTGAATGGGGTCACTCGAGACTCCGCCAGCAAACAGCCGGTGGCGCAGGTGCGAATCACCGTACACAACGTAAACAAAGGCACGGACCGTACTGCAATTAGCGGCCCTGACGGCACCTTTACGATCGCGAAGCTAGAGCCCGGCCCGTATCAGGTAGCGGCGGCCCGGGATGGGTTCATCCAGTCCACGGTTGATGTGGATGTGGCCGCGCCGGGGACTTACAAGGTCGACTTCCTTCTTGCGGCCGACTATCCGCCGGCCCGGGACGCGGCAGTCCCCAAGGTGGCGGATGCAGCGGTTGTGGACGAGTTGGCGGCGCTCAAAAAGCGGATCGAACAACTCGAAGCGGCGCTACAGGCTCGCTCGGCGCCTGTCGAGCGAACCGAACCGGTGACCGTCGCCGCGGCAGCCGTTCCGGCGCGCGGGCAGGACGCGCAGCAGGCCGCGGCGCCAGCTCCTACACCGGCACCGCAGCACGTGCTTCCTGAAGCCCTGGAGGCTCCGGACCCGTCTCCGAGCCCCGACAACTTTACCCCGTTTGCGTACGGCGACTTCACTTGGCTCAACGGCACCCCGCGGAACAAAGACACGGTTCTGGATACGAAGTTCTTCACGCCGGAAGTCAGGTTCGACACACATTACATGCTGGACACCAACCAGCCGATAGACCACACCATGGGTGGGGCGACGGAGTCATTCCGTTCCGGCGAGTTCCAGGTGGAGCAGATCAGCTTTGGCGGCGACTTCCACTGGCAGAACGTCCGCGGCAGGGTCCTGACCATGAACGGACTGTTCGCGACGACAACGCCGCGCAACGATGGCAGCGCGGGAGTCGGTCAATGGGATGCCCGTGGGGCTTACAAGTACGTTTCGGAGGCATGGGGCGGGTATCACTTCAACGTAAACCACGGACTGAACGTCGACGCTGGGATCTTCGTGTCGTACATCGGTTTGTTCAGTTACTACAACTTCGATAACTGGACGTACCAGCCGTCGTTCGTGTCTTCGAACACGCCGTGGTTCTTCAACGGGCTGCGCGTCCAGTGGTTCCCCACGAACAAGTTGAAGATCGAGCCCTGGGTCATCAACGGATGGCAGTCTTACAACAAGTTCAACGGTCATCGCGGCCTGGGCGGACAGATCCTTTATCGCCCTCACGAGTGGCTCTCCTTGGTGTTCAACAACTACGGCAACGGCACGGACACATTGGGCAATCCCGGCCGCTCGCGCATCCACACCGATGACAGCGTCGAGGTCAGGTATTTCAACAAGCCCGATAGCACAGGCATCGACAAGATGGCCTTCTCCTTTACGGGTGACCTGGGCTGCGAATACGGCGGCGGAGTCACGTGCCACGGCGGCAAGGGCGGACCGAAGCAGGCGTTCCTCGGTTGGATGGTCTACGACCGGACGTGGTTTAACAGGGATAAGTTCGCCGTGACGTTCGGCGGCGGCATGATGAACAACCCTGGTCGATATCTGACGTTGCTGCCGCCCATCAACGGCGCGGACGCCATTTCGGGCTCGCCTTACTTCACGGCGAATCCGGGCGATCAGGCCCACATGTGGGATGCGACCGCCAATTTCCAGTACATGCCGAAACAGTACATCACGTGGTGGGCCGAAGCCGGATATCGCCATTCGGACGTTCCGTACTGGACGGGCCGCGGCGGGCTCACGCCGCCGGGCGGCGACAACGGTTCGCCTGGGAGTTTTGCCTGCATGTCGGGCGCCTCATCCGGGACGAATGTCCTGTCGGCGGCGTATGCGGCCTGCGGCGGAGCTGGGAGCGTGTGGTTCCCGGATCTTCGCAAAAGCCAAACCACGTTCAGCGCCGGGGTCATGGTGAAGTTCTAAGTGTGTTAAAGGGGGCGGGCGCGGGCCCGCCCTCGGAGGTTCTTATGAAAAGCAAAACTTTGACGGTTGGTCTTCTTTTCGCCGCCATCCCATCCGTGCTGTCTCTTGGTGGCTGCGGAAACGTACAGGCAAACACAACGGCGGAGAGGCCGCCGGCGGCGAAGGTCGTCTCCGGCTTCGACGTCAACATGTTCTCGGTCGAACATCCGGAGCAGTTTCCGGTCGCGACGGCGTCGTCCGAGTCCGCCGCCCCGGAACTGGTGGTGACTGGCACAGTCAACCCGGACATCTCCCGCAACGTGCCGGTGATCTCGCTTGCATCCGGACGCGTCGTGGCAATTCACGCCCGCCTCGGCGACACGGTAAGAAAAGGCGAGTTGCTGCTGACCGTCCGAAGCGACGATATCTCCGGCGCCTTTTCGAATTACAGGAAAGCGCTGGCGGACGAAACCCTGTCGCGCACGCAGTTGGAGCGCGCGCAGGACCTGCACAGCCACGGCGCCATGTCCCTGAACGACCTCCAGGTCGCCCAGGACACGGAGGACAAAGCCAAGGTTGACGTGGAGACCATGGCGGAGCACCTGCGCCTGCTCGGCACCGACCCCGATCACCCAAATAACATGGTCGACATCTCTGCGCCGGTCTCGGGAGTGATCACCGACCAGCAGGTGACGATGGCGGCCGGAGTGCAAAGCTTGTCTTCGAACCCCTTCACAATCTCTGACCTGTCCAGCGTGTGGGTGATTTGCGACGTCTATGAGAACGACCTGCCCAACGTGCGCGTCGGAGACACCGCCGAGGTCCGCCTCAACGCTTATCCCGACCGTGTCCTGCGGGGATCCGTCAGCAATATTGGCACGATCCTGGATCCCACCATCCGGACCGCCAAGGTCCGCATCGAGGTGCCCAATCCGGGAATCATGCGCATGGGCATGTTCGTCACGGCCACCTTCCGCGGCCGCACGAAGGAAATGCACACGGTCTTGCCTGCGGCGGCCATTCTGCACCTGCACGACCGTGACTGGGTGTACGTTCCCGCGCCGGACAAGAAGTTTCGGCGTGTCGAGGTGGCCAGCGGAGACACCTTGCCAAACAACCTGCAGGAGATCAAGTCCGGCATAGCGCCGGGCCAGCAGGTGGTGGCCAATGCCGTGGTTCTGGACCACACGATAGCGATCAATCAATAGGCAGCGCACAACACTTCACGCCTTGCTCCGGAGAACGAAATGATTCGAGCTCTTGTCGATTTTGCGCTCAATAACCGTTTTGTTGTGATCTCGCTCGTGGTTCTGCTCACGGCATGGGGTGTGGTGTCCTTTCATAACCTTCCGGTGGAAGCATACCCGGACATCGCCGATAACTATGTGACGGTCATTACTCAATGGCCGGGAAGGTCCGCGGAGGAGGTGGAACAGCAAGTTACGATTCCCGTTGAAATCCAGATGAACGGGATTCCGCATCTCTCGTTCCTGCGCTCCGAGTCTATCTTTGGACTGTCGTTCGTGATCATGATATTCGACGACAGCTCAGAGAACGACTGGAACCGGCAGAAAGTGTTGGAGCGACTGACGGGGGTGACGCTACCGACGGGCATACAGCCCCAGATCGGCTCGGACTGGAGCACAGTTGGCCAGATCTACTGGTACACGCTCAGAAGCACGAATCCCCGGTACGACCTGATGGAGCTGCGGTCCATCGAAGACTGGACACTCGAGAAGGAGTTTAAGTCGGTTCCGAATGTCGTCGATGTCTCCGACTTCGGCGGAACCGAGCGGGAATACCAGGTGCGGGTCGACCCCAACAAGCTGGTGTCCTACGGATTGAGCATCGGCCAGGTGGAGCAGCAACTGGCCGCCAACAACATCAATGCCGGCGGCAGCTTCGTAGAAGTGGGGCTGCAGCAAATGAATGTCCGGGCGCTCGGCCTTTTTCACAATGTCAGCGACATCGAGCAGACGGTCCTGAAGACACAAAAAGGGACCGCTCTTCGGGTAAAGGACATTGCCGACGTACTGCAAGGCCCCAAGATTCGCCTTGGACACATGGCCCGGGCGAACCACATGGAGGACGGGCGCATCATCGACGAACCCGACGTCATCCAGGGCATTGTGCTGATGCGTAAAGGCGCGGATGCGGGGCCGACGCTCGCGGCGATCCACAAGAAGGTGGACGAACTCAACAACGGGATATTGCCTCCCGGTGTGAAAGTCGTCCCCATGCTGGATCGCGCCGATCTTCTGGGCTACACCCTGCACACGGTCATGCATAACCTGGGCGAAGGAATGATCCTGGTGACCCTCGTCCTTCTCCTGTTTCTGGGGAACATCCGCGCTGCTCTGATCGTGGCCCTCACCATTCCGTTCTCCCTGCTGTTCGCGTCCATTTGGCTCGATGCCAGCCACATTCCCGCGAACCTCCTCTCCCTCGGAGCGCTCGACTTCGGGATGGTGGTGGACGGAGCGGTCGTAATGGTGGAAAACACGGTGCGACATCTAAGCCGCCAGAGCCGCAGCGGAACCGCGAGACCGATCGCGCAAATTATCCGCGATGCAGCCCACGAGGTCCAACGCCCGGTCTTCTACGCCATTGCCATCATCATCACCGCCTACATGCCGATCTTCACGCTGCAGCGAGTGGAAGGCCGGCTTTTCAGGCCCATGGCGTTGACGGTTGCTTTCGCTCTGCTGGGGGCGCTGACCTTCTCCATCCTGATCGCGCCGGTCCTCTCGAGCGTGCTCTTCCGCAAGGGCGTTCGCGAGTGGCGCAACCCTGTGCTGGTGTTTTTGACCCGGGTTTACGAAACGAACCTGCGTTGGGCGATCAGGCATCGCTGGATCACGGTCAGTGTTGGGATCGCCACTCTCGGCGTGTCCGCGTATCTCGCGTTCAGCGGAGTCATCGGTTCGGAATTCCTGCCGCACCTGGACGAGGGCGCTATCTGGGCTCGCGGAACCTTGGCCGACAGCACCAACCTCACGGAGGGTACGCGCTTCACGGATCAGGCTCGCCTGGTGTTCGCGTCCTTCCCCGAGGTGACCAAGGTGGTGTCCGAAGTGGGACGACCCGATGACGGAACCGACACCGGCGGATTCGGCAACACCGAGTACTTCGTGGACCTCAAGCCCAAGGACCAATGGAGGCCGGTGTTTCACCGGAACAAAGAGGAACTGATCGGCGCGATGAGTCGCGAGGTGGGCAAACTGCCAGGGGCTCTCTGGAATTTCTCGCAGCCGATCGAAGACAACGTGGGCGAGACCATCACCGGTACAAAGGGCCAACTGGCGCTCAAGCTTTTCGGGAAGGATCTGAAGACTCTCGACGAGAAGGGTGAAGAAATCGTCGCCGCGATGTCGGGCGTTCCCGGCCTTGCGGATCTCAAGCTTTACCACGTTCTCGGCCAGCCGAACCTGAACTTCACGATCGACCGCAGGATGGCAGCCCGCTTTGGGATCAACGTGGCCGACGTGCAGGACGCGGTTCAGACGTCCGTGGGAGGCAATGCTGTCAGCCAGGTGCTCCTCGGCGAGGAGCGATACGACGTCGTAGTCCGATATCAGGCGCCGTATCGCGACACCCAGAAGGCCATCGCCAATGTCCGCCTGCTTTCCCCATCCGGCGAGCGGGTGTCTCTGGCACAGCTAACCACGGTGGAGGTAAAGGACGGCGCCTATGACATCTACCGTGAAGGCAACAGCCGGTACGACGCTGTAACGTTCAGTGTTCGCGGCCGAGATCTCGGAAGCACCGTTGAGGACGCCATGAACCAAGTCCATCAGAAGGTGAAACTGCCTCCCGGCTATCACCTGGAATGGTCTGGAGAGTACGAGAGCGAAAAGCGCGCGGCGACGCGGTTGATGATTGTCGTGCCGCTCACGCTTCTGGTCATCCTCATTATTCTCTACACCATGTTCCGTTCGTTCAAGTGGGCTGGTTTGATCCTTGTGAACGTGCTGCTCGCGCCCATGGGCGGCTTGCTCGCACTGCTGATTACCCACACTAACTTCAGCGTGTCTTCGGGCGTTGGCTTCCTGGCGCTGTTCGGTGTCTGCGTGCAGACCGGCGTCATCATGCTCGAGTACATCAACCAGCGCCGCGCGCGGGGCCACGCGATCGAAGACGCGGCGGTGGAGGGCGCGGTCCTGCGGCTTCGTCCCATCATGATGACCATGCTCGTGGCGACGCTGGGTTTGTTGCCTGCCGCACTATCCCATGAGATCGGTTCCGATTCGCAGCGGCCATTCGCCATCGTGATCGTCGGCGGTCTGATTTCGGCACTGATCATGAGCATCATCCTGCTTCCAACGATTTATGTGTGGATCGCCAGGGAGGGAGACAAGCTTCCGGATCCGGAGGAGTCCTTTGAAAGCTAGACGCACACTCTGGGCGGCCTTCGCGCTGCTTCCGACTCTTGCACTCGCCCAAACGCCTCCGGCGCCGGTCACGATCACACTGGACCAGGCCACACAGATGGCGCTCGACCACAACCATAACCTGCTGGCCGCGCGGACGACCATTCAGCAGAACCAGGCCCAGGAGATCACGGCCAACCTCCGCCCCAATCCGACTTTGTTTACGGACTGGGAATACCTGCCGCTGGTCCACCCTAACGGCACCAGCTTTCTTGATTACCTCCACGATTCGACGGAGGGCGACGTCGGCATCAGTTACCTGTTCGAGCGCGGCAAGAAGCGCCAGCACCGGCTGCAGGCTGCGAAGGATGCCACGGCCGTGACGCGTTCGCAGGTAGCGGACAACGAGCGCAGCCTTACATTTCAGGTGGCCCAGTTGTTCATCAATGTGCAGCTCGCGCAATCGACCCTCGATCTGGCGGATCAGGACTTGAAGAGCTTCGAAAAAACGGTGGAGATCGGCGAGAGGCAATTCAAGGCCGGCGGAATCAGCGAGAACGACTATCTGAAGATCAAGCTTCAGTTACTGCAATTCGAGCAGGATGTGGACCAGGCGGAACTGGCGAAAACGCAGGCGCTCTCCGATCTCCGTCAGCTGCTGGGCTATGAATCCGTTCCCGCCGATTACGCGGTAGCGGGCACGTTCGACTACCAGCCGCTCATTCTCACGCTTCCGGAGTTGCAGGCGAAGGCAGTGGAGAACCGGCCGGATCTGCGGGCCGCCGTGCAGGGGGTCACCGCCGCAGGCAGCCAACTCGAACTGGCCAAGGCAAACGGGAAAGTGGACGTGACGGGTTCGCTCAATTACTCGCACGTGAATGCCATCAGCGCCTTGACTTTCAATATCAGCTTCCCGCTTCCGATTTTCGACCGCAACCAGGGCGAAATCGCACGAACGCGGTTCGCCGTCACGCAGGCGCAGCAGCAGAAGGAGGCCGCGCAGGGGCAGGTCATGACCGACGTGCGGGACGCTTTCGAGGCACTGCAGTCTACCGACCGCGTGGCTCGATACTATCGTTCCACCTATCTCGACGTGTCGCAGAAGAATCGCGACATCAGCGAATACGCATACCGGCGCGGAGCAGCGAGCCTGCTCGATTTCCTGGACGCCGAACGGAGCTATCGCGCCACGCAACTGGCCTGGCGCCAGACTATCGCCGTCTACCTGACCGCACTCGAGCAACTTCGCGAGGCGGTGGGAGCCAGGAGCCTGCCGTGACCAGGGAAGAGATTCGCGCGCGCATCCTGGGGGTCGGGATCATACCGGCTGTAAGGGTGTACTCCGAAAGCGAAGCGCTGTTTGCCGCCGAGGCGGTGTGCAGCAGTGGAATCCCCATCGTCGAACTCACCATGACGATACCGGGCGCCATTGGCGTGATTGCGCAATTGACGCGGTACCGCACGGATATCATTGTGGGCGCCGGTACGATATCGGATGTCGAAACGGCGTGCCGCTGTCTCGATGCAGGCGCCAGTTTTCTGACCACTCCGGGCCTCGATCTGGAGATCGTCGATTTCGCGCTGAAGCGCAACGTGGCGGTCCTGCCGGGGGCTTTGACTCCCGGCGAAATCATGGCGGCGTGGAAGGCCGGTTGCGAATTCGTCAAGGTGTTCCCGTGCGCGCAACTGGGCGGTCCCGATTACATCCGGGCCCTCAAAGCGCCGTTCCCGCAGATCCCGCTGGTCGCCTCCGGCGGCGTCAACCAGAAGAACGCGGGCGACTACATCCGCGCCGGAGCGGCCGCCCTCGGCATAGGCCAGCACCTGATTCACCAGAACGCGATCAAGAAACGGCAACGGGAGTGGATTCACGAATTGGCGCGGCGGTACACGAATATGGTGAACGAAGCGCGGGGGTCCGAAACCGTATGAGCCTGACGCTTTTCGGATTTGTGGCTGTGACGCTGATGCTGGTTTTCTACGCGCTGGAGAAACGCAACAACTGGTTCGTACTGGCGTTCTCCGGCTCTTGCGTGATGGCTTCGGTCTACGGCTTCCTGCAGGGAGCCTGGCCTTTCGGCGTCGTTGAAGCGATCTGGTCCGGCGTAGCGTTCGGGCGCTGGCTGGAGACCAGGCCGACCCTGCGGCGAGACTGAGCGGCGATTACTTCCCGGGTGCAGTCGGTGGCGCGGGAGCAGGCGGAGCGACCGGTGGCATTGGAGGAGCAGGCGGAGCGGCGATTTCGAGCAGCTCGACCTCGAAGACCAGCGTCGCGCCGCCCGGAATGGCCGGCGGATGACCGCGGTCGCCGTAAGCAATCCCTGAGGGGCAGGTCAGGCTGGCTTTGCCGCCCACCTTCATCTTCTGAACGCCCTCGGTCCAACAGGGGATCACGCCGGTGAGGGTGAACTCAGCTGGAGAGTTGCGTTTGTAAGAGCTGTCGAACTCGGTACCGTTGGTGAGCGTGCCCTTGTAGTGCACCTTGACCTTGTCGGTGGCTACGGGGGAGGCTCCGGTTCCCGCTCTCAACTCGCGATAAACCAGGCCGGTTGCGGTCTTCTCGGCGCCCGGTTCGGCTGCGGCCTTGGCCAGGAAAGCCTCACCGGCGGCCTTCTCGCGCGTAGCTGCCTGGGTGCCACGTTCCTGGGCGAACTTGCTGATCTTAGGTCCCCAGGTATTGAGGTCGACCGCCCCCTTGCCGGCGGCGGCATCCGCAAAACCCTTCTTGACGAGATCGACCTCGGCCGGGCTCAGATTGAATGTCCCGAGCGACTGGTACATATACATTCCGAGGGCGTAGACGATTTTCTCGTCGTCGGTGTCGAGTCCCGGGGCGGCTGGCGCCGACACCGCCGGTTTGGGAGGCGCCTGGGGCGCCGGTTTCGGAGCTTGCGCCAACAGGACGACAGGTAGGGCCAAAAGGAATAACCGCATGCTTTTAGGGTAACATCCTTTGCCTGAAGGATCTTTGCTTATGCGCACAGTTCGGTGCTGGCGCCTATGACGGAGCGGAGCCGGGCGCACACGCCCTGGCGCGGTCGAGGAGAAGGCTGCGCTCGCGCGCGTTCTGGGTGAGCGTGGCGGCGCGCTCGAACTCGGCGCGGGCCTCCTCGAGGCGATCGAGCTTGGTGAGGAGGTCGCCGCGCACGGCAGGCAGCAGATGATAGGTCTTGAGCAATGGCTCGCCCGCCAGGGCTTCGAGGAGTTCGAGGCCGGCTTCAGGACCAAACGCCATGGAGACCGCGACGGCACGGTTCAGCTCTACCACCGGCGACGGCATCAGTTGAGCGAGAGCGTCGTAAAGCGCGGCGATGCGGTGCCAGTCCGTTTCCGCCGCGGTGCGGGCGTGAGCGTGGCAGGCGGCGATGGCGGCCTGAAGGGCGTAGGGGCCGAGCCCACCGCCGAGTTCCTCGGCGCGCTGTAGCGCCGCCAGGCCGCGGCGGACCAGGACGTGGTCCCAAAGCGTGCGATCCTGATCGAGCAACAGGATCGGCTCGCCGGTTGGACCGACTCGAGCGTGAGCCCGGGAGGCCTGAATCTCCATCAGGGCGACCAGACCGTGGACTTCGGGTTCCTGCGGCGTGAGTTCGGCGAGGATGCGGCCGAGGCGGAGGGCGTCTTCACAGAGGGTGGGGCGGATCAGGTCGTCTCCGGCGGTGGCGGAGTAGCCCTCGTTGAAGATGAGGTAGATGACTTCGAGGACGGAGGAGAGGCGCGCGGCGAGCTCGGGGCGCCGCGAGGGACTTCGAAGGGGACGTGTTTTTCGGCGAGGGTGCGTTTGGCGCGCACGATGCGCTGAGCGATGGTGGGTTCGGGGGTGAGGAAGGCGCGGGCGATCTCAGCGGTGGTGAGGCCGCCGAGGAGACGCAGGGTGAGGGCGGCGCGGGACTCGGTGGAGAGGATGGGGTGACAGGAGATGAAGACGAGGCGGAGGAGGTCGTCTCCGATGGGGTCGTCGAGGGTGGAGTTGAGGTCAGGCACGGTTTGTTCGAGTGCGGCGAGGTCGCGTGCCAGATCTTCGTGTTTACGCCCGGCGACCGCGTTGCGGCGGAAGAGATCGATGGCGCGGCGTTTGGCGATGGCGGTGAGCCATGCGCCGGGGTTTTCGGGGACTCCGGTTCGCGGCCACTGTTCCAGGGCGGCGAGGAGGGCTTCCTGCCCAAGGTCTTCGGCGAGGCCGACGTCGCGGGTGAGGCGGGTGAGACCGGCGATGACCCGGGCCGACTCGATGCGCCAGACGGCTTCGATGGTGCGGTGTAGATCGGTAGCGGCCACCGCTACCGATCACACCAGTTTTGAGCGCGTCTGTGCAAGGGGGGCTATTTCTTTGCTGCCTGATCTGCCAGTTGAGCGCGGAGTTGTTTTTCCTGCTGAATATCTTCTCCGGAGAAGGCGGATGCAAAGTCTTCTGGCTCGAAGACCTGGCGGATCTCGACCTCGGATTCGCCTGCCTCGCAGCTGGGGCTGCGCTTGACCCACTCGATGGCCTCTTCGAGGGACTTGACCTGCAAGATGGAGAAGCCGGCGACGAGTTCCTTGGTTTCGGCGAAGGGACCGTCGGTGACGGTGATGTTCTTGCCGGAGAAATGAACGCGAGCGCCTTTGGCAGAGGAATGGAGGCCTTCGTAGCCTAGCAGGACTCCGGCTTTGATGAGCTCATCGATGAATATGTTCATTTCTGCGATGCCCTGGGGATCGGGGAGGGCACCTTCTTTTTCCGACTCTGCGGTTGCTTTGACGATGACCATGAATCGCATTTTTCGTTTTGTCCTTTCGGGTTGGAGATGGATGTGGGATACGCGTTACTTTGCGGGCTGCTCGTAGAGTTGGCGGATCTCGGTTTCGCCGTCGCCGGCTACTTTGAGGAAGCGCTTGGTGAATTCGATGGCGTCTGCTTTGGACT
>Ga0265331_10002736_pt1 | contig 11738 bp, 14 predicted proteins | sample 41923metaG_FD_202088 | JGI IMG/M metagenome (GOLD analysis project Ga0265331, IMG submission 202088) | Rhizosphere microbial communities from Carex aquatilis grown in University of Washington, Seatle, WA, United States - 4-19-23 metaG | ecosystem: Host-associated > Plants > Roots > Rhizosphere...
CTGGATGGGCAAGATGTATGCATCAGCGGAGCTCGTCGCTTCGACTCCGGAAACCGACGCCTGCTGCCTGGCTGCGATGGAGACGTGAACATTCTGGCCGACGACGAGACTAGCCGGGCTGGAACCCATGCCGGAGCCTGTGATCGCGATGTCTACCTCGCCGGTCTTGGTATCTGCGCTCACGCTGGGAGAGACGTTGGTGACTGTCCCCCGTGCGCCGTTCTCTATGGAGACGGCCGCGCCGGGAGCGATGCGGCCGATGTCGGTGGCGCTGACGAATGCTTTGGCGATGAGGCTGTCTCCGCCGACGACGGTGGCGAGGAGCGTGCCGGGCGCAGCGAACTCCCCTGTGTTGAGCGGCAAGGCCGATACCTTGCCGGCGATGGGCGAAGCGATGACGGTCTTTGCGAGAACGGCCTGGATATTCTGGACAGTGGACTCTGCGACAGTGACGCTCGCTTGGGCGGCAGATCCGCCGGTCATCGCAGAGCCCACGAGCGAGGCCTCGGTAGAGATGAGGCTGGTCTTGGCGCCGGTGACGCTCTGGCGGGCGGTCGCGACAGTGCTCTGGATGGCATTGATGGCCGGGAGCGACTGGGTGAGGGCGACGTTGGCCGTGCCATTCAGGGCCTTGGTGATGCTGTCGAGCAGGATCGTGATGAGGTCGAGGTCGTTCTCGGAGAGGACGATGGCCGAATGGATGTTGTCGTCAGTCGAAGTGGCTGAGAGCGCATTCACCGATGCTTGCCATGTGACGAAGCGGGTCGTCAGGTCCGAGCGCTCATCGCGGATCTTGCTCGCGAGAGTCTGGTCGGTCACATAGGAGAACAGCTGCGGCTGTTGTTGAGAGGTATTCAGGATGAGCTGGTCGATGCTGGAATGGACAGCGGAATCGCCTGCGAGATATGCGTCATGGACGCGGTCGATAGCGCTCTGGCGGGTAGAACCGTACTGGCTCTCCGCGATGGAGAGCGCTGCCTGCGCCGACTGGAGCTGGGCGCGCAGATCTGCATTCGAGAGCTCGAGGATGGCCTGGCCAGCCGCTACCCTGTCGCCGATGCCGAGATGGATAGCAGAGATCTGGCCGCTTATCTGAGCTTTCAGGTCCGCCTGGGACGATGCTTCGATCGTTCCGTCAGCTGCGACCGTAGATGTGCCCATCCTGAATGTAGCCACGTCGACGAGGGTGACGTTCCTGGCCTGGGGGGCCGGAGCCTCGGCCTGCTGCTTCGTAGCAGCACGGCTGGCTATGATGCTGCCAGCGACGACGACGATGCCTATCGAGCCAGCGAGGACCGCATGGCTTTTTACGAATGAAAATATGGACATTGCAGATATGCTACATGGGATAAGGCACTTTTACAACCCCTCGCGTTTCAAGCCTTCGAGGGCCTGCCTGGCGGCCTTGGAGAGCTTCCTGGGCATGTCCACGGCTACCCTGACGAGCAAGTCGCCTCGCTTGCCGCGTTCGTTGGGCACACCCTTGCCGCGGACGCGCAGTACGTCGCCCGTATTCGTGCCCTCGGGGATGGAGAGTTCGATGTCGCCATCGAGCGTCGGCAATGGGATAGCCCCTCCAAGGACGGCCTGGGTGAGCTTCACGGAAAGGTCAGTGATGAGGTCCTGGCCCTGCTTCCTGATGTGGGCATGCGGCCGGACATGGACCTTGACATAGAGGTCGCCGGGCGTGCCGTTCGCGACGGCCTCGCCCATGCCGCCGAGCCGTATCATCTCGCCGTCCTCGATGCCCGGGGGGATCTTTGCGATGATCTCTTGCTCCCGCTCGAGCACCCCCGCTCCATGGCATGAATGGCAGCGAGTCCTCGGCATCTGGCCGCGGCCGTGACATTCGGGACATACGCGGGTGGTCGTGAATACGCCGATGAATGACCGCCTGGTCTCGTTGATCTTGCCTTTGCCGTTGCAAGTCGTGCACTGGTCCATACCGGAGCCGGGCTCTGCCCCCGAGCCATTGCAGGTGAGGCATTGCGATGATTTGGTGACGATGATGTCCCGCTCGACGCCGAAGATAGACTCCTCGAATGATATCTCGATGTCTATGGAGATGTCGTGGCCGCGCTCTTGCCTGGCCTGCCGCCTGCCGCCACCGAAGAAGTCCCCGAAGAGGTCGCCGAGGTCGAATTCCACGCCGCCATTCGTGCCCTGCTGGAATCCCGAGAAGTCGAAGCCCGCTCCGTTGAAGCCGCCGAAGCCGCTGGGATCGAAGCCGGCGCTGCCGTATCCGCCCTGGCTGCCCATGCCGGGTCCTGCAGAGCCGAAGGTGTCGTATTGCTTGCGCTTGCCGTCATCCGAGAGCACCGAATACGCCTCACTCGCCTCTTTGAACTTCTGCGAAGCCGCGGGGTCGTTCTTTGTCTTGTCGGGGTGATATTGGTGCGCGAGCTTCCTGAAGGCTTTTTTGATGTCTTCTTTGCTGGCGGCCTTATCGACGCCCAGGGTTTTGTAGTAGTCTTTCATGCTGGTTGACGGTTAATAATATGCGTGACATTGTCAGTTTGTCCAGTATCCCAGTTAGATCTCTGACAACCTCAATGTTTCCAAAACATGGCCTATAATTCCAGTAAGGTAAATAGTATTTCGAAAACGTTCGCCGGGCTTGGCATTCTTTGCTTTGTCCTTTCGCTTGTTACTCTTGCTTTGAACCTGGTCCTGAAATCGGTATGGGCAACGCCGCATCTGACGATTGGCCTCGGTTTATCCGCTGTTGTTTTTTCACCGTGGCGATCATCAACGAAATCGTTGCGATAAGGCGTTTGATGACCGAATTTCAAGATCGTCGCTGCAAGGCGTCTGAACCCTCGGATTCATAGCAAGTCTGTCCTCAACGTCCCTCGTTGGTTTCCCCGAATAGTGCCGCTGCTCATAACAGCGCGCTACTCAGGGAAACTGCGAGGGACGTTTTTCTTTTTAAGAGCTTGCTTTTGGCGTGCCGGCGGTGCAGGTCTCTCTCAACAACATTGTACTTTTGGAACAAAATTTGTTCCAAAATGCGTATGGGGCGAGACGTGATGATCTGCTGCGGGGCCTATAATCTATAGGTTATAGGGCTCGTCGCCAGAATGAATCGCGCCGCTTGCGCCGTACTACCTACTTCTTCTCCTTGAACTCGGCGTCTTTGACGTTGCCGTCAGGGCCGCTCGATCCGCCATTTGGGCCGGATGAGCCAGCTGTGCCTCCAGCCTGCGCACCACCAGAGGCCTGTTGCTGATTCATGAACTGCCCTATCTTCTGGATCTCGGTGGACAGCGCTTCGGTGGCAGATTTGATAGCCGCGAGGTCAGGCGTAGCAGCGTCCTTGGCCGCGCGGAGGGCCACGACCTTGTCCTCGATGCTCTTCTTCACGTCAGCCGGGATCTTGCCCCCAGGACGATTTGGGGAATCGTCGCCGGCGTCCTTCACGGCCTTCTCGGCAGTGTAGACGAGCTGTTCGGCGATATTTCGTGCCTCGACGGTCTCATGCTTGGCCTTGTCCTCGGCTTCATGAGCAGCAGCCTCCTGCTTCATCTTCTCGACCTCGTCCTTGGAGAGGCCGCTGGATGCCGTGATCTTGATGGAGTTGGCCTTGCCGGTAGCCTTGTCCTTGGCGGTGACGTTGAGGATGCCGTTGGCATCGACATCGAAGGTCACCTCGACTTGGGGCATGCCGCGCGGAGCCGGCGGGATGCCGTCCAGGATGAAGCGACCGAGCGACTTGTTATCAGCCGACATGGCGCGCTCGCCCTGGGTGATGTGGATCTCTACCGAGGTCTGGTTGTCGGCCGCTGTCGAGAACACCTGGCTGCGCTGGGTCGGAACGGTCGTATTCTTCTCTATGAGCTTGGTGGCTACGCCGCCCAAGGTCTCGATACCGAGTGAGAGCGGGATGACGTCGAGCAAGAGCACATCACGAACTTCGCCGCCCAGGATGCCGCCCTGGATAGCCGCGCCCACCGCAACCACCTCATCGGGATTCACGCCCATGTGAGGATCTTTGCCGAATAGCTTCTTGACTGCTTCCTGGAGCGCCGGCATGCGCGTCTGGCCGCCGACGAGGACGACCTCATTGATCTCGCCTATCTTGAACGGCGACGCATCGATGGTGCGCTTGCTGATCATGACGGCGCGGTCGATGAATTCCTGGCAGAGCTCCTCGAGCTTGGCCCTGGTGAGGGTGACGAGGAGGTGTTTCGGTCCGTCTGCGCCGGAGGTGATGAAGGGGATGTTGATCTCGGTCGAGACAGCAGTGGATAGCTCGATCTTGGCCTTCTCGGCAGATTCATCCAGGCGCTGGAGTGACAGGGCGTCTTTGCGGAGGTCGATGCCGTTCTCGCGCGCGAACTGGTCGGCGAGCCAGGCGACTATCTTTGCATCGATATCGCGGCCGCCGAGGTGGGAGTCGCCGTCGGTGGACTTGACCTCGACGACATCATCGCCTACCTCAAGCACGCTGATATCGAATGTGCCGCCGCCGAAGTCGAACACGGCGATCTTCTCGTTCTTCTTCTTGTTGAAGCCGTAGGCGAGCGCCGCCGCCGTCGGCTCGTTGATGATGCGCTTGACGTCGAGGCCGGCGATCTTGCCTGCGTCCTTGGTAGCCTGGCGCTGGGAATCGTTGAAGTATGCCGGGACGGTGATGACGGCCTCGGTGATCTTCTCGCCCAGGCGAGCCTCGGCGTCGTTCTTGAGCTTCTGGAGGATCATGGCGGAAACCTCTTCAGGCCTCATCCACTTGCCGGAGAGGTTGACCTCGATGCCGCCGTTAGCGGCCTTCCTGACCTCGAATGGCACGTTCTTGATATCTGACTGGACGCCGGGCTCGTCGAAGCTGTGGCCCATGAAGCGCTTGATCTGGAAGATGGTATTCCGGGGGTTGGTGACGGCCTGGCGTTTGGCGAGGAGGCCGACGAGGCGCTCGCCAGTCTTGGATTGGGCGACGATGGATGGCGTGGTACGGGCACCCTCTGCGTTCTCGAGGACGCGCGGCGTGCCGGCTTCCATCACGGCTACTGCCGAGAATGTCGTGCCCAGGTCGATTCCGATGATCTTTGACATGGTAGTTTAAGTGCTAAGTGATAAGGGGATATTGACAATTATAAACTTGATATGCTATAATACACACGTATGCGCTCCTTACTGTTCTTCATTGCAGGAGCCTCCGCCGGACTAGCTCCAAGCGGCTGGCACCTTACCGTGTTCTTCTTAGGAATGCTTCTTGCATTGGTCGTTCGTCTTTTGGATGGCATTTATACTGCCGTCTCGAAGTAAAATGACTCGCAATGCTTCCTAAAGCGCACGTTTCAGAGCGCGCCGATCCTCCCAGGGGTCGGCCGCTTTTTTATAGCATATTCAGTTAGCAAGGTGCTTCACACGATCGGTCGGAGCTTGTTTCAAAAACTAGAGCAAAAGTCACTGAAAGTAGAGCGGTGCTCTATTTTTTGAAACAGACACGGACTAGACGTGCGAAGGCGCCCTGGTCGGTTGGGTGGAAAGGAAAAGCTCTATATTGAAATACGGCGAGACGATAGGAGCGACTGAGGCGATATACGGAGTCTCGATCTCGGCTCTGTCGGTCCATGAAGGCAGGCAGAGGCTGCCATCAGAGACAGCGCCGGCGAGCTCGAGCGGGCGGACAGCGACGAGCGGCTGGAGAGAGACGACGCGGCCGCGGACTTCCCCGCCGACGAGAGCCACGAAGAATATAGCCCTGTATTCCCGGCCATTGAGGTCGGTGATGATCTTCTCGACGAATTGTGAGCGAGTATAGGGAGTGAGCATCGGCAGTATTATATCATTATTTCTTGAACTCTCCAACTCTGACCTTTGGCGGCCTGAGCGCTCGGCCATTGAGAGAGTACCCCTTCTGTACGACCGAGAGGACTTGGTGGTGCTCGGATTCATTCTGGACAGGAATATACTCGGCGGCCTCGTCGCGAGCATGGTCGAACGGCTTGCCTGTCGGGTCGATCTCGGTGAGGCCTGCATCCGAGAGGGCTTTCTTGAGCTGCGAATAGATGTATTCGACACCGACGCGCCAATTCTTGTCGACTTTTTCCCAGGCGGCTTTATTCGCCATAGCCAGGTCGAAGCTCTCGAGGGTCGGGATGAGCTCCTCGATCAGGCGCTCGTTGGCGTACTTGGTGAAGTCAGCGCGCTCGGCCTCGTCGCGCTTCCTGGCGTTGATGAGGTCAGCCTTGGCGCGCTGCCAGCCGGTCAAGTACTCCTGTTTCTCCTTCTCGCAGGCGCGCAGCTTGTCGCGCAGCTTCTTCACGGTCTCTGCCGCGTTCTCTTCTGCGACGACCGAGTCGTCCAGGAATTCGGCGCTGGTGCCGATGTCCGCTTGGGAATCGCCTGTGTGCGGTTTCTTGTGCTCGTCTTTCATGTATGTATGAAATATAAACTATTATTGACTGTCTTTGCAACAGGTGCTATTTTCAACCCGAACTGCTCTCCTATGAAAAACTCGCTTCCCCAGCATATCCTCAGCGTCGTAACCGATGGACGCATCCACAGCCGTAGCCCGAAACGCCTCGTCCAGGAAGTGCACAGCGCCCTACGGGATCGGCTGCGCCCTATCCACCGGGCTATGTGCTCGAGCCGGATGGATTCCATCCGCAAGAATGCGGAGCCATTGCGGTCGCTCTACAGCGACGGTGCCCTCGCTTCTTGCATTTTCCAAGCCGCATACGATGGGTCAAAAGATGAGCAGACACGTCTGCGCGAGATCTCGAACCTCATCACGAAGCGCCTCGAGCACATCCTTGGGCTTTTGAAGGGCTTCGATGCGGCGCTCTACGAAAAGCTCCGCAATCTCGTCTGCCTCCAATCGGCCCCGGCTCGCACGCAGCTCGCGGCATAGCCGCTAACGTATTTCCACCCTACGAAACCGCGCCCCTCTCGGGACGCGGTTTTTTGTCCTACCTGGGTCTTGCTATAGCTGGCACTTGCTGACCGAGAACAATCCATCGCTTTCAGCCGTTATCGGCTGGCCCTTGTAGGTGCCGGAGAGCTTGAGCTTGTAGACCTTGCTCGGAGCGACGACATTGCCGTTAGCATCCGTCAGATCCCAGTTGAAGCTGCCATAGCCGACGCCGCTGCCCACACTATTATTCGTTGCTGGGAACTGGCCCAGATTGATGTCAGATGTCGGGCTCACGAGCTCAGCCGTGATGATGTCCATGCCCTGCTGCGGGGCCTGCCATGAGACGCTGTATTCGTTCTCGTAGCAGAATCCGCTGTTCGCGCTCGGCGAAGTGACCTTGAAGAGAGCGCGCTGCGCCGCGTCGTCTGCGGCTGCCTTCTGTTGCGAGGCGTCATATGCTGTCGCCTTGCTGGCGAGGGATGCATTCGAGCTCTGCAGGCTGCTCATCTCATTCGAGTAATACAGATACATGCCCACGATCACGAGGATAGCGATGGCGAGCAGGACTGACACTATCGTGACGATGCCGTTCTTGTTGTTCATGGATGGTTATCGTTATATGGCCGCATTTAACCACTAGTGCGGCAAGAAGTACATCCCCAGGCCGGCACAAGAAAAATCGCCGTTGCCGGCGACTTCTCTGGTATCGATATTAGCGCTTGGCCCACTGCGGGGACTTGCGGGCTTTCTTGAGGCCGAACTTGCGGCGTTCCTTGGCGCGAGGGTCGCGAGAGAGATGGCCGGCTTTCTTGAGCTTGCCGCGGAGCTCTGCGTCATAGATGGTCAGGGCGCGAGCGATGCCGTGACGGAGAGCCTCGGCCTGGGCCGAGATGCCGCCGCCGATGATCTTGGCCGTGACGGTGAACTTCTCTGCAGCGCTGGCTGTGCGCATGGACTCGGTCGCGGCGAGCTGGTAGTCCTTGACCGGGAAATAAGCCTCGAGCTCCTGGCCGTTGATCTCATAGCGGTTCTCCTTGCCCGGGAAGAGGCGGACGCGGGCGATGGCGGTCTTGCGGCGGCCGACTGCTTCGAAATACTTCCCTGCTGTCTTGGTGTTAGTTGTGGCCATATTAGTCTTTGATGATGAGGTTCTTCATGCGAGCCTTGTGGAGCTTGTTCCTGGGGATCATGCGCTCGATCGCGCGAGTGTAGACCTCCTTCATGCCTCGGCGCGCGATGAGCTCGCCGAGGGACTCGCGGTTGATGCCGCCCCTCCATCCTGTGAAGGTCACGTAGGTATCGTTCTGTTTCTTGACTGCGGTCATGTCGGTCTTGGACGCATTGACGATCTCGACCTGGTCGGCGATAACGCGATTCTTGGCGAATGCAGTGCTGTGCTTGCCCATGAGGCGCGCAGCCGCAGCCGAGGCTATCCTGCCGATCTTCTTTCCTTGTGCGTCTATGGTGTATTTCATAGTAGTCAGTTGTCAGTAGACAGTCGTCAGTCAGACAAATTCGATTAATGCCATCTTGGAGCCATCGAGGTCGCGGTTCGGGAGCTTGACGATGCGAGTATAGCCGCCAGCGCGCTTAGCGTACTTGGGGGCGATCACATCGAAGAGCTTCTTGGTCTCCGTGACGCCCATAAGGCGCGAGTCGACCAAGCGGCGCGAGGCGACGGTGACCGTGCGAGCCTTGGTGACGAGCTTCTCGATGTACGGACGGAGCTCCTTGGCCTTGGCCTCGGTGGTGCGGATGCGGCCGTCGCGGATGAGGTTCCTAGCGAGCGAACGCATCAGGGCGTGGCGCTGATTCTTCTCTCGGCCGAATTTTCTGACGTTTGATGCGTGGCGCATGATAGTAGTAGACAGTTTTCAGTAAACAGTTGACAGTTTATTGCTTCAAGGTGATGCCGTGGCCAGCCAGGAGCTTCTTGATCTCCTGCATGCCCTTGGCGCCGAGTCCATCGATGTCCATGATATCGGACTCCTTCTTCCTGGCGAGGCCGCCGAGGGTGCGGATGTTGGCGTTGGTGAGCGCCTTGACCGTACGGGAGGACATATCGAGGTCTTCGATGCGTGTCTTGAGGAGCTCGGTGTCGATCTCTCGGAGCGGCTTGTCGTCGCTCGGAGAGGAGGCGTCCTTCTCCTCGGCTGCCGGGACGGCCTTGGGCTCTTCCTTCTCGACGAAGCCGACGACGGCCTTGAGCTGTTCGATCATGAGGATGATGGAGCGCTCGAGGGCCTCGCGGGGCGTGATAGTGCCGTCGGTCTCGATCGAGAGGCGCAGGCGGTTGAAATCGGTCCTGTCGCCGACGCGCATATTCTCGACCTCGTAGTTGGCCTTGCGGATGGGGGTGAAGGCGGCATCGAGGGTGATGGTGCCGATCTCGACGCGCTCCTTCTGGAGGCTCTCCTTCGGTACATAGCCGAGGCCCTTCTCGACGGTCATCTCGATCTCGAGAGAGGAGCTCTTGTCGGAGAGGGTCGCGATATGGAGGTCCGGGTTGAGGATCTCGGCTTGGCCGGGAGCCTCGATGTCCTTGGCTGTGATGGTCGCGATGCCGGAGGCCTTGAGCGAGAGCGTGACCGGCTCGTCGGTGGCGATGCGGATGCGGAGGCGCTTGAGGTTGAGGAGGATGGTGATGACGTCTTCTTTGACTCCGTTCACAGCGGAGAATTCATGGTCAACGCCGGCGATCTTGACCCTGGTGACGGCCGCTCCCGGGAGCGAAGAGAGGACGATGCGACGCAGCGAATTGCCCAGCGTATGGCCGTAGCCCGGATAGAGGCCGTCGATCTCGTACACGCCGCTCATGGCGTCCTCGCGGACGACCTTGGGCTTGGAGGGGATGACGATGTCGTGGGTCATGGTATTAGTTGAAAGTGTCGTTAAAAGTTGACAGTGAATAATAAATCAAAAACGGCTCTATGTCTAGCGGGTGTAGAATTCGAGCACTGAACGGACATCGAACAGGAGGTCGCTCGTCTCGGCGGATGGCTCGCCCGCGACCCGGATCTCTTTCTTGTCTGCATCGACGGCGAGCCATGCCGGGGCTTTCACGGACTTGATCTCCTCGGCGAGCTTGGCGAAGACGGCCTTGCCCTGGCTGCCCTTCCTGATGCCGACCACATCCCCGGAGGAGACCTTATATGAGGGGATGGTGACCTTCTTGTCGCCGACGGTGATGTGGCCATGAGAGACGAGCTGGCGGGCGGCCGAGCGGCTCGGTGCGAAGCCTGCGCGGACGACGACGTTGTCGAGGCGCGACTCGAGGGTGCGGATGAGGTTCTTTGCGTTGTCGCCGGAGGCGGCGAGCGCCTCGCGGACGTATCTGGTGAATTGGCCGCTCGACACGCCGTAGCTATAGCGGGCCTTCTGCTTTTCCATCATCTGCTTGCCGTATTCGCTCCGAGCGCGCCTGCGACCGCCGGTCTTTTCCTTGCGCTGGGAGCGCATGGCGAACTTCTGCGACTGCGTCTTCTTGAACACAGGCGTTCCGAGGTAGCGGGCTTTCTTGTAGCGAGGGCCGATCTGCATAGGAGTAGAGTTAGGAGGTAAGAGTTAAGATGATAGGGCTACACGCGGCGGGGCTTCTTGGGCTGAGGACCGTTGAACGGAACGGGCGTCGCGTCCTTGATCGAGCTGATGACGACTCCCTTGGATATGAAACCGCGGATGGCCGACTCGCGTCCCGAGCCGACGCCCTTGACGATGACGTCGATCTCCTTCATGCCGAGGTTCTGAGCCTTCAGGGCCAGCGTCTCGCCGACCTTGGCAGCCGCGAAGGGCGTGCCCTTCTTGGCTCCTCTGAAGCCGGCGCCTCCTGCAGTTCCCCACATGAGGGCGTTGCCGCCCTTGTCGGTCAGGAGGAGCTTGGTGTTATTGTATGTCGACTGGACGTACAGGATGCCCGAATCCACGCGTTTCTTAGATCCCGCCCCGGGAGCCTTCTGGTTTGCGGCTGCTCCCTCGCCTCCTTGTGTTGTGACTATGCGCTTTTTGCCCATGGTGATGATGGATTATGTCTTTTCCTCCTTGCGGCGTCCGGATCCCATGGTCTTCCTGACGTTGCCACGGACGGTGCGCGAATTGGTCTTCGTGCGCTGTCCGCGGGCCGGCAGGTGCCTGGCATGACGGAGGCCGCGGTAGGCCTTGATATCCTTGAGACGCTTGATGTTGCCGGCCACTTCGCGCTTGAGGTCGCCTTCGATGCGGTAGCTCTCGACGAGCTTCCTGATGGCGTTCTCCTGATCGACGGAGATGTCCTTGGACTTGGTGGCCGGGTCGACTTTGGTCTGGAGGAGGATGCGGCGCGCGCGCGAACGGCCGATGCCGTAGATCGCCGTGAGCGAGATCTCGATCCTCTTATTTTCTGGAAGGGTTATACCCAAAATGCGCATACGATGTGTACGTTAGTGATATTAGAAATGGCTAACCTTGACGCTGTTTGTGGCGAGGGTTAGCCTTGCAGACGACATACACATAGCCGCCCCGGCGGACGACGGAGCACTTCGGGCACATCTTTTTGACTGCTGATTTGACTTTCATGGCTAGATGATGGCTATAGTCGTCTGACGATGCGCGCGCGGCCGCCGTACGGATCCTGCAGGAGCTCGACTCTGTCTCCGACGAGCACTCTGATGCGGTTCATCCTCATCTTCCCCGCGAGGTAGGCCAGCACTATCGTGTCGGTCCCTTCGAGGGCAACTCTGAATAGCGTATCGGGCAAAGCCTCGACGACCTTGCCAACGACGGTATTCTTTGGTTGAGGAGCGGTATCCATGCGTATGAACGCGTCAGGGGATATTAGCAGAACGCCGAAAAAACGTCAATCCCTGACCTGGACCGATATCCGAGATGGGTCATTCGGGACCCC
>Ga0265331_10002739_pt1 | contig 11732 bp, 11 predicted proteins | sample 41923metaG_FD_202088 | JGI IMG/M metagenome (GOLD analysis project Ga0265331, IMG submission 202088) | Rhizosphere microbial communities from Carex aquatilis grown in University of Washington, Seatle, WA, United States - 4-19-23 metaG | ecosystem: Host-associated > Plants > Roots > Rhizosphere...
ACTACTTGGGGGAACGCTTTCACCAGGGCATCGATGGTCAACTCGTCAAGACCCGGGCTGGGTTCGCGAACGACAATGGAACAGCCGGCCCGATCGTTTGCCGCTCGAGACTCGGCACCCTCTTGAACTACTACCACCGCGAGGCAGCGTGAACGGCCGCGATGGTTTTCGGGACACTACGCGATCCTGCGCCGGAGACCGTGTCAAGGCGGACTTCCTGATCGAGACCGTCGTCAAGACGCACCCCGCGGCCCCCGAAAAGGGGCAAGGCAAGCTCAGGAAATCGCCGGCCTCGACCCCGAAGGCGCGATCTCCATCGAATGGGCGATTCTTGCGATCTCCCGAGCAATATCCTCGGGCGAAAGAACGAAGTCGATACACCCGCTCGCAATGGCACTCTCGGGCATGTCCGGCTGTGTAGCCGTGTCGAGCTTCTGCGCGATGGTAATCCCCCCCACTTCCCTGATGCCGCATAGCGCTGCGGCCCCATCGCCGTCATAGCCAGAGACAATGACGGCGATGAGGGTGCCGTCCCAGTGCTCCGTCAAGGAACGAAGGAAGACCGTGATCACGTCGGGCCATCCCCTGGGCTTCGATATCGGCTTCAATCGAAACTCTCCGTCAAGCACGTGCAGGTCGCGCTGTTCCGGGATGATGAACACGTGGTTGGGCTCGATGATCAATCGCTCCGTGATGAGCTCGACTGGCATCTCCGTGTGGCGCGGGAGAATTTCGTGGAGGCGGGTAGCTACCGTTCTCAGGTGATTGACGATGACCACGGCAACACCCAGATCGGCCGGCAGGTGCCTCAGGAGCCGGATATAGGCGTCGAGGCCACCGGCCGATCCGCCCACGCAAACGATGGGAAACTCCGTCCCAGGACCCCTGGCCTTCGTCGTCGCGGGGAGCATCGATCACCAGACTGCCCGTTCTTGGCGGTCTTTTCAAGCTGCTCAACCGCGCGCTTTTGTCGAGAGTTCCGGCGATGGGTTTCCGGACAGCACGGGCGTCACATTGATATTGTTCCGACGGCGCTGCACTAGTCGCGCTCCCGCCAGCCGAGCCGCCCGTGCCCTGTTCGATGGCGATGCTGCGGCGATCGAGCTCATCGGCCTGCGCCCGGAGCCCGCGCTTGCGGCAGACGGCTGCCAGCGCCCGGGCCACCTCGGCCGCACTCGTCGCCTTCGCCACCGCCGGATCCAGCTCGCCAGCCACCGTCAGAGCGCGCTTCCAGCACTCGACCACTGACCCATCCAGCTTTGCGTCGAGGGCCAGCTGCCCCGCCATCCGCCAGCACTCGATCGCCAGGGGCGGGACCTTGGCCACCTCGGCCAGATCTCCCGCCGGAGGTCCCCGAAAGGGATCTCGCCCCGCCATAACCGTTCGTCGGGGGGATGGATGCCCTCGATTGCCTTGGTCTCATGAGGTGAGCCTCCAAGCTCGTTCGATCCACCCAGAATTAAGAACGAGCCCCGAGCTTTGCAAGCCCCCGACGGCCGCCCGCTGCGGCCCAGCTCTATTCGTTGTTCCGGCGCGCGGCCGTGTCGCTCGCCCGGGTCAAGATTGACGGGGCGAGGACCGTCTCGCTCTCGAAGCCCGCTCGAGGCCACCGATCAGCTTGCACCTCTGGTGTGCAGAACGGCCGGGACCTCGGCTGGACCTCTACGCGCCGCCCGCGCTATTCGTAGAAGGCCACGTCGTCGATCCACACGTCGAAGACGGGGGAGCCGGGGGGAATCGCGACGTCGAAGGTCATGAGCGCGGTCGTGTCGAGCTCCGGGCGGGCCAGGCCGAAGCTGCGCTGCTGCAGCTGCCCGAAGTCGATGCTGAACCGCTGCCAGGTGGTCGTCAGGGTGAACGATTCGCCGAAGGTGTCGTAGCAGGCGTTTGGCCCGAGCGTGGGTGTGACGGTACAGACGCCCCCATCGGGCCGCGACCACTTGTCGCCGAACCCGGCGCGGATGGTGCCGATCGAGGTGTCACCGATGCGACCCCAGAACGTGAAGCCCTTGAAGCGGCTGGCGTCGTAGGGTAGCTCCATGCTGACCCCGGCATCGCCTGCCCCGTACCGGAGCGCGAACCCGAGTCCGGCGCCCCAATCGGTGAAGCCGCTGCCCGTGACGCGCATCGCCCGCAGACTGGTGCCGCAGCGACGCCCGGGGATCGTCTCCATGGTGGGAACGACTCCCTGGTCGGGGTTCAACGTGCCGGCGGTGGTGTCGTGGTAGGTGTACCAGTAACCGATGCGCCCATCGCGGCCGAGGATCCTGGCGTCGCCGTCCTCCATGTCGTCGAGGTAGTCGAGGACGCCGGGGGCGGGATCGGTGCACCCGATCGCGGGCGACGCCGCGACCCCGATTCCGGCGCCGCCGCCGCCAGCGCCTCCTGCGTTGGCGGCGCTGCTCGGCGCGCCGGCATCCCCGAGGCTCGCCCCCGACGACGAACAGCCGGCCAGTGCCCCGGCCATCACCATGGCGATGGACATGGACATGGACATGCACATGGACATGGGCCCGGCCATGGCGGCGGTGACGCTCGGGGCGACGGTCCTTGCCACTCCTGGGACGGCGGCGGGCCCCTTGATTCGGTTCGGGCTCGACGAACGCGGAACGATACGACGAGACATCATCCACCTCGCTGCTTGGGTTGGGTTTGTTGTGCTGGGAGATGCGGTGAAAATCACGGTCCGCCCCGCGCCCCTCAGAGCAGGCCCGTCAGCGGGCCGGTGCACCATTCGTCCTTGCCGAACTTGGCGACGGGCACGTCCATCGCCTGCAGCAGCGAGACGAGCAGGTTGTTGTGGGGCAGATCGCCGGTGTACGAGAGGAACCGGCCCGTGCGCAGGGCGCCACCGGCCTGGCCCGCCAGCACGTACGGCGCGAGCTGACGGCTGTGGGTGTTGCCCTTGCCGAGCTCGTTACACCAGAGGACCAAGGTGGCATCGAGCAAACGGGTGCCGTCCGTCTCCCCGGCGGTGGCCAGCTTGCCGAGCAGGTAGGCCAGCTGGGCCGCGTACCAGGTGTTGATCCGGACCAGCTTGTCCTGCGAGGTCGCATCGTCGTCGGGCTTGTGAGACAGATCGTGGTGCGCATCGGTGATGGTGGGCGCGAGCCAGGTGAAGCGCACCATCGACACCGAGCGGGACCACTGCAGCGACGCGACCCGCGTCAGATCGCACGCCAGCGCCACCGCCAGCAGATCCATCTGCAGCTTCCCGATGGCTGGAAAGTTGCTGTTGTCCGTGAGGCTCGCCGGCAACCCCGGCGCGCCCGGATCGAGGCAGGACGGACTGGGCATCGCCTGTGCGTCGAGGCGCATCTCGATGTCGCGCAGCGCGGTCGCGTGCTGGTCGAGGCGCGCCCGGTCCGCCGCGCCCAACCGCGCGGACACCGCCTGGAACTGCGCCCGCACGGCATCGAGGATGCTCCGCTTGCGCGCCCGCAGCGCCACGAGCTCGGCCGGGCTCGCGCCGTTGGTCGCGAACAGCCGCTGGTAGGCGAGCCCCGGGCTCTCCTCGGGGGTGAGCGGCTGATTGGCGGCGCCGTAGACCATGCGCCCCCAGTCGTCCCCGGCGCCCACCTCGACCCCGAGCTCGAGCGAAGGCAGGCTGGTGCCCCCGCCGAGGCTCGCGGCGATCGCCTGGTCGACCGAGGGCCCGTTGGCCCAGCCCGCGCTGCCGGCGTTTGCGCCTCCCTGGAAGGGGCCGGGGTTGAGGCTCTGCCCGGTCAACATCCCACCAATGCCGTTCTGGTGTCCGTCGCCACCCCCGCCCTGCTGGTAGAGGCCCGACACCACGACCAGGTCGTTCTGATATGGCGCGAGCGGCGCCAGGATGGGGGACAGGGTGAAGCTGGTCTCGGTGCCGGTGGGCACCCAGCTCGGATAGATCGTGCCGTTCGGGGTGAACATGGTGACGAAGCGTTTGGGGATGGCCCCGCCCGCCTGCGCGCGCCGCGGGTGCATCGCCTCGAGCAGCGGCAGGGCCATGGCCACGCCGGCGCCGCGCAGGACCGTGCGCCGGGACAGGTTCAAGCTTCGATCGAGAAGGACGCTCATGGCAGATCTCCCGCGCGGCGGTAACGAAAGGCCTCGGTCTGGGTGAGGGCGACCAGCAGCTCGCGCACGTTCCCCTTCGAGGCCGCGAACGCCGTCGCCAGGTCGTGGAGGGTGCACGCGTCGGCGGCGGTCTCGCCCCGGCCGTAGCCGAAGCGGAACCACTGCGTGGCGTAACACACCTCGACCTCCGTGCTGGCGGCCAGCTTGGCGCCGAGCGCGACCGCGCCGTCGAAGGCACCGTCGACGTCGGTCCCGGTCAGGGCCCCACTGCCGTCGACGGGCTGACCTCCCTCCATGTCGCGCCAGCGCCCGATGCCGTCGTAGTGTTCGAACCCGAACCCGATGGGATCGAGGAGCGCGTGGCAGGCGCCGCACATCGGATCGGCCGTGTGCTGATCGAAGCGCTGCCGGGTGGTCGAGCGCGGGTCGAGGTCCGGGGCACGAATGACCACGTTTTGCGGCGGCAGCGGCGGCGTCGTGCACAGCATCCGCTCGCGTACGAAGCGCCCCCGGTGGACCGGATCGCTCTGGTTGGCCTTGCCGTAGAGCGCCAGGAAGCCCCCCTCGGTGAGGAAGCCCGCGCGCCGGGTGGGGTCCGGCCGGATCAGATCGAACCCGCCCGCGGCTGGTGGCGCCGCCCCGTAGAACGCCGCCAGCGTCGCATCCCCGAAGGTGTAAGGCGCCGTCAACAGCGCGGCCAGCGTCCCCTCCCGGTTCCAGACCACCTCGTCGACGAAGCGGGCGCTCTCTTGCACGAACAGGCCGGCGAGGGCGGGCGTGTAAGCCGGATAGAGGATGGCGTCCTTGTCGATCCCGCCGAGCCGGTCCATGCCCATCCACTGCGCGTGGAACGTGGCGACGATGGCGTGCGCGCGCGGGTCGGCGAGCATGCGCCGCGACTCCCGCTCGAGGTCGGCCGGGGTGGAAAGCCGTCCCCCGTCCGCTGCCGCACGCAGCGTCGGGTCCGGCATCCCCCCCCACACCAGGTACGACAGCCGGGTCGCGAGCTCGTTCGGCGCCAGCGCCACCGCGTTCGGCAGATCCGCCGCCGGACCGGCGCCGACCTCGACTCGATAGAGGAACTGGGGGCTCGCCAGCAACACCGCGGTGACGCGCGCGATCCCCTCCCCGAAGCCCACGGCGGCGGTGCCTTCGGTGAACACCGCCGCGAGCGCCGTCTGCTCGTCGGCGGTGAGGGGGCGGCGCCACGCCAGGCGGCCGAAGTCCGCGATGAACTGGTTGGCGCACCCAGTGTCGGGGGCGCTCGCGGCACACGGCGCGAACGCGGCGAGGTTCGCCGCCACCGCGTCGCCGGCCTTCTCCGCCAGGTCCTCGTAGGCATCGACGAGCAGGTCGCTCGTGCTGATCACGTCGGCGTTGTTGTCGAAGCCGAGCGCCCGCTCGCCCGGGGGCAGGCGCGATCCGTCGATCACCCCGGGTCCGAGCAGCTCGGCGACCGTCTCCGCGTATTCGGTCCGGGTGAGACGCCGCAAGGGCGACGGTCCGGGATCGTGGGTGACGCAGAGAGGCCCCACCGAAACCGTCGTTGGTGGGGACGAGTTCCCACGCGTCCCGGAACAACCAAGGGCGAGCCCCGTCGCCAAAGAGACGACGCGCAGGATCTTCGTGCACCGAGCGGCTCCTCTCACGATGACCTCCTCCAAGTCTTTGCGCGCGACCCCCGAGCCTCCGGTCCGGTGGATCCCCGGAGCCTCGCGCGCGGTCTCGGCCAAGTCGTACGTCCCGATGAAGAAGAGTGTCGACGGCCAACGGACGGCGCACCTTTCGCCAACGAGCAGCTCGGCCAAGGTCGTCACCTCTGCGACTTGCCGCGCTTGCCGCCTTGACAGGCAAGTATTTACTTGCCTATATATGGCAACCGAATGCGCGACGCGGACCTGCTCTTCAAGGCACTGGCCGACCCGGGACGGCGGGAGCTCATGGACCGTCTGCACGCCCACGACGGGCAGACGCTGACCGAGCTCTGCCAGCATCTGGAGATGAGCCGGCAGGGGGTGACCCAGCACCTCGCGGTGCTCGAGGCGGCCAACCTGGTGGCGGTGCAGCGGCGGGGCCGGGAAAAGCTGCACTTCCTCAATCCGGTGCCCCTGCAGGAGATCTACGACCGCTGGATCCGCAAGTTCGAGCGACCCCGCCTCAAGGCGCTGCGCGACTTGAAGCGCCGCCTCGAGGCCGAGGCCGAGGCCGAGGATTGACCGACCTTGCCCTTTCGCGCGCCGGTCGAAATTGGCCATTGGTCATTTCCAAGATGCACATCGCACATCCCACGCCCCACATCCCACATCGCAGACGACACCGAGGAGGACGCCATGAATCCAGCAAGCCGAAGCCAATTTGTCTATGTGACCTTCATCCGTACGACGCCCACGAAGCTCTGGGAAGCGCTGACCGCACCGCAGTTCATCCGCCAGTATTGGTTCGACATGAACATCGAGTGCGCCTGGGAGAAGGGCTCGCCCTGGAGGATGGTCGCCCCGGACGGAACTTTCACCGACACCGGCCGCATCCTCGAGATTGATCCACCGCGACGGATGGTCATCCACTGGGAGCACACCTGGAAGCCCGAGCTCAAGGCGGAAGGCCCGAGCCGCTGCACCCTCGAGCTCGAGCCGGTGAACGGCGCCGTCAAGCTCACCATCACCCACGAGATCGACCGGCCAGAGTCCAAGCTCATCACGGCCGTTTCGGACGGCTGGCCACAGATCCTCTCCAACCTGAAGTCGCTGCTCGAAACGGGGCAGATCGCCGTCACCTCCCGGCCCGAAAAGCCGCGCCCCTCCCCGAGGGTGGGCTGACTCAGAGCCCACGGCACCGGACTCCCATGCCGCAAGGACGCCGTCATCGAGGCGGTCCATGCGAAGCAGGAGTGACCCGCGTGCCGTAGTAGGCTCGTCGCATGGATCCGGCGCCTTGGAGGGGGCCGAAATGATGACCCGCCTGGCGCCCGCCCGCAGGTGGGCTTCGGTCTTCTCCCGGGTCAGGAAGACTCCGGTCGACTCGATGACCACGTCGGCGCCCACCTCGTGCCAGGCCGACGTCGCCGGATCTTTCGCTGCCGTCGCGCGGACCCGGCGTCCGGCCACCATCAGGGCACCGCCGTCGGTCGTCACGGTCTGCCGGAGCTTGCCGTGGACGGAGTCGTGCTTGAGCAAGTAGGCCAGGTGCGAAAGCTCCAGGAGATCGTTGACCGCCACGATCTCGACGTCGTCGCGCTCGAGGGCCGCGCGGAAGGCAACCCGGCCGATTCGCCCGAATCCATTGATGCCGATCTTGATCATGCCTCCACGTTACGGCTGACGTGCGATGGCCCAAAGGACAAGTTCATTGCATTTCAGACTGGGTGACGTGCGGCGTCCGACCAAGCGGGTCTGGTTCCTGGTCGCCCCCGGCACGGGGGCCCTCAACGTCGCTGGCCCGTGGGAGGTGCTGGGACACGCCAACGACGTGCTCGAGCGCGCCGCCTACCGAATGGAGATGGTGGGACCGCTCGCACCCGCCATCGAGACGCGCCACGGCCTGGTGCTGGGCGGGATTCGCGCCCTGCCCCCCGGGGCATGCCAGCTTCCCGACCTGGCGATCGTGGCGGGCGCGTCGCCGCGGTTGCCTTTGCCTGACGGCCAGGCGCGTATCGCCGCCTGGTTGCGCCGGCATCACCGGCGGATCCCGACGGTCGCGTCGATCTGCACCGGGGCCTTCCTCCTGGGCGAGGCAGGCCTGCTCGACGGACGGCGCGCCACCACCCACTGGCTGCACCTGGCGAGGTTGCAGACGCGCTTCCCGGCCGCGCAGGTGATCGACCAGGGATCGGTATGAGCCCGCGCACGCTGAGTCGCTGGTGCCGCCAGCGCTTCGACGAATCGCCGGCCGAGCTGGTGGGGCGCCTGCGGTTGGACGAAGCCCGGCGGCTGTTGGAGGAGACGCCGCTGCCGCTCAAGGACATCACGGCGCGGACCGGCTTCGGCGACGCGAGCACGCTGTGGCGCGCCTTCACCCAACGCCTGGGCGTCACACCGGCCGCCTACCGGCTCCGCTTCGCGACCTCGGGAGCGCGCGCGGCGTCGGGCGCGAGCTGAGGGGGGAGCTTGCTGGGAACGCGTCTTGTCCCACCGGGTCATCGTCGCCAACCCGGCCGAGCCGTCGACGACAGCAAGCTCCTGGAATACAATGAGGACATGGTCCGCGTCGTGTTGAGAGGGGGGCTGGGGCTCTTGCTGGCGGGCGCGATCGCGGGATGTGGCTCGCCAGCGGGTGAGATCGCACGATGGTGGAAGGCTCCGGCTGTGGGTGGTCGTTCGCATGCCGATGCCGGATCCTCTTCGCCGTATCCCCCGCCGCAGGCGGTCGATGCGACCATCCCGCCCTCCGACGTTGGCTCGGCCGTTGGAAGCGACGGCGGTGCGTCCGTGGATGGCTCGGATTCGAGCTATGACTCCATGTGCGCCCAATACTGTCAGTCCCTCGTGGACACCCTCTTCTATTCGTGCCTCGACGCGAAGGGCAGTGCGGACGCGAAGGGGTGCGAGGACGATGCGGGCATGCCTGATCTTTGCGTTCGAGCTCGGTGCGTGCCCCATCAGGTCACCCTTGCGACGTGCCTCACTCAATGCGACGCGCTGTCGCGGTTCTACGGATCCGTTTGCTCAACCACCGCGACACCGGGCGGCCCTGAGTGTCCGCTCTCACCGGCCGAACACGATCGGGCGTGTCGCGCGCACTGCGTGCTGTGAGCGTCTCTAGCCGGCGACGACCCGTCCAGCGGGCTTGGATCGGAGGTGGGTCGCCGCTGGTCATCTCTTCGGGGGGGCAGACGGCTTCGACCGCCGCACGGAGGAGGGCGAAGAAGACAGGTGCCCTCAGAAGGACGAGCCGATTCCGATTCGGGCGAAGGTGATCCGATCGCCACGCGCGACATAGTGATCGCAGGTGTCGACGCCACAGTTGGCGCTACCGCGATTGCTCAGCGCCCATGCCGCGCCGGCGCGGAACATCAACACCAGCGAGCATTCAAAATGCAGGAGTGCGGAGGCGTCGGCGGCGGCATAGGGAACTGGCGGACCGGACCAGGAAACGCCTGACGCGACCAAAGGTCCGCCGCCGATGGAGATCGTCAGCCTCGAGACCTCGGTCGCGAGGCGCGCGGACACAGAGCCCATCCACCCCTCCACGAAGTTGAGGCCGGCCTGTCCATCGAGGTGGAGATGCGCCAAGACGCGGGCATCGAGAGCGACACCGGCGTACTCCGGTGGGGCCCACGTGCTCCCAGAGGTCAAGTGATCGGGAGAGTTGACGAGGCCGATCTCGAAGGCGACGACGTAGGGCCTCGGCGCCGGTTCGGTAGGCCAGGAGGATGTCGGGAGAAGTGCGACCGCCAAGGCGATGGCGGAAATGATCCACATTCGGCGATGATACACACACATACCCGACAGCGAGGTGCGCATGAACGACGCCACCGTGCGCTTGCCAAACGCTCGTCGCTGCCATCGCGGCCGGGGCCTGCCTCAGCGCTGGTCAGTCGAGCTCGGCCCAAGAGGGGCAAGGCCGGGTGACGATGCAGGGCAGTGCAAGCCACACGCGACCGCACGGTCCAGCGGATTGAGCTGACGTCGGTGAACGGCACCATCCGCCGGTTGGATCCGGGGCGGACCTCGGCCGAGTGGGCGCGAAAGCACGAGGACCGCCGAGGCATCCGCGAGCCCGAGTCCAGGCCGGTCGACATGGCTGCGTCGCTCGGGCCCAGGTCAGAGAGGCTCCGGGGTATGCTCATCCCCCATGCGTGTTGGTTGGTCTTGGTTTCCAGCTCTCCTGTGGTTTGCGGCTGGCACCGGCGATCTTGCGTCCCCGCCGCTCGAAGCCGCTGAGGCGCCGCCGAGCCCGGAACGCGTGGTCCGGGAGGCGACCCTGCGGACCTCGGTCGCGCTCGAGACCGTGCGCTCCCTGGTCGACGAGGCCAGTCCTCGGCTCTCCGGCTCGGCTGGGTTCACGGCGGCGATCGGCTGGGCCGTGCGGGCGATGCAGGCGGCCGGCCTCGACCGGGTGCACACCGAGCCTGTCTTGGTGCCGCACTGGGAGCGGGGGGACGAGCGCGGCGAGATCCTCGCCCCCTTCCCGCACCGGGTGGCGATCGCCGCGCTCGGCGGCAGCATCGGCACGCCGCCAGCGGGGCTCGCGGCCGAGGTGATCGAAGCCGAGTCGCTGGACGCGTTGGCCCGGCTCGCACCCGCCGCCGTCACCGGCAAGATCGTCTTCTTCCACACCGTGATGGAGCGAACCCGGGATGGCGCCGGCTACGGCGAGGCCGTCGCGGTGCGCGGCAAGGGTGCGATCGAGGCCGCCAAGCTCGGCGCGGTCGGGGCGATCATCCGCTCCATCGGCTCCGACCAGAATCGCGCACCACACACCGGGGCCATGCACTACGATCCCAAGGTCCGCCAGATCCCGGCCGCCGCGCTCTCCATCCCCGACGCCGAGCTGCTGCATCGGCTGCTGGCGCGCGGGAAGTCGGTCCGGTTCCAGATGTCACTTGGCGCCCGGACCTTACCCGACGTCGAGGGGGCCAACGTGGTGGGGGAGGTTGCCGGCAGGGGCAGCAAGGACGAGGTAGACCAAATTGTGATGCTCGGCGCGCACCTCGACTCGTGGGATCTCGGCCAGGGTGCGCTCGACGACGGCGCCGGGTGCGCGGTCGTGCTCGAGGCCGCCCGGCAGATCGCCCGCCTCGCCACGCGACCAAAGCGGACCGTGCGCGTGGTCTTGTTCGCCAACGAGGAGAACGGCCTGGCCGGCGCCCGGGCGTACGCCAAGGCCCATGCGACCGAGGTCGGGGCGCACATCCTCGCGCTCGAGTCCGATTTCGGCAGTGGCCGCGTCTACGAGACGCGCTTCCTTGGCGGGCCCGACCGGCGCGCTCACTTTCTCGCGGTGGCGGACGCGGTCAAGCCGCTTGGAATCGCTGCATCCGACGGCCCGGCGGAGGTGGGGGCCGACCTCACGCCGCTGCAGGCCGTGGGGGTCCCGATCCTGGATCTCCGCCAGGACGGCTCGCGATACTTCGACTTCCACCACACCGCCAACGACACGGTCGAGCACCTCGATGGCGCCGATCTCACCCAGGTGGCGGCGGCCTACGCGGCGGCGGCCTATGCCGCGGCCGATACACCGGGAGACTTCGGACGCGTGCCACCGCAAGAACGCGAGAAGCACCGCTAGCAAAATTGGAGATGGAAGTCATCAGCCTCGAAGCCTTGGTCGAGACAGCGACTGGTCCGAGTTGCCCGGGTCAGAGGCTCTCGCCGGGGGTGGGTCGTCGCCAGAGGTAGGCCTTCGAGGCCACCAGCGAGGTGAGCATGTCGCGCAGCGAGAACCCCGGGGTCGCCGCCGCCTTCTGGTAAGCGATCTCGAGGGAACCGAGGTCGGCCGGGTCTTCCAATCGGCCGAGCAGGTAACGGGTCCACTGCCGCTCGGTGCACACGGCGGTCTCGGGCAGCGCGGCCAGCTGCCGCATCAGATCGATGGCGTTGGCGAAGGTCAGGGTGGATCCGAGCGGGGTCACGAAGGTGCCGGACGCATCCACCGGCTGACCGTTGTCGGTGGTGCGGAACCTGCCGATCCCGTCGTAGTTCTCGAAGGCGAAGCCGGCCGGAATGAAGCGGGTGTGG
>Ga0265331_10002745_pt1 | contig 11718 bp, 10 predicted proteins | sample 41923metaG_FD_202088 | JGI IMG/M metagenome (GOLD analysis project Ga0265331, IMG submission 202088) | Rhizosphere microbial communities from Carex aquatilis grown in University of Washington, Seatle, WA, United States - 4-19-23 metaG | ecosystem: Host-associated > Plants > Roots > Rhizosphere...
GACCGGGGCTGGCTCGCATCACTGGCAACGCATGGCATTTGATCTCAAACGAGTGTTGAAAGTGCTCCTGTTCGCCTCGGACGGCGCTCTTTCCGTGAAGGACATCCAGACGGCGATCGCCCGTTTCCACGAACAAGCGACGTCCCTGCCGCTGGTCGAGCCCGATGGTGCCGCCGCGGAGGCCGGGGCCGCGGAGGAAGCGCCGGCAGCTTCGGCCACTGAGCCGCAGGAAGCCACGGCGGTCGAGCCCGAGTTGCCGGCCGGGCCGCAGCCGGGAGACGATGAAATTTATCGGGACGTGCCTTCGCTCGTCACGACGGCGCAGATTCGCGAGGCCATGGAGCTGATCGCGCAGGAGATGCGCGCGGCGGATGACGGGTTGCTGCTGGTGGAGGGAGCGACGGGCTGGCGGCTGGCCACCCATCCGCGTTTTGCCCGCTGGGTGCGGTTGCTGCGGAACGAGCCGCCGCCGGTGCGGTTGAGTCCGTCCTCGCTCGAGACGCTGGCCGTGGTCGCTTACCGTCAGCCGGTGACGCGGGCGGAGATCGAGTCGGTGCGCGGGGTCTCGGCGGAGGCCGGACTGGCGAAATTGCTCGAACGTGACCTGGTCCAGGTGGTCGGTCGGGCGGACCTGCCGGGACGGCCGATCCAGTACGGCACGACGGAGGTTTTTCTGGAGTTTGTCGGGATCAAATCCCTGGACGAGCTTCCGGCGTCGGATGTGCTTTCACCCCGCCAGATCGACGCGTGGCTGCAGTCGTCCAACCAGCCGCGGCCCGCCGGCGATGCCGACATGGGGCTCGACGAGGCCGGGGAAAATCAGATGTCGCTGGATCAGGCGGCGAACACGGGGGAGGCGACCGCCGATGCGGCGCGGGCCCCGGCCACGGTCGCATGAGCCACGCGCTGCGCATCGGGGTGATCGGAGCGGGGGGCAACACCCGCGCGAAACACATTCCCGGTTTGCAGGCGATCCCCGGCGTGGCGGTCACGGCGGTGTGCAATCGCACCCGCGAGTCGGGCGAAAAAGTGGCGAAAGAGTTCGGCATTCCCACGGTGGCTGACAATTGGCAGCAGATCGTCGAGTCCCCGGAGATCGACGCAATCTGCATCGGCACCTGGCCCAATCTGCATGCGAAGCTGACGGTGGCGGCGCTGCGGGCCGGCAAGCACGTGCTGACCGAGGCGCGCATGGCGCGCAATCTGGCTGAGGCCGAGCTCATGCTGGCGGAGTCCACGCTGCGGCCCAAGCTGGTGGCGCAGATCGTGCCGGCGCCCATGTCGTTGCCGTTCGACGCAACCGTTGGCGAGATCCTCGCGGCGGGGAAGCTGGGCGTCTTGCGCGAGGTCGTGATGGTTTGCACCAATGGCGCGCTGGCGGATCCGACGGCGCCGTTGAGCTGGCGACAGGATTACGCGCTCAGCGGCAAGAACACGCTCATGCTCGGAATCTACTACGAAATGGTCCTGCGCTGGCTGCAGCGCGATCCGTTCTCGCTGGTGGCGTCGTCGGCGGTGTTCACCAAGGAGCGGAAAGACGCGGAGGGCCTGCCGCAGCCGGGGTTGATCCCCGAGAGTCTCGGGGTGCTGGCCCAGTATCCGGACGGCTGCCGGATGATCGGGCATTTTAGCGGCGTGGAGATGTGCACGCCGCGGCAGGAGATCCGGTTGAACGGGACCAAGGGGGCGCTGCGGCTGGATCTGGCCCGCGGGGAGCTGTGGCTGGCCACCGGTGGCTCGCTGGCGCCCGAAAAGCCGGTGACGATCGATCCGGCCAAGCGCGGGGCGTGGCGCGTCGAGGCGGATTTTGTGGAGAGCATCCGCGAAAAAAAGCCGGTGCGCCTGACCGATTTCACGACCGGAGTCGCCTACATGCGCTTCACTGAAGCCGTCTGGGAATCCTGGAACAACGACAACGCACGCGTGACGCTGTAGCGGATCACGATGTAGGGCGGGGTCGCCGACCCCGCTTAGTTCGTGCCTCGGGTTACGTTTCAAGGCGGGGTCGGCGACCCGCCCTACAACCTCCGGGTGAGCCGCGGCTCGGCGGGACACCTCGCCCTACCTCCGAGGCTCAACAAGGATCGTTCGTTCGTCCGGCCCGCCCCTCAGTGCCGGCCGCGGGTGTAGAAATACAGTGCGGTGACGCCGAGCCCGAGCACGACGAAGGCGAAGGCGAGGTAGATGAAACAGCCTTTTCGCACGTCGGCTTTCAACGCTTCAGGCTCCGCGCTGTATTGCGCGAGAATGGCGTCGGGGTCGGTCGCGGCTGGCGGTGGAGTGGGGAAGGCTGAGGCCGGAGGCAACGCGGCAGAAAACGCGTTTTCAGGCAGCGATGCGGGTGGCGGGGCGGCTTGGCGGCCCGATCCGACGCGGCCGGCCTCGGCGGCCAGCTCGCGGTCAAGCCAGGCGAGGTGCTCCTGTAAAAGCGCGCGCTGGCGCTGGAGTTCGGCGAGACGCTCTGACATGCGCGGACGATGGGGAGGAAGCGTGGTCGCGGCAAGCACCGAGGCGTTCGCAGAAGTCGGCAGAAGGCCGCGGGGAGGAAGCTTGCGAAACGAGGCTTGGCTTTGTGGGCGGGGTGCCCTCACCCCGCGGGGCATGCGCTGCGAAATTCTCAACTCCCGGGGTGAGGGCACCCCGCCCACAATTCATGTCGTTGCGCTCGCCAGAGACTCCAATGCCGTGGTTCGGCCTCGCCGCGCAAAAGCGCGTTGGGGTCAACGCACTCCACCCGGCGGAGGGTCCTCTTCCGTCGGACCGCGAGCGACCGGGAGATCGCCCCTCCACCGGGCTCGCGCCCCACCCGGGCATCGCGGGGTAAAGCCGCTCCTACATCCAGGCGGAGCCCTCCGCCCCACAAAAAAGGCGCACCGGGCGGTGCGCCTGCGGGGCGAAAGCGTGCGGCTTTGCTCAGACCACGTTCACCTTGCGGTGAGCCTTGTCGAACTCGACGGTGCCTTCGCGCAGGGCGAAGAGCGTCCAGTCGCGGCCGGTGCCGACGCCTTGACCAGCGTGGTATTTGGAACCGCGCTGGCGGACGATGATGCCGCCGGCGAGGACTTTTTCGCCGCCGAATAGTTTCACGCCCAGGCGCTGGGAGTGGCTCTCGCGGCCGTTGGAGGATGTTCCCTGACCTTTTTTATGTGCCATGGCGGTGGAGGATTAGGCGGTGATGGTTTCGATCTTGATGACGGAAAGCTCCTGGCGGTGGCCGCGTTTGCGTTCCATGCCCTTGCGCTTTTTCTTTTTGAAAACGATGACCTTCTTGCCGCGCTTGTTTTCGAGGACCTTGGCCGTGACCGTGGCGCCGACGAGAAAGGGCGTGCCGAACTTGAAGGACTCGCCTTCACCGGCGGCGAGCACCTCCTTGATTTCAACCGTGGAACCGGCCTCCGTCTTCGGATAGCGGTTCACAATGAGGACATCGCCCTCGCTGACCGAGAACTGTTTCCCCTGGGTTTTGATAGTGGCTTTCATAAAGTCAAAGGGGAGAAAAAAGGGAGCGTGGCGAGCGGAAGCAAGAATTAATTTTCAGTCCGGGCGAACTATCCGGCTGGCGCACGATCCGCCGCTTGCGGATTGAGCCTCGATCAGGCAAAAAAGAGGGGTGGGCCGGATCATCCAACCTCGGGAATGGCAGAAGCGCGGCACCGTCGCGCTGGCGAGATGGCTGCTGGGCAAGGTGTTAGTCCGCACCACGCCGCACGGGCGGCAGGCCGGGGTCATCTGCGAGGTCGAAGCCTACGTCGGCGAGCGCGATCTGGCCTGCCATGCCAGCAAGGGTCGTACGGCGCGGACGGACGTATTGTATCAACCGGGCGGCGTCTGGTATGTTTATCTCTGCTACGGAGTGCATGAAATGCTCAATCTGGTGACCGGACCGGGAGGCCATCCGGCGGCGGTGTTGATCCGGGGGTTGGTCGGCGTCACCGGACCGGGCCGGCTGACCAAGCGCCTGGGGATCGACCGGTCGCTGAACGGATTGGCCGCCCTTCCCGCGAGCGGCCTTCACCTGGAGGATCACGGACACAAGATCCCGCGCCGGCTGATCACCGCGGGGCCGCGCATTGGCGTGAATTACGCCGGCCCCGTGTGGGCGGCGAAGCCCTGGCGGTTCCACTTCGATCCGGACCGGGTGGGCCGGCGTGAGGGAACGGCGTTTGCCAAGGTCGATTCAGTTTGAGTCATTCCGGTTGTGGGCGGGGTGCCCTCACCCCGCGGGTTTCAGCTTTTGCAGCGCAGGCCTCGCGGGGTGTGGGCACCCCGCCTACATTCCGCGGTTTGAAAGCGCTTCTCGTGCCCGGCGCGTTCGCCGCCGCTCTCAGCGGAGCCCCGGGCGATCCCGATTCCACGCCAGAGCCACTTGTCACGTAATACGTGACATTCCCTCTCTGTGCACTTGCAGACCTTTTGTCACGTATTGCGTGACAAGTGGTTTGGGGACGACCGAACGAGGTGGATTTGAAAAGGTGGTGTCGGAGAGAAAAACGGCGGTGGCTGTTGCCTTCAGCGGCCTGGGCGCCGGGGCAAGCGCCCCCGACCGCGATCTTTACCGCTCGGCCACCGTCGCGGCGGGTTGATCGTACTTGCTCAGCAGCAGCGTCGCGCTCCCGAATTTCAGCTTCAGCTGCATCTTCACCGGTAGGTGCGTGCCGTTCTGGGCGATCCAGACCTTGATCTCGCCGCCGTTTTTGAACAGGCCCTTGGGATTCTTCTCCATGCGGGGAATCAAAACCAGGGTATTGAATGTTCCGAGCGGCGTGCGGACCTCCTCGTAATGGTCGGCCTCCAGAACCAATTCATAAAAATCTGAGCCGAATTGCACGACGACGTTGCGTTTCTGGCCCGGCTGCAGGTTCCAGTCGCGCGTCTGCACGAGCGCGCTGATCAGATCGACGGGGTCGCCCGGCGGCAGCGGCACCTCCGCGCTGCGGTCGGTGCGCACGCGATCGGTGTAGCGCGCCGTGCGCTTGGCGTAGTCGACCACGAATTCCGTGTCGGTGGCGTGTTTCGGATCGGCGCCACTCTCCTTCACCGACTGCAGCCGGCTGGTGGCCCGGTCGATCACGACCTCGGCCTTGTTGTCAAAGGCGTACAGGCTGCGAACCAGACCGTTGGAGCGCGTATCGGTGGTGATGCGGACCAGATCGCGGTGGGCGGAGCGGTCGTCGTGCGCGGAAATCACGATGTCCCCGGCATGGGTGAAGAAGGCGAAGCCCACCTTGTAAGTGAAGGCCTCGCCGTCGCGAAACGCGGTGAAAGGCGCGGCGGAGGCAGAGACGAGGAAAAGACAGAGGGAGGCGAGGATGAAGCGGGGCACGGCGTGAGGGACAGCACGAATGGATATTTGTGCGCGCGACTACAAGGAAAGTTCCATTTGGTTGCCCTGGCCGATGGCCCAGGCTTCCACGCCGCGGCCGCGCAGCGTCGTCGCGAACTCCCGCGCGAAGCCGTGCAAGGTATAGACGATCCTGGGCTGCACGCCGTCGACGAAGGCCAGCAGCTCGTTGAAATCGGCGTGGTCGGAGAGCGGAAAGACCGCGTCGCAGCCGTAGCGGTATTTCGTGGCCGGGTCCATGGCCCAGCCGGTGACGGCGGCGGTGCGCTTGGGCTGGATCCAGTCGAGCAGCGGCGCCTGGTGCGGGGCGATCACGACGTGCCCGGAGTGGCGCGTCGGCTCGAACTCAGCGTAAGGCGGCAGCTTCCAGCCGAGTTCCTCGTAAAGCCGGCAGGTTTGCCAGGCCTGTGGCGCGAGCATGACCGGGAGGCCGGCCTGCCCCAGCAGCAGGAGCAGCTCCTGCGACTTGCCGAGGGCGTAGGCATAGAGCACCGGGGTGCTGCCCTCGGCCAGGGCCGTCCGGCAGAAGGCGACGATTTCCTCGCCCACCTGCGCCGCGGGCGGCATCACGTACCGCGGGAGCCCGAAGGTGGTTTCCATGATGAGCACGTCGGCCCGCGGGATCGCACAGGGCTCGGCGGCGGGGTTGGCGCCCAGCTTGAAATCGCCGGTGTAGAGCAGATCCCCATGATCGGTGCGGGCCCAAAACTGCGCCGAACCGAGAATGTGTCCGGCGGGAAACAGTTTGGCTTCGCAGCCGAATTCCAGGGCATGCGCCTCGCCGAAGCCGAGGGTCGTGACCCGGCGCTTGCCGCCGAGCCGCGCGTGCATGAGCCGGCCCGTGGCCGGGGTGCACAACACCTCCCGGTGCCGGGCGATGTGATCCGAGTGGGCGTGGGACACGAACGAGCGCGGCATGCCGTGCTGGGCGTCGAGCCACCAGCCGAGCTGCGGCAACCAGACGCCTTTCTTGAACTGGACCTCCCAGGCCATGCGCAACGGAACGTACGCCGGAGGCGCGCGCCGTCAATTTTCCGCGTGGACGAAATACTTCCGTCGCAGCAGTCGCCACGCGGTGACGAAGAACGCCGTCAGCGGCACGGCGAGCATCAGGCCGAGCACGCCGCCGATCGCCTGGCCCCAGAAAAAGATCGCGACGATGATGGCCACCGGATGCAGACCGGTCTGCCGGCCCATGATGCGCGGCGTGAGCAGCCAGCTTTCCGTCGCCTGCACCACGACAAAGACGCCGGCGCACATCCCGACGAGAAGCCAGCTGCCGTCGGGTTGGAAGAGGGCGAGAGGCAGGGCGACGCTCAGGCCGAGGATTGAGCCGAGGTAGGGGACGACGTTCAGCAGCCCCATGATCAGGCCGAGGGCGAGGCCGAATTTCAACCCGGCGACCGAAAAGCCCAGGCCATAGAGCAGTCCCATGATCAGGCCGATCAGCAACTGGCCCCGGAAAAACGCCACGACGATCCCGATGAATTCGCGCACGAGAAAGACCACGTCCTCGCGGTGTTCCGGGCGCAGGAAGGGCAGATGCTTCTCCAAGCCCCGGGTCGGTTCCGCGTCCGACAGCAGGAAAAAGAACAGGAAGACGGGAATGACCGCCACCGAGGCCACCAGGCGGAAGAAGGAGAAAACGCCGGCCCCGGCCTCCTTGAGCGAAGGCAGGACACCGGCGGCGAGATCCTTCGCTTGTTGCGAGAGGCTCGTGAGGGCACCGTTCACGATCGGGTTGTCGAGGTGTTGACGCACCGCGGCCAGCCATTTCGGGAAATGCTGCCCGACCCAGTCCTGGGTGCTCTGCCAGAGCGTCGGCAGGTAGGCAAAGAAGTCCAGGCACTGTCCGATGACCACGGGCGCGAGGCTGTAGATCACGCCGGCCACCAACAGCACGAACACTCCGTAGAGCAACACCACGGCCGCGGGGCGGCGCAGTTTCAGGCGCCGCTCAAAAAGCGTGACCACGGGGCGGAGGACGAGGGCCAGAATGCCCGCCGTGGCCAGCGGCCAGAGGACGTTCGAGAACCGGCCGACAAAACGCTCGAGGCCCGCCAGGATCAGAAAAAATCCCCCGGCGATGGCGAGGAGCGCCACGAATCCCAGCGCGAATCCTGCCAGCCGGCGTTGGACGGGCGTCAGCAATGGGGCGTTTTCGTCGGGCATCCCAAGAGGCAAACGCGGACTCCGGGCACAGGCAAGCGTGCAGCGAGGGCCGGACGTGTACCAGTTTGATGGTGCCGGCCAATGGGGGAGCGGGTTTACCGCGCGACGAGTCGGGGCATAGAGCCCCTCCCGCGCGCACATTGTTATACGATCCACAGTTCGCGTATTTCGCCGAGACTGGGGGAACGGGTTGAATGGAGCGCGTGGAAAGCGGATTGATTGAGCGAGCAACCGTCTGCAGGATTTCCATGGCCGCCGCGAAATTTTGGGGTCCGTCTCCCGACGGATCGCGGCCCGTCGGGAGACGGACCCTCCATTCCACCTTTGCGTCAGCCTGACAAGCGAGACTCAGCAGGTCGCGAGCAGCTCTGACATCAGACATCCGCCCCACCTTCTCGGTCCTGCCGGCGATCATTCACGCCTCATCGCGATTGCGCGTGGCCGTCCGCGCCGGCGAATGATCACCGCCGTTCGTGATCGCAGTCGCCACGCGATTCGACCGATAGCAGTTCGCCCCGCGGCATGGCGGGCGAAAATTCCGAAGGCCGTTTTTTGATATAGGTAACAGGTCTGTTACCATCCGGAAGTCGTTCGGTGGGAACCATTGGTCAATCTCCATCAATGTGCATTAGATTGGAAGCCGATGCTCCTCTCGCGGACTCGATCATTTGCCCCATTGACATCCTTATTTTTAGCCTGTCCAGGCTGCGACGGCGCAGACAATTTTGGTCTGGTGCCACCGCTCGCCCGCGGGCCGGAGCGGCATTTAATTGCGGATCGCGTGGTTCCTCCAGTCCCCCCACCAGTGAATTCCTGAATTGATCTCGCGCCGGACGATTCGCAAGGCCCGCCCCCTTTTCTTATGTCAACCCTGCCATCGGGACAACCGCTTCGCGAAGGATTTGGTTCGGCGATTGCTGCAGAACCGGGGCGGGGCCTGCGGCTGATCCTTCCGGAGGCGAGTGAGCGGTCGGTCCGGATCAACCTGGGTGGCGCGGGAAAACATCGACCCGATCGATTGGGAAGCGGTTGGACGGAACTGCCGGGACTGGCGCTCGTTTTTGTCCAGGTCGCGCTCGTCGCGCTGGTCATGCACGAGGTGCACCTGGAAACTCCCGCGTTCCGCGGGATTGTCTATCTGGTCGCGGGCGGCTTTCTCGGGCATCATTTTTTGCCGGCCCGGTGGCGGCTTCAGGGCTTCACGCTTTTTTCCGTCGGCACGATGTGGCTGGTGCTGGGCGGATCCCGGAACGCCTCGCATACGGATCTCGCGCTGGCCTCGACCCGCACCATAGCATTGCTGGTGCTGGGAGTGGGCTTGATCGGGATTTGCCGCCTCCCGATCGGTTTTTGGAAACGCGCCGGACTGCTGGTCGTTGCGGGTTCGCTCGCGGCCGTGGGCCGGGCGGGGATTCCGGACGGGGGCAACCTGGCCATCATCTGGCCCGTCCTGGCGGCGATGTTCATGTTCCGCGTCATGGTCTATCTCTACGATCTGGCCAGTGCCCCGCAGCGTCCGACGTGGAGCCAGTCGCTCGCCTATTTCTTCCTCATTCCGAATGTCTGCACCCTGCTTTTCCCCGTCATTGATTTCCGCACCTTCTGCCAAAGCCACTACAACGAGGAGGCACTGCTGATCTACCGGCGGGGCGCGCGCTGGATGGGCCGGGGCGTCACCCATTTGCTGCTCTATCATTTTGTCGACCGGCTCCTCGGCATCAAGCCCGGCGAGGTGGCCAACGGCGCCGATCTCATCCGGTTCGTGGTCGTGAATTCGTTCCTCTACCTGAAGGTTTCCGGCGGATTCCATCTTTGTGTCGGAATGCTGTTGCTCTTCGGTTTCAACCTGCCCGAAACCAACCGCCGCTATTTCCTCGCCTCCAGCTTCACGGATTATTGGCGGCGCACCAACATCTACTGGCGCAACTTCATCATGAAGGTGTTTTACTATCCGGCCTACTTCAAGCTGAAGCGGCTCGGACAGGTCAACGCGCTGATCCTCGCAACCGGCTGGTCGTTCCTCGTGACCTGGGCGCTGCACCTTTACCAGACCTGGTGGCTGAAAGCGTCCGTGTCGTGGACTTGGAACGACGGGGTGTTCTGGACAATTCTCGGCGTGCTCGTGCTGGTCAATTCGTTGTGGGAACTGAAGCGCGGCCGGCAAAGGACCCTGGCCGGTGGTCGGAACGGGTTAACCGGAGCGCTGGCTCTGGCGGGACGCACGGCCGCGACGTTTGCGATCATCAGCGTCCTGTGGTCGTTGTGGAGCCTGCCGACCATCGGGGACTGGGTGCGTCTCTGGAGCTTCGCCGACGGGCAGGCCCTGCTCTGGGGCGGCGCGGTCCTTGTCGGCGTCATGGTCGCGACTCTGGTGCTGGAGGTATGGCCGGCCTGGCGCGCGCCGGCGGGCGGGGGCGCGGTCCGTTTCGGGCGTTCGTCCGGCGGCTTGGCTTGGAATTTTCTGCGGTCCGTCGTCCCTTTGATCGCACTCTACGCCGCGGTACATTGCCTGCTGCGCTGGTCGGTGGAACGGCCGGCGCCTCCGCTGCTGGCGGAGGCGCGGGCGGTGGTCCAGTCCGTTGCCAATGGCGATGGAGGTCAGGGCCAGGGATATTACGAAAACCTCGCCGCCGTGGATCCAGCCAACACGCAGTATTGGGAAACCGTCCGTCGGGCGCCCTATGGCAGCGGGCTTCCGGGTTTCAATCCCGTCCGGGAAACCGACGGCGTGCCCTTCCGCGAGTTGATTCCCAATCTGCATCGGGAGGCGTACGGCGTTGATTTCCAGACGAACAGTCTCGGCATGCGCGACCGCGAGCACGGCCTCCTGAAACCCCCCGGAGTTTTCCGCATCGCGGTTCTGGGGTCGTCGCATGTGATGGGCTTCGGCCTGGCGGCGCGAGACATGTTCGAACCGGCGATCGAGCAACGGCTCAAGGCCGAGCACGGCCGGGACGGGGAGTTCGAGCTGCTCAATTTTGCCGTTGCGGGGGTGAGTCCGATGGGACAGGATTGGATTCTGCAACATCGGGCGGCGGGGTTCAGTCCCGACATGGTCCTTTTTATTGCGCACGCGGTGGACTTCGCCTGGATGGGCCGGGATGTGGCGCGGTGCCTTACCCGCCGGCTGCCGTTCCCCGAGGGGTTTCCGACGGAAGAGCTCGCCAGGGCGCGGATCACGGCCCGAACGGACGAGACCGTGGGCCGGCTGCTTTTGGCGCCGTACGAGGCTGAGATCGTTTCGTTTTACTACCGGCGGATCGCGCAGCAATGTCGCGAGCTGAAGGCGCTCCCCGTCTGCGCTTATCTGCCCGTGCCCCAGGAACAGGCTTCGGACCGGGCGCGGGTGGCGGAGTTGAAGAATCTCGCCGAAAAGGCGGGGTTCATCTTCATCGATCTCTCGGCTGTTTTCTCCGGCCGCACCCCGGACGAGCTGAGTCTGGGCGATCGCTGGCACCATACGAATGCCAACGCCAATGCTCTCATCGCCGCGCAGCTTTACGACCGCCTGACCACCGACCCTCGGATCGATCTGCTCGCCCGGGCCAAGCGGATCCGCCACGAAAACATCGCGGGCAATGAAACGGAACTTCCGGCCCGGCCTTAATCCACCCACCCACCGCCATGACCAACACCGCCACGATTGAGCAATCGATCAAAAAATACATCCTGGACGAGTTTCTCCCGGGAGAGGACGCCGCCCAGCTCACTGACACGACACCCCTGATGACCACCGGGATTCTGGACTCGATCGCCACGCTCAAGCTGATGGATTTTCTCGAAAAGAATTTTTCGATCTCACTGGCTGCGCACGAGGCGGACGCCGAACATCTGGACACGATCGAGCGTATCGCCCGGCTGGTCAGGTCCAAGGGCGGCCTGACGGCGGCCTGAGCCGCGACCGATTCTCGGAGTACCCCGCCATGTCGTTGCACAGCCTCATCGAAACTGCCGTTCGGGAGCGCGGGTCCCATCCCGCGCTCATCGAGGGGAGCGGTGTCGGCCGGATGGACTACGCCACGCTGGGACGGTTGTCCGACCGCGTCCGCGACCGCCTTGCCGCCCTCGGAGTCGGGCGGGGGGATCGCGTGGGAGTCTATCTGCGGAAAAGCGCGGACGGGGTGGCGGCAATTTTTGGCATCCTGAAGGCCGGGGCCGCGTATGTCCCGGTTGATCCCACTGCGCCGGCCTTGCGCAATGCCTTC
>Ga0265331_10002747_pt1 | contig 11703 bp, 9 predicted proteins | sample 41923metaG_FD_202088 | JGI IMG/M metagenome (GOLD analysis project Ga0265331, IMG submission 202088) | Rhizosphere microbial communities from Carex aquatilis grown in University of Washington, Seatle, WA, United States - 4-19-23 metaG | ecosystem: Host-associated > Plants > Roots > Rhizosphere >...
GCGATGACGAGATCCGCGCCCAGAGCTCGACAGGCCGAGACGGGTATGGGATCGACGAGCGCGCCGTCAGCCAGCCAACGCTTATCAAGTTCGACCGGCGGGAAGAGACCCGGCAGGGCGGAGGACGCACGCAATACGTCCGTCAGATCGCCAGTTTGCAGCCAAACCTCATGTCCCGTCATCAGATCGGTCGCGACGGCGACAAAGGGCATACGCAGCTCCTCGATGCGGAGCGACCCAAGGAGCCCCCGCAGATCCGCGAAGAGTCTGTCGCCGCGGATCAATCCCCCTTGGTTTAGATTCAGGTCCAGATAGCGGAAAAGCTTGCGCTGGTTGAGCGCGAGCGCCCAAGCTTCCAATTCGTCGATTTTTCGTGCGAGATAGCAACCACCGACCAGGGCTCCGGCCGAACAGCCGGCCAATATGTCAAAATCAACTCCCAACCGTCTTAGCGCGCGCAGGGCGCCGATATGCGCCCATCCCCTTGCCGCGCCGCCGCTCAAAGCGAGGCCAACCCTTCGCCGTCCGAGCCGCCTGATTTGGGCGCTAATCGGCATGAGTCGGTTCCCAATCTTTCTTCGCCGGGCGAGTTTGGGTCGTGTCCGGCTCCAGCGGTCGGCCTCGAAGCCAATGGTTCACCGCACTCGCACAACGACCATGCTGATGTCGTCATGGAGCGGGGCGTCGCCCCGGAACTCGCGCACCTCGGCGAGCAACTTCTCGACTGTCGCCTCTGGCGACAGTTCCCGGTAGGCGGCGAACAGTTCGCAGAGACGATCCGTGCCGAAAAACCTGCCCTCCACATTTTGCGTTTCGGTGATTCCGTCGGTGTATAGCAGCAATTTGTCGCCCGTCGCCAAACTCACGCTCCTCTCCTCGAAGGCGACGTCACGCCTGACGCCCAACACTAATCCCTCCGCGTCGAGGGGCGCGCAGCTGGCCTCGCCACGCCGCAGCAACAAGGCCCAGTTATGGCCGGCGTTGGCGTATTTCAAAACGCGGCTGTTTGTATAGTATTTCAGATAGAACATGGTGATGAATAATTCGGCCTTGTTCAGATCGTCAAACAGGAGATCGTTCAAGTCATGCAAGATCGCCGCTGGCCCTATTGGAGCCTCGACCACCTTGCGGGTTTCCGCACGCAACGTGCTGCGCACTTCGACCATGATCAAAGCCGCGCCGACGCTATGACCGGAGACATCGGCGATGACGACGTCTATGGCGTTCGCCATGGCGAAGAAATCGAAGTAGTCGCCGCCGACATGACTGGCGGGCGCGCAGACCCCTGCCAATTCCAGGGTCGGCAAGCTCATCGGAGCGCTCGGCAAAAGGGAGAGCTGGATGTTTTTTGCGATCTCCAATTCGTGCCGACTCTCCTCCGAACGCCGCCGCTCCGTCACGTCGGTCTGTAGACCAATGTAATTCAATAGTTTTCCGGCCTTGTCGTAGACCGGCGAGATTACCAGTTCATTCCAGAACGGCACGCCATCCTTGCGATGATTCTTCAAAACGATTTCGCAGCTCTCCCCGTTTTCCATGGCGCGTCGGATTTGATCCAGCGACACGGGATCGGTGTCCGGTCCCTGGAGCAACCGCATGTTTTGGCCAAGCAGTTCCTCCTGCGAATAGCCCGTGATGCGGCTCAGCGCGGGGTTCACGTAGATATTTGGATTGCCCTGCGCTTGGGCGTCGGTGATGACGATGCCGATGTGTGCGGCTTCGATGGCGCGGTTACGCACGCGCAGAGCGTCTTCGAAGGTTTTGCGGGCGGTGATGTCATGATCCACTCCGCGCCATTTGAGGAGTTTGCCCTGTTCGTCGAAAATCGGCGCTCCTGTGGATTCCGTATAGACCTCGTGTCCATCCTTGTGGCGGTAGTGATTGACGAGGTGGTGGAAGGGTTTCTGACTGCCGGCCGAGGTGAAGGGCGCGGCAGTCGTCCAATGTTCCTGATCTTCGGCGGTCAGCAGATCGAGGTAGGTCTTGCCCAGGATATCCTCCGGCGCAAAACCGAGGATATTCCGTACTGCGGCGCTACTGTATGCGTAACGTCCTTGCGGATCCTGCTCCCACAGCCATTCGCCTGCCATCTCCGCCACTTGGCGGAAGCGCTCTTCGCTCTCGGCGAGAGCTTCCTTGGCGCGCTTCTGCTCGGTTATGTCTTGCTGGATCGCCAAATAGCGGGTGACATCGCCTTTCGCGTCACGCAGCGGCGTGATGGTTTCTAAAGCCCAGTAAAGCTCGCCGCTCTTCTTTCGATTTTGAATCTCGCCACGCCATTCACGACCGTCGCGCAGCGTCTCCCATAGGCGCTGATGTTGCTCTGGAGCCGTATGGTTGGAGTGCAAGACGCGCGGAGTTTCTCCGACGACTTCGCCACCGGCGTAGCCGGTCAAACATGTAAAAAATTGATTAACATATTCAATTTCCCCGTTCATGTTGGCGATCAGTATCGCCGACGGACTCTGATCCACGGCGGCCGACAAAATGAGCAGCCGTTCCTCAGCTTGTTTAAGGCTGGTCAAATCCTGGGCGAGCCCAACAAAATATTGTTGTCCTGCCAGCCACATTTCGCCGATGGACAAATGCATCGGGAATGTCGTGCCGTCCTTGCGCCGTCCGATCACTTCTCGTCCGATCCCGATGATCTTTTTGTCGCCGGTCTCGCGATATGCCGCGAGGTAGCCATCATGCGCTTCCCGGTATGGCGAGGGCATGAGCATCGCGACATTCCTGTCGAGGGCTTCACTCCGGCGATAACCAAACAATCGTTCGGCTCCCGAACTGAAAAATCCAATTAAGCCCTGCTCGTCGATGACAATGAAGCCGCCAGGCATAGCGTCGAAGACGACATCGAGCTTTGTCTCGATGTCCTTTAGGGCGATGGCTCCGAACGGCTCTCGCTCCCTCTCGTGGAAGGTCAGCAAAACTAAACCCGCGCCATCCTGCGCGAGGGGATGGAGCGTGTAAACGACCTCAACCATACTTCCTTTTTTGTGGCGAAACGTGCTGCGCCCCGACTGCATTAAGCGCCAATTGACCGCCGTCGCCGGGAAATTTCCTGACGCGTCGCCATCCCGCATAATCTCGCGGTAGGGGTGAAACGGACCGCCAAGCAGCTCATTTTCCTTGTAACCGAGCAACCGCTCCGCGGCGGCGTTCAGGCCCCGCACATTACCGGTCCCGCTCAGGAGGCAGGCGCCTTCCGCGAATGTGTCGAGAAAAGATCGGAGCCCTATTCGTTCTCGCAAGCTGCACCCCCTCGATTTGTTGTGCGGCGCTTCGACGAGCGGGCATTGTCTTCGTATTGCCAATGCGGTTCAAGCGGCGTTCGACGGCGCCCTGTCGACGATCTCATGCAAGATACAAAGCGCCGCCGTCCAGATCTGTTTTCGTCCCCGCGTTCCGTCTTGCTTGTCGACGTCATGGAGCCAACGAACCGAAGGGCCGGAGTCGCTCAACTCATTCGAATAATGCGCCGTTGTTCGCGCGAAGGTAGCGATTTCCATTTTTGCCGAGACTTATCTGCTCAGCCGTTTTCGGTGGCCGCGCCGCAAGCATCGACCAAAGCATCTAGTTCATCCACGAGCGCGGCATAGGGCGTAAGCTCGACCGGATGAGCCTCCTGCAACTCTCGGCGCAGGCGCTGAAAACTCGCCAGACGCCAGCGCATTCCCTGCTGATGGAAAAACGCCGTTAGTTCTTGCCGACCTGATGCAAACATGCCGCTACAGAGGCGAGCCGCAGCGGAGCGAAGACGGCTCTCGAGGGTTCCTTGCAGACGTTTCTCCCAACGATCTCGCGGTTTCACCTCGGCCATGAGCGTCGCAATCTGACGCGCCCCCAAAAATTCGACGACTTCTTCGAACAGTTGCGACACGCTCCGCAGCTTTTCGCGCGACCGCCGGGATAAATCCACCAGGGCGGGAAAGTCGCGTAGTCGTTCGAGAAACACCATGCGGGAAGCGTCCGGGGCAGTTGAATTCAATACGGCGAATTTGGCGCTTTCTCCTAAATGATCGAGATACTCTCGCAACAAGGTCCGCCACTCGCCAATGAGATTTGGCTCTGGCGAAAATCTCCGGCCGTTGTCTAACGCCCAGCGCGTTAGGAACGACAGGGAGTCCTCAAGCTGCAGCAGGAGTTTGTATTGGCGACTGGCCGGCGTCTTGCCATCGAGCGCATAGACCGCTTTCCGCCATCGATCTCCCTCAAGGATGAGGTCAAAAGTGATGTAGGCGCGGACTGTTTCGATGAGACGAGTGGCGTCCCACTCCTCGGCACCGACCAGGAGTCCTACGCCAGCCTGGTCGATCACTCTGTTACAGATCATGGTGGCCGCGAGTTCTCGGCCGAGAGCGTGATCTTTCACCTGAGCCGCATAACGGTCCCGCGCCCGAGCCGGAAAATAAGCGGCGAAAATGTCCTCGACCCACGGCTCGGCAAGGAAGTCGGGGGCTTCCAACAGGGCTCGTTTCAACGCCAGCTTGGCGTGGGCCGCTAGGACGGCCAGTTCGGAGCGGGTCAGTCCCTTGCCCTCTCGGGCGACGATCTCCTTATGAAGGGGAAAGGCTTCCGCGCAGCGGTCGAACATCCCGGAGTTTTCCAGTTGGCTGGCCAATTCCATGAAAGGCTCGATATCGGCGTGAGAGCGCACGCATTCCAACGACAAGCAGAGGCTTTGCCGATAATTATCCGTCAACACGGATTGACATACGTCGTCAGTGAGCTCCGTCAGGAAGCGGTTGCGGTCGACCTCCTTAGGCGCAAAAAATCCACTGTGGCGCGGCGGCGTCGCCATCAGGATTTTCAAATTGACTTCGTGATCGGAGAGGTCCACGCCCGCTGAATTATCTACCGCGTCGGTGTTGATGCGACCGCCGTTTAAGGCGTATTCGATGCGCGCTTTTTGGGTGAAGCCGAGGTTGGCGCCTTCGCCCACGACCTTGGCACGGAGCTGACTGGCGTCCACCCGTGCGCCGTCATTGGCGCGGTCGCCAACCTTCTCATTGATTTCTGAACTGGCCTTGACATAGGTGCCGACCCCGCCGAGCCACAGCAGGTCCACGGGCGCGGTCAGCAGAAGCCGTATCAGCCCTTCTCCGTCGATCGACGAATATCGCACGCGGAGCCAAGCGCGAACCTCGGCGCTGAGCGGAATGTCTTTGGCGTTGCGTGGGAACACTCCGCCCCCCGGCGAAATGGGCGCCGGATCGTAATCCTTCCAACTGGAGCCGTGCAAATTGAACAGGCGCTTGCGTTCGTCGAGGGCCGCCTGTCGGTCCGGAGCTGGATCGAGGAAAATGTAATCCGCGCCGAATGCGCCGAGCAGGCGGATGTTGCCAGACAGCAACATGCCATTGCCAAACACGTCGCCGTCCATGCTGCCGACGCCGATGACACTGAAGGTCTCCTTGTCGATATCCACGCCCAATTCCAGGAAATGCCGCCGCACGCAAACAAAGGCTCCGCGCGCGGTAATGCCGAGCTGTTTGTGGTGATAGCCGTGCGATCCGCCGGTGGCGAAGGCCTCACCCAACCAGTAGCCATACTCCGCCGCGACCTGATTGGCGCGATCGGACCAGCCCGCGGTGCCCTTATCCGCCGCGACGACGAGATAGGGATCGTCGTCGTCATAGACAACCGTGAGCGGCGGGCGCACCGCTCTTGTTCCCTCAAGATTGTCCGTTAGATCGAGCAATCCGCGCATGAAGGTCACATAGGCGTCCTGTGCAAGCCGAGCGCATTCAGTCGCGTCTTTGCAGAAGGTCTTGAGAACGAAACCGCCCTTGGCGCCTTGGGGAACGATCAAGGCGTTCTTGACCATTTGGGTCTGCATCAAATCGAGAATCTCGGCGCGAAAGTCGTCCGGGCGATCCGACCAGCGAATACCCCCACGCGCCACTTTGGCGCCACGCAGATGGATGCCCTCCATGGTCCGCGAATGAACATAAATCTCGATGAAGGGCTTCGGGCTCGGCATAGCGATGACGCCGAGGCTGCTGATCTTGAGGGCGATGAAGTGATCCGCCATATCGCGCCGGCGATAAAAGTTCGTGCGCAGGGTGGCGTCGATCAGATTGAAGACATCGCGCAGAATGCGGTCCGCGTAGATATCGTCGACTTTGTCCAACGCGGCGATCAACTCCTGCTGAATCGGCGTTAAAGCTTCAATTTGGCGTTGCGCAGAATCACGCCAGCGTCCGTTCGGTTCAAATCGGGCCTCGAAATAGCGATACAGCAGCTGGGCAATGCTGGGATTGCCGAGCAGCGCCTGGTGAAATCTATCGGGTCCAGTACGGCTGCCGAGCTGGAGGTAATAGTTGCGGTACGCCCGAAGCAGGTCGATGTCTCTCCAGTGGAGCCCCGTCGTTACGATCAATCCGTTGAGCGCGTCGTTTTCTGCCCGCCCGGACAAGAGCGCATCCAGCGCCGACAGCAGCGGTTTCTTCGAACACAGGAGATCCGGGCCATCGACCATCGGGGCGATGGAAAAAACACGGATAAAAAAATGAGCCCCCTCGAGCGTAATCTTGAACTGGATTTGATCGCGGACTCGCAACCCAAGGTTTTGCAAAAGAGGCATGACTTCGTCGAGACCGCGTTCGCGCGCACCGTATACTTTGATCTGAAAGAGTGCGTCGCCGTCGCCGAATCTGCGCAGATCGGCCGAGTCTCCGCCGCCGCGCGCTATGGCTTCGAGTCGAAAGACGTCGCGCATCGCAAGCCGCGGCGAAACGAGCGAGCGGTATTCCGCAGAAAATCCGCGTTCATAAGGGAGGGAGAGTTTATCCAGCCCCAATCTGCGGACAGCGCGATCGAGTAAGATTCGAAGGGAGTCTTCCCAAGGCATGGTTCGATCAGCGTGGAAACGGCGTCTTCGAGGCGCCTAAGGGAACGATTGTCGCGTCAGGCGACCGACGCGACGCGCCGAAGCTAAGCGAATTTCTTACGCATCTCCAGCACGTTGCCGTTCTCTGTCTTGCGATATTCGACAGAATCCATCAAGGAGCGGATGAGAAAAATGCCTCGCCCGCGTTCGTCCAAATCGGCGAAATCAGGCGTCGGCACGGCTTTCAGATCGAACCCCTGTCCGTGATCGAAGACCTTGACGCATAAGGTCTTGTCATCGATGGAGAGACAGACCCGCACGGATTGCTTCGCGTCGGTTGGACAACCATATTGGATCGCGTTGGCCATGGCTTCGGTCAAGGCCAGATCGAGTTGGTAGGCTAGCGTGTCGCGGTCTCCGTCGCCGGTGTCCAGTTGCTTCGCGATCTGCTCGGCGATGTTGCCGATCAAACTTAGGTAGCGAGTCTGGTTCGGAACCGCGATGTCCACGTTGATAACATTCTCGGATGGACCGCCCATGAGAATCTCCGCGCCGCGGTCGCTTCATGTTTCGTCGAGATGTGAAGCGACTCCAGGTTATTGTCTCGAGGCGTCTCCTTCGCCGAACTGGCGCCCTTTTGGCGGAAAACGCTCAGTCGCTGAGGGCTTCCTCGAGTTTGGGATAAATATCGAAGACGCGGTGTAGCCTAGTGAGTTCGAACATCGATCGAACTCGAGGCTGAAGCCCCGCCAGAATGAACCCGCTCGAGCGCAGCTCCGCGTTCTTTAACCCCGAAAGTAACGCCCCCAGTCCGGAACTGTCGATGAACTGGACCTCATCGAGGTCGATGACGAGATCGCGGCCGGCTTCTTCCTCCAGCACCTTGATAAAAAGATCCTTCAGCTCACCGGAGTTATGCGCGTCAATGCGTTGCTCCTTCAGGCTGAGAACGATTTTTCCTCCGTGCTTTTCCACCAAAATGTTCATCTGTCACTGCCCGGGGTGAGAATCGACGACGGCTGACCGCCCGGAATCATAGACCATTCTCAGCCACTTGACGAAACCAATCGAGGTCATCGCTGCAACGAAACTCCCTCACGTCAAGTTTCGAGGCCCGGCTCGCATGCGTCCAGACAAACGTGCCAGCGCCCTTCGGGCCGTGGTCCTCCCCTCGAATGCCTTGAACCTCGGTCATGTGCATTTGCGTAGATAGGCCCGCCACCCCATAAAACAACTTGTCAAATTACTGTCCTGCTTGAAATTTTTGCGCCTCGCCCTAAATAAATAAAAGCATAGCTCGTGCTGGGCTGAGTGCGGGAGCAAGGGGAGGGGACCATGAGCGATGTATTTCTCCACCAAATTGCGCCGCGGGCCCGATGGAGCCAAGCGCGGCAAATGCACCCAGCCGTCGTTCAGGGTTGTCTTGGGACCTTCAGCGATGAGTCGAGTCAAGAGACTCTTTGGGAGCCGCCAAGCCACGACGAGTGGAGGATGGCGATGCTGGTCATCGCTAAACAGGCGGTGGTCCATATCGCGGGTTACCGCAATCACGAAGAGTTCACACGTGACGGGTGCAGATTCGCGTGGGATGTTATCAATACGTCCCCTTTAGGGGTGTATCGCGATCATTGGCTGCACGCTCCTATCAACGGCTCCATGCGAGCCGCGCGGCAGCGTTTTGACGGGTTGTATCGCCCGGTGTGACGCGGGCGTCGGACTATCATTCAAAGTGTACCACTTTCTCGGGGGCCGATCACATTGATCCACCCCCAGTGCACGGGTCCGCCCTGAGGTGTGTCTTTTGACAGACAGAAGGAGGATCACAATGCCGAGGAAGCGTCATAAGCCGGAAGAGATCCCGGCAAGCTAGGACAGGATGATGTGTTGATTTCGCAAGGGTGATCGGTTTCGGACGCCATGCGGGCGATCGGAGTGACCGAGGTGGCTCGCGTGACGAAGTGCTCGACGGGAGAATCTTCTACTCGCTCAAGGAGGCGAGGATGGTCATCGAGAGTTGGCGGCGTCACTACCACACAGAACCCCCGCATAGGTCATTGGGCTACAAGCCGCCGGCTTCTGAGGATGATCGGCACGCAAGTGGTAGCTGCTGAAGATGACGTCATGAAACAGCTCGCTCCAACCGGCAAGCTACGGGTCGGCGTCGCATATGCTCCTGTCGCCACTCCGCTCTTCGTGATCAAGGACGCTGCCGGCGATGTCCGTGGCGTTCCCCGAGACCTCGGCGCCGCACTCGCGACGGCGCTTAGTATGCCCCTCGAAATCGTCGTTGCGGCAACCACCAGTGAACTGACCGAGGCTTGCGCATCGGGGGCGATCGACATCGGCTTCATGCCGGTGGATGACGACCGCCGAAAGGTCCTCGATTTCAGCACGCCCTATTTTGTCATCGAAAGCACTTACCTCTTCGGCGGCTCAACCCATATCAAGACGCTGGGAGACCTCGACCGATCCGACGTTTCCGTTGTGGGTATTGCCGGCTCGACCACCATCCGTGCCGCCGGCCGCAGCTTGAAGGCCGCAAAGATTGTCCTCGCGAAGTCCGTCGATGAAGCCATGGCGATGATGAAGGCGGGAGCCGTGCAGGCGTTTGCCCTCACCCATGACGCGCTGCCATTATTGCAAAAGCAGTTGCCGGGTTCCCGGATTCTGGATGGCGCCTTCCAGACCGCGGGTGTCGCCATCGCTTTGCGAAAGGATTGTCCGGCTGCGCTCGCTTTCATCAAGGGCTTTATGGAGAGCGCCAAGGCGAACGGCATCGTTCGACGCGCATTTGACGACGCCGGATTGAACCGGCTACCGGTCGCGCCTTAGTCCAAACATTCTCCGTACGTGGATGCCAAGGGCGGCGGTCTCAGCTCCGCGATCATCCGCAATATGTCCGCGAACAGGTCCCGTGGACGGCGCGCGTTGCAGCGGCTGCGTTTCGAACGCGAGGCCGCGAGGAGAGGCGCTGCGCTCGAAGCGGAGCCCGGCATGCTGGACGGCGCCGTTCGGCTGGGGCCTCGCCGCCGTCATGGCGATCGGCCTCGAGCGCCATGCCGAAATCCTTGAATGGTTCGGAGAAGACTTTGATCCAAAAATCTTCGATCCCGAACCGCTCAAAGCGGATGTCGCCGCTCTCGCCAAACGCTCGACCCAAAAAACCGCGTCCAGCCTGATCCGCGTGTCTCGCGGGATGCTTACGATGGAAAGTGGGTCGGCGGCGATGTTCATCGCTGAGGAAAATCGTGCCGTTCCAGGGAAGTTTAGCGCGAGCGCGATCGTTGTGTTGACCCCCGACGTCTTCATCGCCGCCTTCGCCACGCTGGCGGCTGCGCAATCCCCACCAGCGCTCGGGCAAAGGCCCTTAACGCGCTAACACACCAACTGCACTCCTCTCCGAGGCTCGATCAGGGGGGATGCACTGGGGGAACGCCGATCATTTTGACCGAAATCGCCATCGCCACGACCGCCGCCAAGAAAATCAGCATACAGAGAGCAAAGACAGAAGCGACTGAGGCTCCGTAAAGGATATCGAGCAACTTCACGGCATAGCCCTTGACTCGGTCCACAATGAGGAATGCCGCCATCGTCGTCTTTCAATTTTTCTCATCGATTACCGCATCTGTTCTCGGCTGAGATAGCGTCTGCGGGGGTTGAATCAATCGCCGTGTTCGCTCGAGCGCTCGAAATGAATCCAAATGCAACCTCAAAAGGCATGCTTGGCGTAAATCTTCAACCCGATCGAGTTGGTCGAACGATTATGGAAGGATCGGCGTCCGGAGACTTGATGCGCCACTGAAAAGCGCCCAAGCCCGCGGGAGATGACGGTGCTATTTGTGCATTGTGCTCGAGCAATTCGACCGCCTCCGCCAGTCGCACGGCGAGCTTTCCATCGATTTCGGCGTCTGTTCCAATCAGTTGACATGGGTCGGAGGCGTCCGGCCGGGAACCGCTGATGACAATCGAACCGTCGGGTTGAGGCCGAATGCTGAATACCTTCATCTCGCGCGATGGAAAATATGATGGCTGGCCTCTGGCTCGAGAACGCTCCAGGACGACTAGATAGCGGCCTCCGCCGAGATATTCCGCGCTTTGAAATCCTTCTTGAATTAATAGCGCGGCGGCGTCTTTAAGCTGCTTTTCAAAGGGCGCTTCCAAATAGCTGCCTCGACATAGTTGTACAAAAGCTGGCACGAATATTAGATTGCCGTTGTACGAATATGCGTAACTGCCGTCGGCATGGACCGAGACCCTAGCATCGAACTTCTCGGGGGCGAGCGTTCGAAAGAAGTCGCGCATCTTTTCCTCGTCCAGTCAGTTTATTTTACGTGGTAGGTCAAAACCCGCTAGCCGAATTGACGCAGCCTCTAATGAGTTGAAAAGTCCTGAAAGCCAGCGAACGTTTCTCAACGTCAACGTCAACGTCGTCAAGCCTAGCCGAATTGTCGGCGTCTCGACTGCCGGCGCCGGACGGATCAGCGTCACTGCGTTCGCGCTTCCTGGGCCAACGGTGGAAACAAAAAAAGCCCGGGCGCACCCGGGCTAATCCAAGGAGGTTTCTTCTCGAGACATATAGGGCGGCGGCACGTTGGCGCCAGGGGGCGAGCCTCTGGACAAGCAGAACGCCGGCCCCCCAAGAACGTCACAAGCGCTGCTGTGGCGACTGCGTTTAAGGGCTCACCTCTAATAAGGGGCGACTAGACCGCCCGGCTAACGTTGGCCGGGTTTTTTGCACGGTCACTGCCCTATTCCCGCAGCTGATACCCTCGCCAGTCCGGCGACACGTCGGCGCACCGAGATCCGCACGCCGAGCAAACGAAGCGCCCGGCCTCGCCGATGGCGAGCCGTCTTGTATTTTTTCGAGAGTC
>Ga0265331_10002750_pt1 | contig 11698 bp, 10 predicted proteins | sample 41923metaG_FD_202088 | JGI IMG/M metagenome (GOLD analysis project Ga0265331, IMG submission 202088) | Rhizosphere microbial communities from Carex aquatilis grown in University of Washington, Seatle, WA, United States - 4-19-23 metaG | ecosystem: Host-associated > Plants > Roots > Rhizosphere...
CGGCGCAAATGTAAAACCTGTTTTGCATAAAAATTACCAGGGCGGGGATATTGTTTTACCAGGCGATATCGCTCAAGTTTTAAAACCATCGGAACATACTCATTTGAAGGATGTGGTCGGAAATGATATCATTACTTCAGACGGCACAACGCTGCTTGGAGCCGACGACAAAGCCGGAGTTGCGGAAATTATGGACGCTGTAAACCATTTTATCACTTATCCTGAGATAAAGCATGGCGCTATTAAAATACTTTTTACTCCCGATGAAGAGATTGGCAGGGGAGTTGATAAAGCGGATCTGAAGAAACTTGCGGCTGATTTTGCCTATACTATGGATGGCGGAGCTCTGGGACTTGTAGAAGATGAAACGTTTTCGGCTGATTCGGCGGTTATTACAATACATGGAGTCATAACTCACCCGGGCAGAGCAAAGGATAAGATGGAGAATGCGGTCAAGATCGCCTCGGATATTATGGCGGCGCTTCCCAAAGATTCTCTCTCTCCTGAGACCACTGAAGAAAGACAGGGTTTTATTCATCCTGTTTCAATAAACGGCGGAGTGGAAACAACGGTCATTAAACTAATTATCAGAGACTATGAAGATAGCGGTCTTGTGGAAAAAGAAGCATATCTGGAAGACATTATAAAAAAGGTACTAACTCACTATCCAAATAGCGGTTATGAATATAAAACTGAAGAATCTTATCGCAACATGAAAAAGATTCTGAATAGCTATCCGCACGTGACTCAGTATGCTTTTGAAGCCGTAAGGAGAACAGGCGCCGAACCCAAAAGCGAGCTGGTCAGAGGCGGCACAGACGGCTCAAGGCTTTCATATATGGGACTGCCGTGCCCGAATATTTTTTCAGGCGGCGAAGCGATTCATTCAAAAAAGGAGTGGGTTTCGGTCCAGACAATGCAAAAAGCCGTGGAAACAATCATCCATTTAGCCATGATATGGGAAGAAAAAAGCAAATAATATTTTTTGCAGTTACAATCATTTCATTTTGCTCATCCGGGGTCTATTCACAGAGTGTCTATTCACAGAGTAAATACGGGTTCTCAACAGGAGTATTTGGCGGCTTTACACTGCGCCAGAACCGCTCTGATTTTGCCCAGAAATCCACAGCAGGATTTAACTATGGGTTAGATCTGGAAGCCAGAATTCATAAACTTATCACATTTATTGAAGCGGCTTACAATCCGGAGAATCAGAGTAGTGACGGAATTCTGGAGCTAAGCGCGGGACCAAGATGGTCATTGGGTGGGAAAGATTTTTACAGCTCTGTTGAAGCGGGACTGGGATTATATAAATTTCGCAGCAATTCAGAGTGGGGAACAAGCTATATGGGCTTAAATGTAGGAGCCGGAGCAAACATCATGTTATCTAAGAATACCGATCTGTTCCTCAAAGCGAAATATCATTTTGTCGGACTCAAATATGTTACATCATACTCGGGAATATATATGGGTATTAGATTTTATTTTAAAAAATAGATGAATTGTTTTACTTAATCTGTTTAGATTTTGCTTTATTTTTTTGCTTGTATATCATATTTTATAATAATAATATTCTGAATCTTTAACTCACCAGTTCACCAATTCGCCATTTCACTATTTAATCAAAGGCTCCTTCTTCATATAAATGGAATCTCATCCCATATGGATCGGCGAACATAACGCTCTTGGGGTTATAGACCTTAGTCACCTTGCATCCTTCATTTTCCAAAAGTTCTGTCGCTTCTTTAACGCTATCGACTTTGAATTCAAAGAATACAGCTTTGCCTGCATTTTCAGGATTATCTTCTATAACAAAATTTGTTTGCCCTGATTTTAAATATGTATCCACATCTTTAACGTACATGAGTTCCATGCCCATTACACGTTTATAAAAATCAACAGCTTTTTCATAATCTTTCACATGAACTGCTACAAACGGCGATACTTCGAACTTCATAAATGTTTCTCCTCTATCTATATTTTTTAATTATCTTTATATTATTCTATTTCTTAAATTTACATATTAAAGTATAAATAAAATATGCCAGGAAAATTTCGCGCTTTAGTAGTCTTACTGCTTCTTCGGGTTGTATTTGCGTTTTCGCAGGATACATACAAGCTCCAGGATGGCACAGTTGTAGCTTTACCGGACACATCTTACGGTAAACAACTCATTAAGGTAGAGGATGAATACACAGCAGTATTGAGCAAATTCGACCTGCAGTCAAAGACCGGGAGAACTGATAATCCAAAGCTAATCGATTACCTTAACAATGCATCGAAACAGGTTCTGGCATGGAAAGATTCTGACAGACCCATCATAAGTAATACAGTCGCTTCAATATCTGCAAAAATAAGAGCTCTTGGACTTAAACTCAACATGCCTGATACTATTTTCATTATTAAATCTACAATGAAAGAAGAAGGCGGCGCAGATGGCTACACCAGAAGAAATTGCATTTTCCTGAACGAGGAATATTTCTGGAGCGACGGCTCCGGCGTTGAAAACCTGTTGATCCACGAGCTGTTTCATGTGCTATCCAGATACGACAGGGATATGAGAGAAAGGGTTTATAATACTCTTGGCTTTAAGAAATGTAATGATGTGACTTACCCAAAAGAGATTGCAGATTTGCGTATTTCAAATCCTGATGCGCCGCACAATAATTTCTATCTGACTGTAAAATACGGCGGCAAGCCGGTTGATGTGATGATGATTTTATATTCGTCAGGGCAGTATTCAGGGGGTTCATTTTTCAGGTACATTAAGATTGGGCTAATGGTGGTTGATGGGGATGGATTAAATAAAGCTCCGGCGTATAAAGACGGCAAGCCATGGATACTTGAGATACCCGATGTGAAAAATTTCTATGAGCAGGTAGGTAAGAACACCGACTACATGATCCACGAAGAAGAGATATGTGCCGACCAGTTTGTGATCCTTCTGAGTCAGAATATCATCATTCCCAACGAGGATTTAATTGTAGCTATGAGAAAAGCGATGACTCCAAATTAAAATCCATACGCAATGCTGGTTTGAAAAATGGTATTAGTTGGTCCATTAGAAATATGACTGTCCATTATTGCGGCATCAATATTAAGATTAGATATGTTCACGCCACATCCAGCCGTTAAATAAATCTGCCCGTTAAATTTCCCGGTATTTTGGTTTGTAAAAGCGCCGCTTCTCACAATGATCTTTTTACTGATTCTGTATTCGGCCCCTATTTTTAAATCATCCACACTACGAAAGAAAACATAGGTACGCTCAGCTTCCTTGTACTCGAAGAGTAGCTTTAAAGGGAATTTCGGGAGTTGAATTGCAAAACCGACGATTATTTGAAACGGATATGCCGGCCATCCGTAATATTCATCTCCAACAGGTCCTGGTATATCAGAGTGCGGTTTTAAAGTTGTACCCGGAATTATTGAAGCTCCTGCCGAAAATACTTTATCCGGGGTCTCGTATGCCATACCTAATCTCACATTAAAATCTTCCGCGTTAGCGTGAAATGTATTTAAATAGTTATAGTAATATGTTCCTTTTGCGACAGAATAATAATATGAGTATTCTAAAGATAAACCAAAATGAAATCCTTTATATGAAAATCGCATAGGAATTCCGATGGTTTGAATAGTATATGTAAGCTTGTAATCAGCTCCAAAATCATCATACATTGCCGTTGGATTATTATAGAATAATCCGAATTCCAGGTATTTATTCACCTTGCAGCCCGCCGCCGCCGAAATTGAAGGAAATTTTTGTTTATAGGTATCATTAGGGTCTTTGTATTGATTATAAACGTAAGACGAGTTGGTTTTATAGTTGTACTGAAAAGAAAAATCGAATTTTTTGTTAACATTAAACGAAGCAGGATTTAAGAAAATTCCTGATATTCCCTCGGCGCAGGATGAAACGCCCGTATTACCTCTTCCTGCCGCTGGCCCGTTAAGATAATTGTTTGCATACACATCATTTTCAGGGTCAAATATGAATGTTGAACCATCCTGGGAATATGCATTGGGGGAAGCGATAAAAATAATAACTATACTCAGAAACGTTTTCATTTTTTTCAATATTAAGTTTTCAAATGTTGTTTCAGAGTAGAAATATTCCCAATATTTTAATTCTCCTTTTATTTCCATTCATCCGATGAAGTTGGAGTTATCGGATGACATTTTATTAAAAACTGTATGCAATGCTTGTTTGAAGTATTGTGTTGCTTAACTGTAAATTATAAAGATGACTATGTAAAACGGCTGCATCTATATTGAAATTACCCAGTTTAAACCCGCATCCGAATGTGACATAATTTTGATCATATGTATCTAATATATCGCCATTGTGGAGGGTAAAGAAACCGGCTCTTAATGCGATTTTATTATTAAGCGAATATTCCGCTCCAATATTTATATTATCAAAATTTCTTGTATAGTTGTCTACATTATTAGAAAACAACGTAAGGTTGTTATCAAAGGATAACTTGAGCGGAATATTTTTAAACCTGACTTCCATGCCGGCGATTATTTTCCAGGGATATTCGGGCAAACTGAAATTATCATCCGCAATATGAGTTAAAGTAGAATTTACTTTTAAAGACACGCCCGGTTCGATTGAAGCGCCGAATGAAAATACAGGTGAAAGTTTATAAATGCATCCAAAGCGGAAATTAAAATGTTCTGCTTTTGCGTAAACTTCGCCATGATTTGAACTTTGTGTTAGTCCTGAAATTGTTGAATTATAGAAACTGTATTCTAATGATAAACCAAGATTTATATTCCCATTTGAATAACTTACCGGAATGCCGGCTTTTTGATATGTAATTACCCTGGTAAGTTCTCCTGAGAGTCCTGAAATATTTCTGAGTGAAATTGGGTTTGAATAAAAAAGGCCGACCTGAATATTGTGCACAAGTTTATAACCAAGAGTAAATGAAACAGAAGGAAGTGCATTTTGATATCTATCCGGTGGGTAAGAAGAATAGGGAATAGTTAAATTGGCTTTAAAATTTGACTCGATGCAAAATGCGAATTTATCGTTTACTGTAAATGTTGCCGGGTTAATTGATATAGATGAAATTCCTGCGTCCAAAGATGCGGAGCCTGTATTGCCTTTGCCTGCCGCTGGACCGGACAAATAGTTGACCCCATAAAAATTCCATGCAGAGCCTATTTCTGTAGATTCATCGAAACCATAATACACCTGAGCTATCGAAGGGACGTTTGCAGATAAGAAAAATATAACAGTTATACTCAGAAACGTTTTCATTTTTCTTCAATATTTAAATTTATTTATTTATGTTTCAGAGTAGAACTATTTTAATATTTTATTTTCTCCTTTCATAACACCCTTCTCTTTTAGGAGAGGGGAAATGCGCCTATGCGCGTGGGGTGAGGCTATGATAATTTAAAAATTATAAGAAATTCCTGCGTTTACGTATGTATTCTTAATTGTTCTTTGAGAAATATGGCTGTCAAGTATAGATAGATCAATTTGCATGTTTTTTAATTTCATGCTGCCGCCCACGGTAAAAAAGTATTGGTCATAAAAACCAACGGGGTCGGCAAATTCAACGCTGTTGACTGCCCGATACAAGAATAAATAAACTAAGAGCTGTTAATAATCGTGTTTTCATTTTGCGACAATTTAATTAAATCCCAAAAATTTAAAAATGATAACTAAAGCTTGTGTTTAAATAAGTATTCTTTATTGTGCCGGGCGACATATGGCTGTCTAAAAGAGATGCAGTTAGATCTGCATTCTTGAAATTAATCGTTCCGCCCAGAGTCAGAAAATATTGAGTATGATTTGTAACCGGAACATAAGTTATCGGATTGTCGCTTGCCGTTCTGTTATCCATCAGAGTAAAGAATCCGGTTCTTAATGTGAATTTCTTATTCAGAACAAATTCCGCTCCAAGATTCAAATTGAAGTTGTCATTTAATCCAATTTCGGTTGATGTATTTTCATACTTAAAATCGCCACAAATTTTTATATTTGAAAAGGGAAATTTATATTCAAAACCTATACCGGCGCGCCAGGGAAATTTTGAGACCAGAATGTGCGAACCGGGGCTGGGAAAAGAAAAAGCATCATCTGTATGTACAGTATTCTTGCCTCCGGATGTAATAGTTGCTCCAAGGTGGAGAAACTCGCTTGGTTTGTATATAGCGCCTGCCTGAACAATGAATCTGTTAACTCTGTCTACAGCATTGCCTTCATAACCATCAGGGTTTTGAATAGTCGATATAATTCCGTGATAGTCGCTGATATATATTCCATAAGAAATATTGAGCCCAAGATTAACTTTGCCGATTGAATATGACACAGGAAGGCTGAATTGATGTAAATGTATCCTGGTGTATGTGTCAATACTGTCGCTGGGTCCATATAAATTTGTTATCTCAGTCATGCCGTAATAGAACAGATAACTCGTTGGATTGCTGTAAACTAAGCCAACTTGAATATTTTTATTTACTTTGTAACCAAAACCAATACTCCCTGAAAAAAACCAGTTTTGTCTCATTTCCATTTCGGAACTGTAAAGATAGGGTTCGCTCCACGGTTGAATCGTCTTTACGGTATATTGAATGTTCAGATCAAACTTATTTTTCTGAACAAATGAAGCTGGATTTAGGCTAGAGCTACCAATACCGTTTTCAGAGGCAATTCCTGTATTTCCCATACCCGAATTAGAGCCGGTCAAATAGTTATTGGAGTACATTTCCGAAATAGGAGAAAAAATACCAGCCTCTATTTCTTGTTGAGAATAAATATTTTTGGATGATATAAGAATCAAAACGATGAGAATAACTAAGGTCCGCATAATTCTTCTATGAATTAAATTTACAAAAAAAGGATTCTCTTCTCTAAGGTAATATGTACAAATATAGCGAAAATTTTAAACTTTGTAACTGACCCTTCTTGGTACCGTTTCACATCTCCGCCATCGGTTTCCAGCTTAGCTTTTTCGCCGTTGAAATCACGGAATTTTTCAATTATTATGCTTTCATAATCATTAAAAACGAATGGAATTATGGAAGACACAACCACGCCTAAGAATACCACAATGAAATGGTATCATTATATTGCTGCATTATTTGCAGGCTTGTTTCTTGCAAATGCAGTTCCGCATTATGTAAATGGAATTTCCGGGAATCCTTTTCCGTCGCCGTTTGCGAATCCGCCGGGGAAAGGACTTTCATCGCCTCTGGTAAATGTACTCTGGGGATTATTGAATTTGCTGGCAGGCTACCTGCTTCTAAGATTCAGCAAAACAAATGCAAAGAATAAACTTGCTATGATTATCCTCTTTGTGGGTGTAATTGCAATGAGCATTATGCTCAGCATGGCTTTTGTAGATAAAATGAGATAAGGGAATAAAAGCTATTTTCTGTAACTGATCTTTCTTGGTACTGTAAATTGCCGTATTCCTTCCACAGAGCCTATAAATCCGTATCCGCTTTGTTTAACGCCTACCCATGGCGTGCCAGAAACTGAGCCGATACCCTGGTTAACGCCTATCATACCTGATTCAATTTTACGGGCTATATCAAGCCCTTTCTTTTTATTTTTGGTCCACACGGTTGCGCCGAGTCCGAACGGCGAATCATTTGCCAGTTCAACAGCTTCATCTTCTGATTTAACTGTCTGTACGCAAACCACCGGACCGAATGTTTCATCATTCATGATCCTGTGTTTATGCGAAAGATTTGTTAGCAAAGTTGGTTCCATAAAATATCCGCCGTTATCATTCACTTCGCCGCCGCCGGATTCCAGCTTAGCGCCGTTCTTAACAGCTTCCTTTACCTGAGATAAAACATTTTCCCGTTGACGCTCGCTTACAAGCGGTCCCATTTGAACATTCTCATCATAACCGTTGCCGTATTTAAAATTCTTAACTCCTTCTTTAACAAGCGCTATAAACTTCGGCGCAGCTTTTTGCTCAACATAAATCCTTTCAACAGATACGCAAACCTGGCCGGTATTTCTAAGAGAGCCATTGACGGCAAAGTTAGCCGCCTTTTGCAGATCGGCGTCATTTAGCACTATCATTGGGTCCTTTCCGCCAAGCTCAAGAACAATTCGTTTAAGCTTGCCGCTTGCAGCGTTCATAATGTGCTTGCCAACTGCCTGCGAGCCTACAAATGCGATCATATCTATATCTGCGTGAATAAGTTCGTTGCCGACTTCATCAGCGCCCTGCAGAAGATTAATAACTCCTTTAGGAAGATGTTTGTTGAATAATTCAAACATTGCCGCTCCTGTCAGCGGCACAAGTTCTGATGGTTTGAACACAACGGTATTGCCCGCTAAGAGGGCAGGAGAGAGTAATGTCTCAGGCATGCTGACCGGAAAATTCCAAGGCGTAATAACTGCGCAGACGCCAATGGGGGTTCTGTGCAGCTCAGTGACCAGATCTTCTTCCTTGAGTTTCTCGACTTTCAAAGCTTCTTTAGCCTGCTCAATGGTCTCACGGATACCATAAGCAACGGCATGCGTTTCTCCAACCGCTGATTTATAAAGTTTCCCCATTTCATCGGTGATAATCCTGCCAATACGTTCTTTATGCTTGACAAATTCTTTTGCGACCGCTTCAAGCCGTTTGCTGCGCTCAGCCAGCGTCATTGCGCTCCATGCCGGCAATGCTTTTTTTGCATTTTTGACAGCAGTGATTATTTCAGCTTTTGTAGAGCATTTGATTTTTTTGATCAGTTTTCCCGTAGCGGGATTGATGTCGTTGATGTAGTTCATCATTCTTTTATGAGTTTATCCCCGCGAAAGCGGGGATCCATTATTTTGTCATTCCCGCGAATGCGGGAATCCATTTCATATTTCACCCCTAAGGGCTCTGAATTTAATAATTGTTATACTACTAATATGTCGCTTCTACGGAGCTATTTTTTCTTGTCATTCCGTTGGAGTTTACCACGCACTTGATGAGAGGCGGGAACAAGCTAGTCTAAAATTACCTTGCTGCGCATCTGTTGGGGCCGATTTCCAAATCTTCCGCGTAATCCATTGGAATTATCACTCCTGCTTTGTTGTATCTTTTTATCGCCAGGTAATTAGGAGGCGTTACAGGAATATTTTCTGTGATAAACTTAATAAACTCTGTTTTATCTGAAATGGTTAAAGAATCGTTATACTCTTTTAAGTCCTTGAGCGTTAGCTTAACCGGCCTGAGCTCAGTTTTGGTAAAATGCGCGGGGAAAATTGTAACCGAATCGTTAAGTTTGAGGATTTCATTTTGAATCGTGTTAAACAGCTTTTCAGCGCCTTTTTGGGTCTCCTCAACGCTTCTGGCCAGATCGGGTCTTCCAATACTCTCAACTAGCAGTAAATCACCGCAAATCAAAGCCTCATTGTTTATAAGAAATGAAACGCTGCCATCAGTGTGTCCGGGCGTTTCGATCAACTCAACATTAACGCTTCCAAGTCTAATTGGAAATACATCCTTAATGGACATTAAACCGGATGAGCTATCTACATCTATTGCATTAATATAATAGCAAACTTCTAAAGTTTTTGCAAGCTTCATCGCTCCCGAGAAATGGTCGGCATGAGAATGCGTATCAAACACATATTTTACATTGAGCCCTTTCTCATGGATGAAATCAATGTATTCATCTGTGAAAATTGACGGGTCGACAGCAAAGGCTGATCTATCGTTTTTGGAATATACAATATACGAAAGGCATCCTTTGCCAATCCTGATAAACTGTGCAACCGTATATTCTTTAAATTCTATCTCAATAATGTTGAAATTCTCATTCCAGCCCTTCATACCGCCTTTCAGCATACTGGCTTTATAGCCCATTGTGTTTAGTATTTCGGCAGCTACCTGAGAGTTAATTCCTCTGGCGCACACCGCTATGATTTCCTTTTCTTTAGGCAGTCTGCTTAGCGCTTGCTTGATTCCGTTAACATTTCCGGCTGCCAAAAGGGAATTAACAGGAATATTCATACTTCCTTTGATGCTCCAGTCTACATATTCCTGTTCGTCTCTTATATCCAGCAAAACGAAGCCATCAGCTCCTGACTGAAGCCTTTCTTTTACCTCTACGGGTGATATGAATTGTGATTTTGAATGCATCGGCGAAATTAAACCATTTCACCTTTAAAAGAAATACATTTAAAGTTAGAATTTATTCAATTAAATTGAATTATTAACAATATTAATAAATTTTCATGCCAACAATTATAAAAATAATAAGAGGCATTATAAAAAAACAAAAGGATTCCCGCGTTCGCGGGAATGGGAATTAGTATATGAAAATAAAATTCTGCGGCGCGGATAGAACTGTTACCGGCTCACAGCATCTGCTGGAGGTAAACGGGCATAAAATACTTCTGGATTGCGGCCTTTACCAGGGCAAAAGAGAAGATGCTTATAACATAAATAAAACATTTTTGTTTGATCCCAAAGAGCTTCACTGCGTTGTGCTCTCGCATGCGCATATAGACCACTCGGGCAACCTGCCATCGCTGTATAAAAAAGGATTTAAGGCTGATATTTATTCAACTCCCGCAACCCGCGACCTGTGCGCAATAATGCTGCAGGATAGCGCGCATATACAGATCAAAGATACTGAATATGTGAATAAGAAAAGGACCAGGAATAATCAGGCGCCATTCAAACCTCTATACGAATTTGATGACGTGAGAGGCGTTATGCAGCTATTCAAGACCTCATCATATAACAAACAGTTTTTTATTGACGGATTGGGAACAGACGTTGCCGTGACTTTTTTTGACGCCGGACATATACTTGGCTCCGCACAGGTACTTCTGGAAGTTACTGAAAAGGGGAAGACGTATAAATTTGCTTTCAGCGGCGATATAGGGAGGCCAAATCTGCCAATACTCCGCGACCCGGATTTCATCGGCGACGTGAGTTATATAATCTCCGAATCTACTTACGGCGGCAGGCTGCATGAAAAAGCCACCGACATGGAAGCATCCTTTGAAATTGTAATGAAAGAAGCTGTTGCTAAGGGCGGCAAAATACTAGTGCCGGCATTCAGCGTAGGCAGAACGCAGGAAGTTGTGTTCGCGCTTTCTAAGCTGTTTGCGAGAAATGCAGTTCCTAAAATTCCGATATTTGTTGATAGTCCGCTTTCGGCAAATGTTACGGATGTATTCAAGATTCATCATGAGTGCTTTGATGCGGAAACTTCGGAATTAATTACAAAAGGTGTTGATGTATTCGGATTTTCAAATCTTACTTATATAAGAGATGTAGAAGAATCAAAACGGCTTAATGATTTGAAAGGCAGCTGCATGATAATATCTGCTTCAGGAATGTGCGAAAGCGGCAGGATACTTCACCATCTTGCCAACAACATTGAAGATGAGAAAACGTATATTTTAATTGTTGGATTTAACGCGCCAAATACGCTGGGCAGACAGTTAGTGGAAGCAAAAGGTAATCCTGATGCAATTGTTAAAATATTCGGGGACGAATATAAGGTAAAAGCTCAAATTGAAGTGATGAATTCATTTTCAGCGCATGCGGATGAAAATGAACTGCTGGATTACTTCGGAAAATTTAATAAGAATTTATTAGAAGGGGTATTCCTGGTCCACGGCGATTATGACCAGCAGCAGATATTCCAAAAAGCGCTCAGTGATAGGAATTATAAAAACATTCAAATTCCTGAAAAGGGGCTTGAAATAGAAATCTAGGATTGCGGA
>Ga0265331_10002752_pt1 | contig 11695 bp, 9 predicted proteins | sample 41923metaG_FD_202088 | JGI IMG/M metagenome (GOLD analysis project Ga0265331, IMG submission 202088) | Rhizosphere microbial communities from Carex aquatilis grown in University of Washington, Seatle, WA, United States - 4-19-23 metaG | ecosystem: Host-associated > Plants > Roots > Rhizosphere >...
AAGACTGAGGAAAAATTTTTACCTCAGGCGCATCCCGGGCTCACGGCGGCCCTGCGCAGGATCTTTCGGCCACTTGTCCGGCTGCTGATTGCGCGTGCCGTGTCCTTTCCGGCCGCCGCGAGCCTGCTGCGCGCCGCCTACGTCGAGGTGGCGGCGCAGGAGTTCCCGGTCGTCGACAAGCGCCAGACCGACAGCCGGATCACCCTGCTCACCGGCGTGCACCGCAAGGACGTGAAGCGTTTGCGCGCGCAGCCGCAGCGCGCGGTCCGCGCGCCACGTGCCGCATCGCTCGGCTCGCAACTGATCGGGCGCTGGACCGCCTTGCCCGAGTACCGCGACAGCGCCGGCGCGCCGCGGCCGCTGCCGCGCCTCGCCTCAGCCGGCGAAGCGCACTCCTTCGAATCGCTGGTGCGCTCGCTCAACACCGACATTCGGCCGCGCGTCGTGCTCGACGAATGGTTGCGGCTCGGCATCGTTCAGCTCGACGAGCGCGACCGCGTCTGCCTGAACGTCGCCGCCTTCATCCCCGCTGAAGGCTCGGAAGCCATGGCGTTTTTCTTCGGCCGCAACCTGCACGATCACTTGGCGGCTGCCGTGCACAACCTGCTCGGCGAGCCCGAGCCCTTTTTCGACCGCAGCGTGAACTACAACCGCCTCAGCGGCGCAGCGGTCGCCGAGCTCACCGAGTTGGCGCGACGGCGCGGCATGGATCTGCTGCAGGAGCTCAACGCGCAGGCGCTGCAGCTGCAGCGCCGCGACGCGCAGGACGCCGCGGCAACAAACCGCTTCAACCTCGGCCTCTATCTCTTCACCGAGCCGCAACCGCACCCGGACGCGGACGACGACGATGACCAATCGAGCTAGTCGCCTCCTGCTGCCACTGGCGATCGCACTGTTCTGCTGCAGCGCGCCGCCGATCCCCGCACGCGCTGGCGATGCCTGTGCCGGCGGCGGGCGACTACACCCCGATGACAGCGGCATCGGCGGTACGGGCCTGACGCCAGACGGCGGCGACAGCGGTATCGGCGGCACCGGCAAGCGCCCCGATGGTGCGGACGACGACGACAGCGGCGTCGGCGGCACCGGCATCCACGCCGGCGACAGCGGCGTCATCGGCACCATTACCGGTTTCGCCAGCATCTGCGTCGACGGGGCCGAGATCCACTACGATGCCGCCAGCGCCGTGCGCGTCGACGGGCAGCCGGCGAGCCTCGCCAGTCTCGCCGTCGGCGAGGTGGTGGCCGTGATCGCCAGCGGCGCCGGCAGTGAGCTGTACGCGCAGCGCATCGACGTCGAGCACATCGTCGCCGGTCCGCTGACGCGCGTCGCCAGCGCCGGCGACGAGATCGAGGTGCTGGGTCAGCGCGTGCGCATCCTGGCGACCACCCGCAATGAGCTGGCGGCGGCGACGACGGATGTCGCGCTCGGCACCGTCATCACCGTCAGCGGCATGCGACAGCCGGATGGGCGCATCGCCGCGTCGCTGCTGCGCCGCAGCGATGATTCGCTGGCGCGCCTGTCGGGTCCGGTCACCGATGTCTCGGCGAACCGTCTCGCCGTCGCCGGCACCGAGATCGACCTGGCGTCAGCCGGAACAGCGCTCGCTCTCGGCGATGAAGTCCGCGTTGTCGGACGCTGGGCGAACGATCGGTTGATCGCGAGTGGGCTGACGTCGATTCCGCGGCTGCCCTTCGACGGACGCGTCGCGCGCCTGCAGGTCGAAGGCTTCGCCGCCCCGGCGGCTGGCGGGGCGTTGCGCGTCGGCCCCTACGTCTTCGATCTACCGGACAGCGCGATCGACGGGCGCGGCCGCGCGCAGCTACCCGACGCACGCGTGCGCGTCGACGCAGTGCTGCGCGACCGTCGCGCGATCATCGAGCGCATCGTCAGCGCGCCTGACCCGCCGCTGCGGCCCGACCCGCAAGCCAGACCGGACAACGCGCTTCATTCCGCCGTCGACGGCGCCGGCGCGGATGTCGGCGGCGCAGGCCGTGCCGCCGCCGCACCGCCGCCGCGCCCGCCGATCGCCGACGACAGCGCCGCTCCACCGCGACCCGATCGGCCGGACCGTCCGGCCGGCGCACAGCCGCCCGAGCGCCCGCCGCGCCTCGAGCGGCCGCCGATCGACCGCGGCGCCATTCCGGACCGACCGCCGCGGCCAAACCATCCGTAACGACCGGCGCGCGTCGAACGCCGCTGCTGGCAGTAGCGGCGTGCACGCCGGACGCCGCGGCGCTCGAGGCAACGCTGTCGAAGGCCGAACCGACCTCGCCCCGCTCGCCGCAGATCCGACAGTGCAGCGCGTGGCGGTCGCGATCCATGGTCGCGCCGCCGGCGCGTCGGTCAGCCGGGGTCGAGCTCGGAGCCGGCTTCGAAGCGGAGCAGGCCGCGGTAGGCCTGCGATGGCGTCGCGGCTTCGTGAACGACGCGGTAGACCTCGCGCGCGATCGGCATCTGGACGTCATACTTCGCCGCCAGCTCCATGACGACGCGCGAGGTCTTCACGCCTTCGGCCACCATGTGCATCTCGTCGCAGATCTCGACAATGGTGCGCCCTTTGCCGAGCTGCTCGCCGACGTAGCGGTTGCGGCTCTGCTTGCTTGCGCAGGTGGCGACCAGATCGCCCATGCCGGCCAAGCCGGCGAACGTGTGGGGCGAGCCGCCCATGGCGACGCCGAGGCGCGTCAGCTCGGCGAGGCCGCGCGTCACCACCGCCGCCTTGGTGTTGTCGCCGACTCCCAGCCCGTCGCCCATGCCGGCGGCGATGGCGATGACGTTCTTCAGCGCGCCGCCGATCTCGCAGCCGACGACGTCCTGATTGGTGTAGACGCGGAAGATCTTCGAACGGAACACCGCCCGCAGCTCGCGCAAGATCGTCTCGTCATCCATCGCCACGACGCTGGCCGCCGCGAAGCCCGCCATGATCTCGCGCGCCAGGTTCGGACCGGTCAGCAGCCCCGCCGGATGTCCGGGCAAGACGTCGTTGATCACCTGCGTCATGCGCAGTAGCGAGCCTTGCTCCAGGCCCTTGGCCAAGCTGATCACCGGCACCCAGGGGCGGATATGGTCGCGCACCATTTCCAACGTGGCGCGGAAGCCGTGCGACGGCACGCCCATGATGATCACATCGGCGGTGCGCACGGCCTCGCCGATATCGGCGGTGGCGCGCAGATCGCGGCCGACGCGACTGGTGCCGAGATAGCGTGAGTTGGTGCGCCGCGTATTGATCTCGGCGGCGGTTTCCGGGTTGCGCGCCCACAACACGGTCGGGCCGTTGTGCGCGGCGATCGAGGCGACCGTGGTGCCCCACGAACCGGCGCCGATGACGGCGACCTTCAAGCGCATGCGCCACCACCCGCGCAGCTCGCCACGGCAGCACAGCGCCGTGCCGCATACGCGCGCACGAACATACGGCGGCTCATCCGCCCTGCGCCCGCCGTCTCCGCCGTGGCCTCGCTGCTCGTCATGCGAGCCCCAGCGCTTTCAGCGCGTCGTCCTTGGTGCGCTGGAAGTCCGCCTTGCCGGCGGGGCTACGGTAGACTTCGTCGACTTCAATGACGTGCTTGGGAGCTTTGTAGGCGGCCAGGTGCTGCTTGACGAACGCCTTGAGCGCCTCGCCGTCGAGGCGGCCGTCGAGCATCGACACGACGGCGGTGATCGCTTCGCCGAACCGCTCATCCGCCACGCCGACGACCACGCAGTCGCGCACGCCGGGGAAACGCTTCACGACTTCTTCGACCTCCTCCGGGAAGACCTTCTCGCCGCCGGTGTTGATGCATACCGAGCCGCGACCGAGCAGGGTCAGCGTGCGACCGTCGGCGTCGACCGTCGCCCAGTCGCCCGGCACGGAAAACCGGCCGTGTGGGGTCTCGACGAAAGTCCGCACGCTCTTCTCCGGATCCTTGTAGTAGCCGATCGGCTGCGGTCCGCCGACGCCGACCAGCCCTTTCGTGCCGGCCTGCGCGTCGAGCAAGTGCAGATGCTCGTCGAACAGGCGGGTGGTGTCCGACAGTTGGAACTTGCCGGTCTCGACGCTGCCGGCGGCGGTCGTGATCGACATGCCCATGCCGACCGCTTCGGAGGAGCTGAACGAATCGATCAACATGAGTTGCGGCGCGTGTGTCAGCAGCCCCTGCTTGGTCTCCCGGCTCCACATGACGCCCGACGAGCTGATGATGTTGAGCGAGGACAGATCGTACTGGTTAGGGGCGCCGGCGAGGGCGCGCAGCATCGGCTTGGCGAACGAGTCGCCGACGATGGTGATCGTCGTGGCGCGATCGCGCGCCACCTGCGCCCACAGCGCGTCGGCGTCGAAGCGCTGCGGATCGTCGAGCAACAGCACGGTACCGCCGCCGAGCCAGGCGATGACGGCGGTGAACCAGCCGGTGCCGTGCATCAGCGGCGGACCGATCAGCGAGCGCAGCGGGATCGGCGGATTGATGGCGCGCTCGCGCAACTCGTCGAACGACGTCGGCGGCGGCATCAGCCCAGCCCCCGCCAGGCGCAAATAGAGATCGCCTTGGCGCCACATGACGCCCTTGGGCATGCCGGTGGTGCCGCCGGTATAGAGAAACAAATGGTCGTCGGGCGAGCGCGTCACCTGCGGCGCCGGCCGGTCGGTCTCCGCCACCGCCTCGTAGCTCTCCGCCTCGCCCAAGCTGCCGAGCGACGGCGGCGCCGCGCCGTCGCCGACGACCAGCACGCCGCGCAGCTTTGGCAACTCGGCCACGACGCTGCCCAGCAGGCCGACAAAATCCTGGTGCACGATGACGATCTCGGCATCGGCGTTGTCGAGCAGGTAGCGCAGCTCCGCTTCGCGATAGCGATAGTTGACGTTCACCGGCACCAGCGCCGCTTTCGCCGCGGCATAGACGCCCTCGACGTAGGCCGGATTATTGTACGTGTAGAGCGCGACTTTGCCCTGCTGCGACGCACCGCGTTCTTTCATCCACGCCGCGACGTTGCGGGCGCGGCGCTCGACCTCGCGCCAGCGCAAGCGCCGCGTTCCCTGCACCAGCGCTTCGCGCTCGCCACACACCGCGGCGACAGCGTCGAAGCTGTCGGCGAGGTTGAAGCCGCTCATACGGGCTCCATCGCCGGGGCGGCGTTGCCGCCCGCGGCGCGAAACGCCGCGCGCGCCGCCAGGCTGGCGCGCACGTCGTAGATGTCTTCTTCACGCGACCACAACCCCTCGCGGTACTGCAGATAGGTCACGGTCGGAAAGGCGATCGGCGCTCCGCCCTGCGGGTTCGGATAGGCGTTGTCGATGCAGAAGCAGACCTGACCGTTGTCGATCAGCTGCCAGGTGACCGGCGGGAAATACATGTCGGGCACACCGGCCATCACCGTCGTAATCCACTTTCGGATCGCTTCCCGACCGTTGAACGTCCCGTACTGCGCCTCGACGTACACCGCATCGTCGGTGAACAGATCGGCCCAGGCGTTCCAATCGCGTCCATAGGCGCCGACTTTCAGGTAGTGCTGAAACGCGCGCTCGACCTCGGCGCGAGAAGCGATTGCCATCCGACCCTGCCCTCCCCGGGGCTCGCTACGTAGGCCGGAGCGAGGCGAGCGTCAACGGAAGGCGCGCGACCGCCCATCGACGCGCGGCGCGGCGCGTATGGCTCGGCGAGGCAGTGTCCGCCACGCGCGCTAGTTCACCCGGCGTTGCCCGTGCCAGTAGCGCTCGCGCAACTTGAACTTCTGCAGCTTGCCGGTCGCGGTGCGCGGCAATTCGGACAGCAGATCGACCGAGGTCGGGCATTTGAAGTGCGCCAGCTTGTCGCGACAGAACGCCAGCAACTCGGCCTCGCTCGCACTGGCGCCTGGGCGTAGGACGACCAAGGCTTTCGGCGTCTCGCCCCACGTCGGGTGCGGCACGCCGATCACCGCGCACTCGAACACCGCGGGATGCTGGAACAGTGCGTCCTCGATCTCCGGCGAGCTGATGTTCTCGCCGCCGGAAATGATGACGTCCTTCTTGCGATCGACGATGTGCACATTGCCGACCGCATCCCACACCGCCAAATCGCCGGTGTGAAAGTAGCCGTCGTAGATCGCCGCGGCGCTCTCGTCGGGCTGTTGCCAGTAGCCCTCGAACACCATGTTGCCGCGCGCACATATCTCGCCGATGGACGCCCCATCCTGTGGCACGGGTGTGCCGTCGGGCGACATCACCACGATCTCGACGCCGATGCCTTCGACGCCGGCGTGCGAGCGGCGCGGCCAATCGTCAGCGCGCGTGCCGAAATCCGGCGCCGAGATCGTCAGCAGCGGCGCGGTCTCGGTGAGGCCGTAGATCTCCAGGAACTGCCAGCCGAGCTCGGTCTCCAGGCGCTCGATGAATGCCGCCGGCGGCGGCGCGCCGGCGACGGTGAAGCGCGGCCGCGTGCGGATGACGTGCCGCGCCTTGTCGGGATAGTCGAGAATCGTGCGCAACACCGCCGGCGCCATGCACGCAAAGGTGACGCCCTCCGCCGCGATGAGCTCGTAGATGGTCTGCGCGTCGATACCGCGCAGGATGACGTGCGTACCGCCTTGGGCGGTCAAGGCGTACACGCCACCCCAGCCGTTGCAGTGAAACATCGGCAGCGTCCACAGCTCGACGTCGTCGTGCCGCACGCCGAGATGCGCGATCAAGTTGTACGCATTTATGTAGCAATTGCGGTGCGTCATCATGACGCCCTTCGGACGCGCCGTGGTCCCGGAAGTGTAGTTGATCGACACCAGGTCGTTCTCATCGACCTGCAGCGGCGGCGGCGGCGCGGCGCTCGCGGCGCCGATCCACGCCTCCCAGTCGAGCCAGCCGCTGCCGGGCGCGCCGCTGTCACCGGCGCTGATCCAATGCTCGACGCTTTCGAGGTCGGCGCGGATGCCGTCGACCGTATCGGTGTATTCGCGGTCGGCCAGCACGGCGCGCACGCCGGCGTGATTCAGGATGTACGCGTGATCGGCGGCGACGAGCCGATAGTTGAGCGGCACGAGGATCGCGCCCACCAGGCTCGTGCCGTAGAAGCTTTCCAAGAAGAAGTGCGAGTTCGGGCTGAGAATGCAGACGCGGTCGCCCGGCTCGATCCCGAGGTCGCGCAGCGCATTCGCCATACGGAAGCAGCGCGCCTGCAGCTCGCGGTACGTGAAGCGCCGCGCGCCATCCACCACCGCCACTTTCTCCGGATAGATCTTTGCCGCACGGCGCAGGAAGTCGGTGACCAGCAACGGGACGCGCACGCGCCTACTCCTCGCGATGCACGGTGTCGGGCGAGAACGCCGGCGCGCAGACGGCGATGTACTCGGCGCCTTCCGCAAGCGGCGTGCGGTAGCGCACACGCTCGCCGGGCAAACTGACCACCGCCTGGCCGGCGCGCACATCGAACACACCGCCGTCGTGCTCGACCTGCAGCAAGCCCTTCAGGACGATGGTGTACTCGGTGAAGTCGGGCCGCTGGCGCGGCTCTTCCCAACCGCCGGGTGAGCGCATGTGCGCGATGCTGACCGCCGTCGTCTGCGAATTGACGCGCCCGATGTACTCGTCGATCAGCTTCGGCTTGTTGCCGGCCGCCTCGATACGCGTCGGCGCGGCGATATGACGTGGCATGGTGGTCCTCCCACCAGCGCATATGGCGTGCACGTCAGACGACGGCAAGTGTCGTCGCCTGCTGGGCACCGCCGCAGGAGAAGCCGAGCGGCGCACGCGCCGCGGGCGCGCCGCTCAGGCGTAGAGCTCGCGCAGCGCTTCGTAGCGCGCCAGCACTTTGCGCACATAGCGCATCTGCTTGGCGCGCTGCGCCGACATGCGCAGCACGGGCGCGGGACCCAGATTGTATGCAGCGACGGCCTTGTACGGATCGTCGAGCATATCTTCCAGCTCGGCGAGGTATTGTACGCCGATTTGAATGTTCGCTTCCGGATCGGTGAGCGTTTGCGGGCCGCGCCAGGTGACGCCGGCGCGTTCTGCAACGCCGCGCGCGGTCGACGGCAGCAACTGCGTCAAGCCAATTGCCCCACCGGCTCGTGCCGTCGGCGAACACCCACTCTCGACCTGCACCAGCGCGGTAATAAACAGCGGATCGTAGCCGTGCTCGCGGCTTTCATCGTGAATCAGACGCGCCAGACTCCACCGTTGCTGGTGATCCATCGGTTTGGTGCACTCGGTCAGCGCAGAGGCCACGGCGCCGACCGGGTCGGTCGGCGGGTCGTTGGTTACTGCGGCCAAGGTTGGCTCATCGGCCTTCGCCGCAACTGGTTTGAGAGTCAAAATGCTGGCCAAGCCCAATCCGCTCACGGCGAGCAAACGTATAGACCATCTGTGCGGCCGGCGTGATGCCGGGCGCTGGGCATGGCGATAGCAGTGAGATACCTGTTTCGTCATGGCGCGCGTCCCTCCCTTGCGAGCCGGCGACCACCTTGCGGCGGTCACGAGGGTGCATCGTCACGGACCAGGTCCCCGAATGCAACCCAGGGCGCGGTAAAAAGAGCTTATGCCACGGGCCAGCCCGGCTCATGCTGCCTGACCTGCATCAGCAGCTGCGCGCCGCAGCGCGCCCATGCTAGATGCCTCGCCGTCATGGCATCGCTCGGCCAACCGCCTGCGATCGCGGGTGAAATCGACGCACGGCGCACGACGCCAGAGGCCGTGCTGTCGCATCTCGGCGAGAACAGCGAAGCGCTCGTTGGCCTCGCCAACGGCGAGCCGAAGACCGTCATCGATGCAATCGAAGCCGCGGCCGATCGGCTGCGCGGCGTGCGCCTGCATCAGATGTTCCCGGTATATGCGCGCCGCTACATGGAAGGTGCCTATCCCGGCCTGCGACACGTGTCGTGGTTTCTGAATGCCAGCAACCGCGAGTCGTTTCACTGCGCACAGTGCGAGCTCGTCCCCAACAATTTCAGCGAAGTGCCGCGTTTGTTGCGCCGCGCGACGCGCGTCGGCTTGGTGCTTGCCGCGGCGGCGCCGCCGGATCGACACGGCTATTTCTCGCTCGGCGTGTGCGCCGACTACACGGCGGCGATGATCGGCGATCTGCCGTTTTTTCTCGAAGTGAATCCGCAGATGCCGCGCACCTTTGGAACCAACCAAGTGCACATTAGTCAGGTCGTCGGCTGGTGCGAGGCCGACTATCCACTGATCGAATTGCCGGCGCCGCCGGCGCGCGATGCCGATCGCCGCATCGCCGCGCTGGTCGCCGAGCGCATCGGCGACGGCGCGACGTTGCAGATCGGCATCGGCTCGATTCCCGCTCAGGTGTTGGCGCTGCTCGGCGACCGCAAAGAGCTCGGCGTGCACACCGAGATGTTCGGTGACGGCTTCGTCGACCTCGTCGAGCGCGGCGTCATCACCGGCACGCGCAAGCGCACGCATCGCTGCAAGCTGATCGCGACCGACGTGTTCGGCAGCGAGCGCGTACACCGCTTCGCCGATGAGAACGCCGGACTGGAGTTGTGGCCGGTGAGCTACACCAACGATCCGCGCGTGGTGGCGCGCGAGGATCATTTCGTCTCGGTGAATGCGACGCTGGAGGTCGACTTCCTCGGCCAGTGCGCGTCCGAGTCGCTCGGCAGTCACTACTACTCGTCGTCGGGTGGCCAAGCCGACTTCGCGCGCGGTGCGATGTTCGCCGAGCACGGGCGGTCATTCATCGTGCTGCACTCGACGACCAGCGACGCTTCGGTGTCGCGCATCGTCGCACAACTGCACCCCGGCGCCGCGGTGACGACGTTCAAGAACGTCGTCGATTGCATCGTCACCGAGTACGGCGTCGCCGAGCTGCAAGGCTCCAGCGTCCGCGAGCGCACGCGCAAGCTGATCGCCATCGCGCATCCGAAGTTCCGCGACGACCTCGAACGGCAGGCGCGCGAATTGCGCTATCTGTGAGGGCAGGTTGTTGGTTGTTACGATGCTAGTTGTTAGGTGAAGAGCCGATTCCGATTCAGACCTAACAACTAACAACCTAACAACCTTGTCCACCCTGCCCAGCCAACGCTTCGGCGAGATACGGCAGCGCTTCGTCGGTGAGCGAGAGGTCGGGCGCCAGGCGTTTGCCGAGGCCCTCGGCGGCCATCAGCGCCAGGTTGACCATCGTCATGTGGCTGCGGGCGTGAATCTTGTGGCGCCGCAGCACATCGAAGATGCGCCCGATCTCGACCGTCACCTGCACGCTGCCGAGGCCGCGGCGATGCAGGCTCTCGACCAGCGCCACCACTTCGCGCTCGTAGGCGTCGTAGTCCTTGGTGCCGACATAGGGCGCATTGTCGTAGAACAGCCGCGCGACCGTGCGACCGTCGCCGGAGGCGAAGGCGAACAGCGTCTGCGCCGTGCGCACGCGGTCCTCGTCATCGAGCCGGCCGACCAGGCCGAGATCGAGCAGCACGACGCGATGCGGCGCGAAGAAGCGCAGATTGCCGGCGTGCAGGTCGGCGTGCACGAAGCCGTGCGAGAAGATCATGCGGCAGACGCAGCGCATGCCGGCTTCGACGACGCGGCGCACGTCGATCGCGTGCGCTTCCAGCTCGGCCTCGCGCACGCCGTCGACGAAGGCCATCGTCAGCACCGCATCGCTGCACGCGGCCGGATAGAGACGCGGGAACTCGACGTCCGGGTCGGCGGCGAAGTTGGCGGTGAAGCGCGCGTTGTTCGCCGCTTCCTGCGTGAAGTGCAGCTGCTCTTCGACGGCGTCGCAGAAGGCGCGCACCGCCATCTCCAGCGACACCAAACGCAGCGACGGCACCAACCGTTCACCGGCCCGCGCCAACGCTAGCAGGATGGCGCGGTCGAGCCGCACTTTGCCGATGATGTCGGGGCGCCGCACTTTCACCGCGACGACGTCGCCGCCGTCGCGCAACGCGGCGCGGTGCACTTGCGCCACCGACGCCGCGGCAACGGGCTCGACTTCGAAGCGCGCGAACAGCGCCTCGAGCGGCAGCCCGAAGTCGGCCTCGATCGTCTGGCGCACGGCATTGAACGCAAACGCCGGCACGCGATCCTGCAAGGCGGTCAACTCGTCGACCAGCCGGCGCGGCAACAGATCGGCGCGTGTCGACGCGAGCTGGCCGATCTTGATGAACGTCGCTCCGAGGCGCGTGCAGAAGCCGACCAGCGCGCGCCCGGCGGCGCGCGCCGTGGCGTCGTCGCGACCGCGCAGCGCGACCCGTTGGCGTGCGAAGGCCAGCCATGCGGCGACCGCTGCAACGCCGATCTGCGCGCTGCGTACGCTGATCTGCCACGCGTATCGAAGCGGACGATTCATGGCGGACATTGCGGCGGGGCGGTTCGGCGCGGGCGGCGGTCGGTGGGTGGGCAGGCGGGCGCGGCCTCAACGGTCTTTGCTGTGCTCGACCGTGAAGCCGATTTCTTGGCCGAACGAGAGCTCCAGATTGTGGCCGTCGGGATCCACGATGTAGGCCCAATAGCCGACCGGATAACCCGAATCGATCGGCCCGACGACCGTCAGCCCGGCGGCGCGGGCGCGCGCACAGCGCGTGTCGACGTCCTCGCGACGCGCCACGCCGGCACCGAGGTGACACCATGGCCCGTGCAAGCCGTGCTCGACCGACGGCGCTTGAATGAGCACGATGACGAACGGCCGCGTCAGATCGCTCAGCCAGGCAACGGCGGAGTTGCTGTGCTCGTCGCGCCGCCGGTGCACGACCTGCATGTCGGCGTACTCGGCATAGAAGGCGATGCTGCGCTCGAGGTCCA
>Ga0265331_10002753_pt1 | contig 11693 bp, 4 predicted proteins | sample 41923metaG_FD_202088 | JGI IMG/M metagenome (GOLD analysis project Ga0265331, IMG submission 202088) | Rhizosphere microbial communities from Carex aquatilis grown in University of Washington, Seatle, WA, United States - 4-19-23 metaG | ecosystem: Host-associated > Plants > Roots > Rhizosphere >...
GTTCCAACTCACGCAAGAGGAATGGGACGCTTTAAGGTCGCAATTTGCGACCTTAAAGACCGGGCGCGGCCAGCACCGCAAGTATCTGCCCTACGCCTTTACCGAACACGGGGCGATCATGGCGGCAACGGTCTTGAACAGCCCGAAGGCAACCGAGGTATCGGTCTACGTGGTGCGCGCTTTTGTGCGCCTGCGCGAGATATTGGCGTCTGACAAGGAGTTGGCGTTGAGCCTGGCCGAACTGGAAAGCTGCATCGGGCGTAAGCTGGATTCCCACGAGCAGGCTATCGCCGGAATTCTTAACGCGATCCGCGAGTTCATGCGTCCGCCGGAAACCACCAAGAAACGCCCTATCGGATTTGTCATCGGCAAGGAGAAACAGCAAAAAGACGGCTGAAGGCAACCCCTCGTTTAGCGGCTAAAAAAGAAGCCACCCGCGCCGGGGAACCGGAGGTGGGGGGCTTTTTGTTTTTGAGGAAAAAGATGATGAGAGAGAAATCATCCGGCGCAATGCACTTCGTTTATTGCCGCCCTACGGTGTGCGCCTTACGCGGGTTATATAGCTAGACCCCGCGCTTCACTATCGGTTGAGCGCTTTGCCTCTCGTCAAACACGTTCCTGCGCCGGAATCAACGCGCCAATACTCGATAACATCATCTATTTTTCGTACGCCGAATACCAGAATACAGCCGTCTGAACGACGGTTTTCAAGTTCTTCCAATGTGTCAGTTTCTCGGACTTTCTTGTAAACCTGCCTGCCCTTAAAAATCGACTCTGAGAAGTTCTTTCCGACCAAGTTGTCGTAATCCGGTGGTTGCGTCACATCGTATTGAGCGCTTGCGCATGAAATCAAGATCAAGCAAAGACCGCTTCCAAAAATGAAATGTCGAAACAAAATGCAGGCGTTCCTTTTCATCGATTGAGAGCCTTGAGATATGCGCCGGAACTCGTCTGCTCATAAATTGCCCCTGCTGCGAAGGGTGCAGCGAACATCAAGCTGGTGGTGTAGTTAGTCGCCAAATCGAGGGCTAACACATTAGTCCCGGCCATGTTTTTAATAAGACCATTCGAGTCGTAATACCAAACAGAGTTTGCCGTGTCATGTGGGCCAGCAAAGGATTCCACAATCATGTCAATAAAACCGCCCTTGTTATAACTTATTCCCAGTACGGAACCGGAACCATTTTGCATGCAACCCAGTAAACTGCATTGCACACCGTTCGCGAATGGATCCCAACGCCCGCCTGCCAGTTTGAACATATCGCCGAACATTCCCCTACTCAGCCCTGTTCCATCATTTCTTGGGTCAAGCTTAGACTGCTCGATCATTTGATCTCGCATTTGGCTATTCAAATATGCGAGTGCTGAGAATTCAAAAGACATTCGCGCGCCATCTGAAAAAGATCCGCCTTGTAATTCCGATTGAATCCCCCCTGCAAAAGAATTTGCGACAACCCTTTCAAACGGATAGCTGCTCCCAAAATATCCAGATACTCCCCCTCCAATAGCACCACCTACTGCTCCTTGCAAAGAGATGCCCACATTTCCATTCGTCATCACCATCGAACCCGAAAACCCTGCAGTCGCGCCACCGGCAATCCCCGCTGTTATTGATGCAGTGGAATATGCCGCAGCTGTGATTGGCCCGGCAGCAAGTGCTCCATCCATCATCCAAGCGTTTACCGCGCCCCCGGTATAAAAAGCCGCCACAGCAGCTACGATTACTCGCGGTGTAATGTTGATACCAAAAATCTTAAGGTACCCGCTGGGGTCTGTCGCGCTAAGAGGATTGTCCCAGACATAGGCATACCGATTATAGCTCTGCAAGTTGCCGGGAGATTGGATGTTCGGGTCAGGGGAGAGGAACCTTCCCGTAGCAGGATCGTAGACGCGTCCGTTCATGTGGATGAGGGCGACGCTATCCAGCATTTCGTGCCCGGTAAAGCCGTGGTACATGTCGGGGTTGGTGAGGAGCAGGCCGTTGGGGTCGGCCGCGCCGCTGGAGTAGCGGCGCTTGCCCCAGGGGTCGTAGGAAAGATGCTGGACGACCGCACCTGTCGCATCGGTAATGGCGACGATGGAGCCGAGGTCGTCCTTGCTGTAGTACTCGAAGGCGACGGTGGCTACAGTCACCCCATCAGTTTGGGTGGCGGTCGTGTAACTGCCGAACATCATCCCGCCCGCGTACAGGTAGTGCTCGTATTCGACTGCGCCGGTAAGCTGGCCGTTGGCGGCGACGTATTTTTTCTCAAAATGGCCGCCGGTGTCGTAGCGGGGGTTGATGACGATGACGAGCGATCCGTCGGACTGGAGCTCTTCGGTGCGCGCGTGGTCGGGATCGTAAAATTTCAGGAACCCGTCGGTATTGCCGCCGCTGACGATCTGGTAGGGCAAGTTGAACGATGTCCAGGTGGCGGTGCGCCCCGCCCCCGTCAGCATGTTGCCGTTGGCGTCATAGGTGTAAACGGGATTGCTGGCGCCGTTCACGCTGCCGTTGATCTGGCTGACCGCGTGCGGACGGACGCTGTTTGTCCCGCTGGCGTTGTAGGTGTAGTTGGCAGCGCTGGCGGAACAGGCCGAGATATCCGACTTGCAAAGGATGTTGCCGATGGCGTCGTAGGCGTAGCTGGTGGTGGCGTTGATAGCGCCGCTGAGGGCGGTGGCCGTGTCGAGGCGGTTGAGCGTATCGTAGTGATAGGTTTCCATGAGGTTGCTGTTGGCATCGTTCCGGATTTTAAGATTGCCCAGCGTGTCGTAGGTGTAGCTCATGTTCTGCGCGGCGTTGCTGGTGTCGGTTCCGGCCTGTTGTTGATGCACGCGTCCGGTAGCGGGCTCAAAAACCTGGTTGGTGACAACCTTGTTGCCGTAAGTCTGCTGGGTCAGATGGCCCGCCGCATCCATGGTGTTGGCTTGCCAGAGTGTCAAGGTTCCGGCTGCGGCATATACGGTGCTCGGTGTGGTGGCGGTAATAACCGGAGACGCATTGACCACGCTCGACAGATAGCCGTTGGCGTTATAGTTGTTCTTAACCGCAAAGCCCGTGGGATCGGTCCGGGTATATATCCGGCTATAGGCATCGTAGGTGGTACTGGTGACGTAGGGGCTGGAAGTGTTGTCTATGACATAGCTGATGCCCGATGTCCTGCCCAGCGTGTCGTAAGTGTATGTGCGCAGATAACCGTTGCCGGAGGAGACGCTGGCGATCTTGCCGATGCCGTGTGAGGCGGTGTCGTATACCCAGGTGGAGATGAGGTCGGGTTCGTTGCGGGCCGTCATGCGCCCGAGCAGATCGTATTGCATGGTGACGGTCTGGCCTTTGGCGTCGATTTGACGCACGAGTTCGCCCAAGGCATCGTAGGCATAAGTCCAGTTGCCCATGTCCGGATCGGTCATGCCGATCTTGCGGCCACGGGTATCGTAGGTCAGCGTGGTAACGTTGAACAGCGCATCGGTGGTGGTAGTCAGATTGCCGAAGGAATCGTAGGCGTAGCTGACGTTATTGTTCAGGGCGTCGGTCACCGTAACAGTTTGGCCCTGACTGTTCTTGACAGTGGTCTTGGTCTGCTTCAGGTCGTTGGTGACAGAGGTAGTGAGACCGTTGTAGGCAAAGGTCGTAATGCTGAGGTCCGGAGCAGTCTGAGTGGCGGGACGATTTAAAATATCGTAGCCCATACTGGCGGACTGTGCGGTGGAGAAGGATAAACGTTCGTATGGCAGATAGGTTTTGACTGCCCGACCCCAGCCGTCATACCAGGTGTTGCCTTCGTCTATCCAGTCATTGTTCGCAAAATTGCGCCGGGAGTTCAGGACATTGCGGTTGAGGGTATCGTAGTAGGCGTAGCCGGGGGCATAGCTGGTTTGTCCTGTAGCGCTTTGAGTCGTCACGATGCAGTAGCCGATGGTGCCGGAAAGGGTGGCGCTAGCCGGAGCCAGAGGGCAGGTTGGCTGGTAGCTCCATGTGGTCTGGGTGCCGTCGGCTCTGCTCTCTTGTATCTTGCGCCCGAAGGTGTCGTAGTGCCAGTTGGTGGTGAAGTTCGGGTCTGTTGTGCCGGAGGCGGCATTGGGGCCGGTAAGTCTGGTGATAACGCCGAAGCGTGCATCGAAGTCTCGGGTTTCGGTATGTCCCAGCGCGTTGGAAGTGCTGATGGCAAACTGACCCCGTGCATCGTAGGTGCTGCTGGTGGTACGGGGGGCGATAGCGGCATCGCTATTGGCTATGACCGTCCCGGACACACAGAGCAAACCGTTGCGGGTTAGATTTGGCGGACAACCATAGTTTGCAGTCGCAGGGTAAGGTGTCTGGCAGATGTTTCCGGGGAGCACACTGCCGGAAGGACAGACATAGTGTGCTATGGCGGCGTAGGGCGGCGGCGTGACCGTAGGGGGGATGCAGGTCATGGTGGAGCCGGAACCGAACGGGGTGTAATTGATTGGGTTGGTTGGGCAGCCGTAGACGATTGCTCCTGTCGGCGCGCATATGGGCACCGAGGAGGAGCTTGCAGGATAATAATAAGCCGTTAACCGGGATGTTCCCGCCGGACAGCCGGGAGACGGGCCGCACCACCCCGGCCCGACAACGCTTGTTCCGGATGGGCACGGGACGCCGCAAATAGGGCCGCCGCTCGTAACGCTACCCGAAGAGTTTGTATAGGCTCCCCCCGTAACTGTACAGGGTCCCGCCATCGCCGTTGCTGCCACCGCCGGAGGTTGATAAGCCTGTGGCTGGCATTGGGATTGAGTGGCGTTAAGCTTGTCTGTCGGCTGCGTGCAATAGTAATAGTCGATGCTGGCAGGCGTTGCTGCCGGTATGCAATTTGCGCCGACCGTGGGCACTCCGGGCGGACAAGAATACGACAGCGTCGCATTAACCGATGAATTCGTCCCTGAGGATGCCGCTACCGATCCGGTAAAACAGAGTGTGCCGTGCAGCGTTCCCGATGTACAGCCATAGGTTGCAGTTGCAGGGTATGACGGTACCTGACAGCCGGATGCGGTGAGCGTGCTGCCGAGTGGGCAGGATGCCTTGGCTGTATAGGGTTGCGGGGTGCAGATCGTGTTGACGCCTGTGCCGGAGCTGATGTAATTGGCCGGGCAGGCGTAGGTTACGGCTGTTGACGGTACACAGATAGCAGGCGGGGTGTAAGGTCCACCGACATAAGCATATACCTGAGTCGTACCCGCCGGGCAAGAGGGGGACGGGCCGCACCACTTCAGTCCAACAGGAGTTGTTCCGGACAGGCATGGTTGTGTGCAAGCAGGGCCTCCGCCAATAAGATTACCCGAAGAGTTTGCATAGCCAGCCCCTGTAGTTGCACAGGGACTGGCCGTGGCCGCCTGAGAAGGTGACTGACAGGTGTTTGTCCCGGTAGGGGTATCTCCCGAATTGCAGGAGTAGCTACTAACAGAGGTGGTTGGGAAAATGCAAGTTGTACCAGTATTTTGGTCAAGCGACCCGCCTGCCAGGCAGACATATTTAAGTGTCGCATTGACCGCAGTCACCGCACCGGATGGTGCCGCAACTACTGTCGCTCCATCTGCGGTGCCGTAACAGTTTCGTGTGGTAGCCGATGTCTTGTTGCCAAAAATATCGTAGGTATATTCGGTGACAAGGCAACTCTGGGGATCGTTGGGCTCGATGATTTCCTTGGTCAGCAGTCCGCTGGCGGGGTTGTATACGAAGCCGGAACTGCGCGTGGCAGAGGCAGCTTGCGCGCTGGTAACCGCAAGGGCCAGACCCAGTATGGACATTATGAGTGCGAGGGTACGATATGCGCGCTTCGTCATGCTGATTCCTTAATCGGTTGTTCTTGTTTGTGCGTTTTTATGGGTGCTTGCTCTGTAGGGAAGGGAAAAGTCCCTGATTTTTATTCTCAATGCTCAGGGGGTAGTACTCTGCACCGTGGCGCTGATCAGTCGTCCAAAATACCAGTTGACCGCGTCATTGTTATAGACGTTCGTCGTAGTCTTTGAATAGCCGTCCGGGGTGGAAACCGTGATGGAGGTCGGGTTGCCGTAGTCATCGTTGTAACCGGTGACCGTCGTGACTGCAGGCATGGCAGCACCGTTCAGATCCCAGCTGGCTTCAACGCTGGCGGAAAGATAAGGGAAGAGGTGTTTGCTGCCGTTGGTGGTGGCAAAAGTGGCGGGAAGAACCGGCAAAACCGTATCCGGGTAGCTCTTGTAAGTCCAGGTATTGGTGACCTGCTTTAGCAGGCTGCCGTTCGACTGGGCGACCGTGACTGAGGCGGGCAAGCCCTGGAACGGGTAGTCCTGACGGTAGGTGGTGGTACTCGTAATGTTGGTCTGCGTATCTGTATTGCCGGTGGTGTTGAAGCCCAGAAAACCGCCTCCGGTCAAATGGATTTGGGCACCCGCGTAGTTATAGTTGGTGACATAGTTACCGCCGATACCATTGCTGCTCGATACCGAAGAGACAACATACAACGGCGACTGAAAATCCATGACGGGATAAGCGGCCCCCGTACCCTTCGTGTAAACAGACGAATTGGTCAGCGGAAGGTAAGTTATCGTGGTGGTGGCCCCCAGTCCGTTGGTGATGCCGGTCAGGAGATCGGGGAAAGGAGCCGCTGATGTGTACAGCGCGTTATTGCCCCATGCATCTTCGCTAAGCAAGATGTCTGTTATGCCATTCCCGTTAAAGTCGCCCAATTGACATCTTGCCGTCCCGTCTTTGAGACTCAGGAGGGTTGTGTTCAGATTAAACGCGGTTGCGTTAACCGCTGTTGAAGTGAACGACCCGTCGCCATTGGACAGGTATATTGCGTTGTTGGGCGCCAAACCGGAACCATCATAGATCAGAATGTCCGTCCTGCCGTCCCCGTTGAAATCCCCCAGCTGAAACCCTATCGAGCCATCGCTCTTTTGCAGGTTGTATGTAGCCAGATTAAAGCCACTGGGGCTGGCCTGGAAACTTCCGTCCCCGCTGGACAGGTATACCGCATTATTGGACGTGGTATTGGATCTGTCATAGGCCAGAATGTCTGTTTTGCCATCCCCGTTGAAATCACCCAGTTGAAATCCTTTCGTGCCACTGTGGAGATGCAGGCTGGTCGAGCCCAGATTAAACGCGGTGGACGGAGTAAAGCTCCCGTCCCCGTTCGATAGATACAACGCATTGGGTGCGGTATCGCCATAGGTCAGGATGTCCGTCTTGCCGTCCCCGTTGAAATCGCCCAACTGGAATCCCAGAAATCCTTGTACTGCAGAACTGGTATTCAGGCTGGTTTGGGTCAGGTTAAAGCTAGTGGGACTGGGTTGGAAACTCCCGTCCCCGTTGGACAGATACAGTGCATTATTGGATACGTAATCGCCATAGGTCAGGATATCCGTCCTGCCGTCCCCATTGAAATCGCCCAGCTGAAATCCTATCGTCCCATCGCTCTTATTCAGGCTGGTTTGGGTCAGATTAAAAAGCGAAGCCTTGGTGAAGTTTCCATCCCCGTTGGACAGATACAGTGCATTATTGGATAGGGTATCGCCGTAGATCAGAATGTCGGTCTTGCCGTCCCCATTGAAATCGCCCAGCTGAAATCCTATCGTGCCATTGGACTGATTCAGTTGGGGCAACTGGATGGAGGGCGTAATCACGGTAAAGCTCCCGTCACCCTTGGATAACAATATTTCACTGCTTGTGGCATTGCCATAGGCCAGAATGTCCGTCTTGCCGTCCCCGTTGAAATCCCCCAGCCGATACCCTATCGTGCCATCGCTTTTGGTCAGGGGGAGCATAGTCACACTATTGGAACCGCTCAACGGGCTGAAATTCACATTGCCGCTTCCGTCGCTATACGTGAAATAGGTTGGTGATAAACAGGTTGTCGTCGTGGATGTTGCCAGTCCGTCACACTCGGTCAGGATCGACAACTTGGAACGTTGCGTTCCCGCGCTGAGCCCATAAGACAGGTGGTAGTCTTTAACCAGTGTGTCCGTGCCATTTACGTTGGCATAGGTTTGTATGTCGGACAGGAGAACGGTGATAGAAACTTTTGAACCCAAATCATACAGTGGCGTTATGTCGGTATTCGGGCGGGCGAGATAAGAAAATCGTACCGAGTTATAGGCCGCAAGCGCCGGAGTGATATTGTCATTCCTCGTATAGTCGATTCGTGCAGGGTAGTACTGACCGTTGGTATTGTCTTCGGTATATGTGATCGTAAGATAGTTACCTTTGGTATCGCTGATCTTGTTCACGGACCAGACTTTAACTGCCAATTTACCCTGCGCTTCGATGGCCGAGTCAGTGGTGTCTCCAAATTCGAGTATCTGTCCGGATTTGGTCCAGACTTTGAACCAGGCGGGGCCGGAGGTTGCGCTGGGTGTGCCGCTGCTTTCGTTGGATATGATCCGGCTGAACCCGTCGCGTTCGGTGCGGTATTCGGTCAGGTTGGCTCCGTATGTCCCCCCGTTGACGACAACGAGGCGTTGTCCGTCAAGACAGTAGCTGTCGCTGCTGTCATACTTGATGGCGCTCTTCACGCCGTCCTGAATCAGCGTCTTGGGGCAACGCGTAATCGCTGAAAGACCCGACAGGCTCCATCCTATTCCGAGCAGGCCATTGCCGCCCTGGCTGTTATAAGCCAGGGCCAGACTGGGGGCCATACCGGCTGTGCCGGGGGGGGCGGCTATGGGTACGGAGTATTGGGCGGCTCCGCCAGGGGTAACGGCGAATTGGACGGGGGTCGTTCCGGCTGTAACAGTCTGGGCTTCGGTTGTGTGGGGATCAACCAGTCCTGCCAGCACGACAAGTGCGAAAGACGCCATCAATCCCGGTGCGCGTTGCTGCATTGTGTTTCCCCTTTATTATTCGATACTTCCTTATCCCTGTTTCAGGGCGGGGCAATTCTATACCGGATGGAAGCGTTTCCACCATATGCCGAACGGCCTATATATTTCTAAATATATATAGGCCGTTCGGCATATGGTGGAAATTCAATAACTGTGTTAGCAAATACAGCAGATTCTCTGGAATTCGTCGTCCACAAGGAAATTCGAATTTCTGTTGGCTATGAACGGTCATCCGATCTTAATGATTTAAGATCGAATCAACGTCTGCTTTATGTCTGCGGTCAGTCGCAAGCCCTACTTTCAATGGCGGCTTATGGCAACGATGCGGATGTTCGTATTTGCTAACTGCCTGCCCGAAAGCCGCCACTCGCGAACGGCAGAAACTTTGGCCTATTTTGTTTTTTCGCGCCGTTTGCTTGCAACTCAATGCCGGACATTGACCGCTCAACTTATACCCCCCGTTCAGGGACGCGGGGAGTATAAACACATAACCCATAATCTAGCAGCAAAAAACCCATACTGCCAGTTGAAATATATATAGGCCGTCGAAGCTGTCACGCGCAGACCGCGCAAGCGGCGCACGGGCGTGCTTAGTCGGACTTGTTGTATCGGCTATTGGGATGCCTAGTGCTGTCGGTTTTGGATGATGAGTGCAACGCACGATTGCTTGTATGAGGGCGACCAGCCCGATTGCAGTACTGGGAGCCATGCCGATTTGCTCGGAGCGTAAGCGACGAAAGCAAAGCGAGGATGGGGCAAGGCAAAGCTTTCGCAAAGCGAAGGCGTCTTGCTGCAGCCTTCTCAATACGTGAGCGCCCACGCGAAAGTATGGAGAACGGGAGGGTACCATCACTGATTTCCCGCCCCAGCGGGAAAAGGACAGCCACCTGTCCGGTCTGAGATGGGAGGGCTACGCCCTCGTCGCCCCGGAGCCTTCGGCGGCCGGGAACACCCTTTTAAGCCATTCGCAAGGCGAATGGGCAATCGAGCAAAGCGAGAGTGAGGTGCACGTCCAGTGCAAACCGTTGCGGCAGCAACGGCGAGGCGGAAACGAACGGAGTGAGCTTCAACGATGCCTTAAAAAGGGTGTTCCCGGCCGCCGAAGGCGGAGAGGGCGACCCCAAACGAACGAAGAGAGTGCGGAGCGAAGCGGAGGCACGATAAAAATGACAAGCATGGCGTCCAGCCATGATAGGCAAGGGTTTCGCGCCCACGCGATGGTCGAAGACCACCCTTGCCGGTGGCACTTTTTGTCGTGCTTTTTGAATATCACTACCCAGCACCCACTCGCAACATCCAAAATGTTGCGAGTGGTGCTGGGAGTGCGTGCTGGATTCGAATATAAATTTATCGATAGATAAACGCATCAAAAATGCGGGAATTTCAAAAATCCTATATCAGATATAGGATTTTTTAATGGTTTAGTGCAATTTGCATATATTCTATATAGAACAATAGGATATGATCAAAATGTGTTTGCAAAAAGTTAAAATAACCGGATAATAGCTCCGGTACAGAACGGTCATCATGTATTTCATATTCTGGGGACAACTTGAAAGTTGGGGTTTGCAGCGTACCGCAAACACGGGGTCTTAAACGGACTTCCCCATCCAAGCCGGAATTGGCAGAAATCACATCCTACCCAGGGTGGGCACAACAGGGTCAACTATCGCTTTGCGTTGGTTGGCTAGTGCCGGATAGGTTCTTGTATGCCAACTGACGCATCGCTTAATTCGCAAGGGAATTGAACGATGACGTACCCAAATGATGTTTTAAATAAAGCAAAGCCAAAATTCACCCTCGAACGGATGCCGCACAGATCCGTGAAAGCACGCATCTACCAAAAAACCGTGCTTGTTCTTGAATTACTTGCCGACGAGCCATTCAGCTCGGCAAGAATTCTTAGCCATGTTTTGAGATTAGGGAACCGACAGACGCAAGCCACGCTTGCGGCTATGGCAGGAAAAAAGCTTATTCAGGTTGAGGTCTTGCCGGACGGTAATCGTGTGTACGGCATTACCTCAACTGGTCTCGCATATATCAATTGTGATTCTGGCAAACCCTTCGAGAGTGGGAAAGTTCATCTTGCAACCATCCCCCACACTTTGCTAACACAGAAAATCCGGCTTGATCTCATTAGCTATGGTGCATCCGGCTGGTCGAGTAGACGGGAGTTATACAAAAGAAAATTTTTTACTCAAGTGCCTGATGCCGCTTTCAGGTGTGGCGCTTCTGCTTTTGTTTATGCGGCTGAAATTGAATTGAATATAAAGAGTGCAAAGCGTGCGAAGGATGTTTTTATAAATTATGTGCAAGACATGGGGGATTTTGACGAACCATACACGCTGCTGCATTTCGTTATCTATTTTACGCCTTACCCCTCCGCGATCAGAAAATTTATCGATCTATATGTGCCGGAGCATTTGCGGGATCGATTTTACGTTCACCAAATTGATTTTAATATTCCGTTTTATGTGGAACAGCCAAAGTTTGTTAGGGATGCCGGTCTTGAGAAATTCCTGGGCAGCACGACAGTCATCAACTGGGACTAAAAACGTTATGAGCCTGTTCCTAACCAGCGATGAGTTGCATGAATTGACCGGGTATAAAAAACCCGGCAAGCAGCTTGCGTGGTTACGAGGGCAAGGATTCATTTTTCGCGTTGCTGCCGACGGCTATCCCCGCGTCGACCGCAGTCATTACCTCAAGCTCATGGGGGGGATGGATGGGGCATCACAACACGCAAAAACACATCCTGATTTTTCCAGCTTGCAAAGTAAGCTGACGGGAGGTTAGCATGCCACACATGGGCAGAATCCGGCAATCGAGAAAAGACCTTCCGCAACGTGTGTACTATAAACACGGGGCGTATTATTTTGTTAACTCCG
>Ga0265331_10002754_pt1 | contig 11692 bp, 9 predicted proteins | sample 41923metaG_FD_202088 | JGI IMG/M metagenome (GOLD analysis project Ga0265331, IMG submission 202088) | Rhizosphere microbial communities from Carex aquatilis grown in University of Washington, Seatle, WA, United States - 4-19-23 metaG | ecosystem: Host-associated > Plants > Roots > Rhizosphere >...
AAAGAAGATTCTCTAGAATATTTACTGCCAAAAAATTGGCGTCTGAGTAAATATTAATAACAAGTCTAGGACCGGTCGGACTTGATATATCATCCGCAGCGGATGTTATGAAAAGTTTTGTATCGGGGTTCATGTAGTTAATGTTTTAACCGCAACTGTGAAAATTTGTTTCAGTTTTGTCGTTTCGGGTTTTATTTTGAGGCTATTTTTCGCAACGTGAAATTTTCACAAAATATTACGATCAAGTTCCTCATTTACAAGTTGGTCTGCAATTTTATTTTGTTCTCTTGGAACATTTTTAAAAATTATTTTTTTACCCGTCTTATTTATTAAAACTTTTACTTCTGCAAAAAGTTTTTGTAGATTTTCATCTTTAACTTTATACAGTCCATTGAGTTGCCTGACAACAAGTTCTGAGTCAAGAACAAAATTTACGGACTCGCCTATTTCCAAGTCTAAGTTTTCAAGTAGCCACTGAAGCGCAATTACAACACCTGTGTACTCTGCAAAATTATTCGTAACCTTTCCTAAATATTTGGAACCTTTAAAAATTATTTCGCTATTTTTTTCGACAACAAAAGCGGAAGCTGCTGGACCAGGATTACCTCTAGATCCCCCATCTGTATGAATTACAATTTCCATTGCCTAATTCTAACAGAAATCAAAGCAAGAAGCAGTAAATTTTGTTGGCTATCTAACCAGTAGTGATCAAAGAATCCAGTAATAACAACAAACAAGACGACTAGAGGAAATATTTTTACAGATCGATATAAATAAAATACTAAAAGCAAAAGTCCAAAAATTCCTACTTCGCTGAAAGATAATAGAAAAATATTATGTACCGGTTGTAAAAGCCAAGATGTAGTTAGCGTTGGCCTAACTTTTGTCATTGCTACTGTAAAAGTACCAAGACCTGTCCCCGACCAAAAATTCTGACTAGATATTTTTCCAGAAATAATTGAGAGATTTACTCTCTCAAATATATTTTTGTCAAAACTAACTCCTGACAATATTCTTTCTGAAACGATTGGTGTTATCAGACTTAAAATTATTACCAAAGACAAAACACAAAATACAAACTTATTTAATAAATATTTATTCTTAATAAATAAAAGGGTGACGATAAGCCCGGCAGCAAAGAAAGCTGTTAATGAAAACGTCAGCAAAAAACAACTTAAAATAATAAATAAGCCGACAATTTTTTTTCGATTATTATTAAAGAAACCTGCCAAATATAAAGTAATTAATGAAACACCTATGTACCCAGCTAGTGCGTTTGGATGCGGAAATGTTGAATAGGCTCTTAAGACTTGCCTTCCCAATAAGCTGTTTAATGCTATTCCAGGGGTAGAAAGTGTAAAACTTCTCTCCCCTAGCCAATACAACAAACCACCGACAGTGTGTCCTATTAAAAACTGGTCTATCCCAATTAAAGAAAAAAATACTAATGATAGAAATAAAGCTTGATAGATATTCTTCCAATCAGGCATCTTCACTCTTTTAGCAAAATAGATCGACAAAGACACGAGTTCTAGAATCTTTAGCCACCTAAACAGGCTCACGAAGGGTGAAACTGAAAATATAATGTTGATTAGCGAGAAGATTACTAGCCAACTTAAGTACTTTTTATATTCTAAGATTTCATGAAAACCAATGATTATTAGAATAACTGCAAAAATATCCGTTAAATAAATTGCTGGTGAAAGATAGTCAACCCTTATCCCAAACACGAAAGACCAAGACGGCCAAAAATGAAGTGCTAGCTGGGTTGGAAACAAGAAGACAAGAATCAGGACTAAATATTTTTCAATTTTGCTGAACAACTTTAACACACGAAGAGTATATCAAACTTTGAAGTTAAATCTTAGCTTTAACAACCAAATATCTCTCATTCCCCTCACCCACAGACTCTGTTTCTACACCCTCATCCTCAGATAGTGTCATGTGAACAATCCTTCTTTGGCCTGGGGTTAAATTGTACAAACTTTGTGGTTCTTTGGTCTCTTTAGCTCTTTCGGCTGTGGTTGTAGCTAAGTTCTTAAGATAATCTTCCTCTTTCTCTCTGTAGTCTCCAACATTAACTACTACCCTATTCCACTCGTCAGTTTTTTGTTTAAGAAGAATACCAAGCATTGTTTGAATACTGGAAAGGGTCTCGCCTTTCTTACCTATAAGGAGCCCTGTCTCGTCTCCAGCTTCGACATCAACTACGTAGGCTTCGTTTGACTTGTCAAAAGAAACCTTAACAGTAGCTTTGGTAGACATTAGGCCGAATAACTTTTCGGCAATTTTTTGAAGAGACTCGATGTTTTTTTCCATATTTGTGATCCTGATTGTACCAAAGTTTACTTCTTAAAGAAAGAGGAAAGCTTCTTTACTTGTGGGGTAAGACTTCCCCAACCTGACATGCTTACCTGCTGCCAAACGTTAACAACGGAGAATACAAGCCAGTAAAGAGCGAGTCCTGAAGGGAATCTCAAACCAAAAATCAAAGTCATCAAAGGCAATGTGTAAGTCATTGATTGCTGCATAGCTACCTGCATATCATCGGTTTCTGACTTTGTCTTTTTAGCAACAGACTCTTCAGCTGCAATATATGGGGCAGTTATCTTAACTGATATAAACTGAGCAATCGTAGCCAAAATCAAAAATAAACCTGGTAAAGCAAATGGGATGCCTGGAATATTAAACGTGTCAGGTTTGCTTATGTTTAAATAAAGAAACTGTGTATTCAGAACGTGTCCTTGTGCAAGCTTAAGAGCGGGGTAGAGAAGTTCGTTAACTTTTGCCGCGGCGGTTCCATCTGAGGCTAAGGCTGTAGTAAAAACTCTAAAAAGAGCAATTAAGATCGCAAATTGCAAAAGATAAGGGAGACATCCCGCTGCAGGGTTAATTTTGTTTTGCTTATAAAGATCAGCCTGGACTTGAGACATTTTAATTTTATCAGTTCCATACTTCTTTTTTAATTTGGCCAGTTGAGGCTCGAGATCTTTAATTTTCTTCATTGAGGCCAAATAAGGCTTGGTTAGTGGGCGGAGGGCAAAAATTAAGAAAAGGCTGAAGGTTAAGATGGCTACTCCTAAGTTTTGGCCAAAAAATTTATAGCAAAGGAAGAGGCCATTTGTTAATGGTTGAACAAGAATGATATTGAAAATATTCATATTTATTATGACTATTGTACAGGATCGTACCCCGAACCACCAAATGGGTGACACCTTGAGAACCTTTTAATCCCCATCATTAGACCTTTAATAGTGCCATGCTTCTCAAGAGCGTCAATTGTATACTGACTACAAGTTGGTGTAAACCTGCAAGCTTTACCAAAAAGAGATTCAAGAATAGGGGAGATTGTTATCTGATAAATCTTGATCAGGAAAACTAGTAGGTTCGTCACTTTGATATGCCACTTGCTTTGAGTCCTTCACGAACTTCTTTCATAAGCTCGCTAGCTGGAGTATTAACAATAGACGTCTTGGCTAAGAAAACAACATCAAACCCAGGCAGAAGGTCGATCGTTGCAATCCTGACCGTCTCACTCATTGTTCTTTTAAACCTATTGCGATCAACTGCGTCTTTAGCAATTCTGTTTGAAACTATAAAAGCAAAGTGGCTAGGATCAACATCTTCTCTCTTTAAATAGGCTATACCAAAGTTTTTTGATTGATAGACTTTTCCTTCACTTTGAACTTTTTTGAAGTCGCTCGAATTTGTAAGCTTGTATTTTTTTGAAAGCATAACTGTAAAATTTAAAGCTAAAATTTAAAGTTGGGGGTTAGACAGTCAAGCTCTTCCTACCCTTTAGTCTTCTTCTCTGCAAAACCTGACGTCCGGTCTTGGTTTCCATTCTAGAACGGAACCCATGAACTCTCTGTCTTTTGATTTTGCTTGGTTGATATGTTCTTTTGGTGGACATGCTCTGATTATGACATAGTTAGCCATGACATGTCAAAAGCTGTTGCTTTTGTCATAACAGAAAAAACTCGAAATTCGAATATCGAAATTCGAAACAATATTAAATGTCAAAACTTAAATGTTTGAAACATTTGGGTTTACTATTTTGAATTTGTTTCGGGTTTCGCGCTTAGTGCTTCGAATTTATTAATAAGTGCCCCTTGACGAATTGTGGATAACTCATTAATAGTACTTGTACAAATTGCAACCATTATGAACAACCACGAGGTTTGGCACGACACTCTAGAAATAATTAAAATATCAGTTTCCCCAGCCATATTTTCAACCTGGTTTTCCCAAACACACCTTTCAAAAGCGAGTGAAATTGGAGATAGAGTAGTGGTTGAAATTGGATGTCCTACGTCTTTCGCTAAAAACACAATAGAAGCCAGATATTTTGGTTTGGTTCAAGATTCACTAAACAAAGTCGTTGGCAAGAATTGCGACTTAACCTTTACAATAAAAGAGGATCCAGACAAGATCCAACCAAGTAAAGAGGTTGTAGCGCCGTTATTTGGAAACAGAGAAAATAACAAAGAATTGTTAGATATCTTAAGGACTTCTAGAATCAGGCCTAATTTTACTTTTGAAAATTTTGCTGTTTCAGGAAGTAACCAAATGGCTCACGCCGCAGCTCTTGCTGTCTCTGAAAACTTAGGATCGGCATATAATCCGCTATTTATTTGGGGTGGGGTGGGGGTCGGAAAAACCCATTTAATGGTTTCTGTAGGAAATTCTGCTCTTCTTAAAGACCAAAATCTTAAAGTTTTGTTTTGCACAGGAGAAGATTTTACAAATGACATTGTTGAGGGAATAAGGAACAAAACCACCCAAGCTTTTAGAGACAAATACAGAAGGCTCAATTTACTTTTGATCGATGATATTCAATTTATAGCTGGCAAAGACTCTGTCCAAGAAGAGTTCTTTCACACCTTTAACGCCATGACAGCAGCTGGTGGACAAATAATTCTAACCTCCGACAGGCCACCTTCTGAAATATCGAAACTCGAAGAAAGATTAAGAAGCAGATTTGAAGCAGGACTTATTGTAGATGTTGCTCCACCAGATTTCGAATTAAGATGCGCGATAACACAAATTAAAGCCCAAGAGAAAAACTTGAAACTTGAGTCTGACCAGGTTCAAATGATAGCTGCTAACACCGAAGGCGCGCGCAACATTGAAGGTGTGTTAATTAAAATTATGAACGAGGTCCATCTTAAGAAACTGCCAATTACAACAGAAATGGTCGAGGGAATGATAAGCCATAAAGAGGGTGCAAATGGAAAAACGATAAGAAGTACACCTGATCAAACAATTGATGCTGTTTGTAAATATTACCAAATAGGGAAAAGACAAATTTTGAGCGATACCCGAGCACGACAAGTTGCAAGGCCCCGACAAATGCTGATGTATCTTTTAAGAACTCAGTTAGGTGTTCCGTTTGAAGAGGTTGGAAGGTTGGTGGGCGGGCGAGACCATAGCACAGTAATGCACGCTGTGAATAAGATTACTCAATTAGCCACAACTGATGTGCACATTCGTGAGGATATGTTGAAGATAAAAAACGTCCTATGAGGATAAAAGTCATCGCTTATACACTTATCAACAATGTGCAGGCTTTTATACACAAAGTTATGAACAATTGGACGATCTTGGTATCAACACAAATATTATACGAAAAACAAAGCTATTTGAGTGTTTTTATAAACTTGTCCACTGTCCCTACTACTAGTACTACTAGTTAATATATAATTAATACACAAAAACAAGAAACAATGAAATTACAAATTCTCCAAGAAAATTTAGAAAAAGCAATAAGTCTAACTTCTAGGTTTGCTTCTTCTAAAGCACAGCTCCCAATTTTAGGAAATATTTTAATAACAACAGATAAATCTAAAATATTTGTTTCCTCTACAAATTTAGAGATATCAGCTTCAGTTCAAATCGGAGCAAAGATAGAAGAAGAAGGAGAAATCAGTATTCCCTCGAAAGTAATGTCGGAATTAATTAGCAACCTTTCCAAAGAAACAATTAGTTTATCTTCTGAAAAAGAACAATTGAAAATTTCAACTTCGAGTTTCTCTTCAACTATCCTTGGAATGAACTCCTCAGACTTTCCAAAGATACAAAACTCAATAGATGAAGAAAACTCTATTAGTCTACCAAAAAACGAACTTACTAAAGGTCTATCCCAGGTAATTTTTGCGACTTCAACAGATGAGACAAGACCAATCTTAACAGGTGTTCTGTTTATTTTATCGGAAGACACACTCATTCTTGTGGCAACAGACGGTTTTAGACTGTCACAGAAAAGAATTTCACTTAAAGATCAAAATAAGAATATTCAAAAAGTTGTTATACCTAAAAACATTCTAAATGAAGTCTCTCGTTTAGGGGAGGAAGAAGAAAATATATTGTTTGGTTCTCAAGAAAAAGAAAAGCAGGTTGTTTTTGGAAACAGTAATGTCACTTTGACATCAAGACTTCTAGAGGGCGACTATCCTGATTTTGAGAAAATTATCCCTAAAAATTCAACACTAAAAGTTTTGGTTGATAAAGAAGAATTTTTAAGAGCAGTCAAACTAGCCTCAATTTTTGCCCGTGAGGCGGCAAATGTAATAAAGCTTAAAATATCAAAAGATTCAATAAAGATCACTTCTGAAAGTGGGCAATCTGGAAATCAAGAGGCTAAGGTTGATGCGAAAGTGGAAGGCTTGACGGGGGAATTCGAAATAGCTTTTAACTATAAATTTGTAGAAGACTTTTTACATTCTGTTCCAAGCGAAGAAATTAAGATAGAATTTTCGACAGTTGATAAAGCCGGGATTTTTACAGATTCATCAGACTCTAGTTATCTTCATTTAATAATGCCTGTTAAAGTCTAATATCTATTGTGTGTTTGTGTCAGTAAAAGGAGTGTTTGAATATCCTTGTCCCCAGTCTGTTATAAACTTATCAATTGTAGTTGGTTCAAAGTACCAAATCTCAAGAACAGTGCCGTCTGTGTGTCCTAAATATGCAATTCCATTGGCCGGGTAAACATAAAGATTGAAAGTACTGTTTGCTAATTGTTCGTAAAGTATATTAGAGGCCACGCCATAAGTGTTTGTTATAAAATCCGAATTTATTTTGTCATTAGTATTTACGATTTCTTTTATTAATTTAGCTGTGTCATTGGTAAAAACTACTTCATGAAATCTATATTGGTTTGTAGATTTATATTGAGAGACAACTTCTCCGTTTACAGTTTTTGTTTCAATAGGTCGCCCTAATGTGTTTGTGACATCTGTAGTAGAGCTTGTACCGGGGGTTAACGAACCGAACGTTGCAACTTTGTTGTTTGGGGTGGGTGTTGGCGTTCCGTTAGATTGGGAACCTCTTAGAAACAAATTAACAATATATAAAGTTACAGCAAGAATAATAATCAGTAATACCCAATATTTTTTTATAAATCCAATTACTTTTTTCATACAGATTATATTTATATTATAACGATTCTATTTTCCTGTCATAAACTTTTGTGCAAAAGCATGACTTTTTGGATATAAACTTGCATAATTCGACACACAACTAACCCACGACGGTTCTCCAATGAGTAAGGCATCTGATTCTGCCATACCTTCATAGTTGTTTCCGTTAGTACTCGAATAGGAACACAAAGGCAGCTCTCTTGGAGCTCCCGACTCTTCGTAGACTGATATAGAATTACCATCAATCTTTTGTATGTGATGTGTTACTTCGTGCGCAAGCATAATTTCAGCGTCGTGATCATTTTTAACACCGCATTGGTTAAAGTTAATATCACATTTTCCAGAATGGTCGTGTCTCGCATAAATTGTTCCATTACAAACACCTCCTGTTCCGATTGGAGGAACGCTTTCTGGATTGTAACAAAGATTAACATCTCCACCAGCACAAACTTTAGCTACAAAAGCTGGATAATCACTTTTTAGTGATGCGGCGGCTGCTGTGAGATTGGCCTTGAAATTATCGGGCCATTTATCGGCATTATCCACCACTTTGATACAATCTAGTGGGCAATCGCCAAAACAAAGCGAGGCAGATCCTGTCTCTGTAACTTTTCCGGCTTCTCCTGCAAGAGCTGTAACAGTAATCTGGTCATTTACCAACGAGTCTCGGTATTTAGAATCGTAATTAGAAGTAAAGGTAAATAAATAAGGCGCTCCGGGAGAAATTTGCGAGGGGACATCTGCTATCCCTGGTATTTTTTCGAGATTTGCGCAATTAATATTTGCCCCATTTTTCCCGATTGATTTACAAGTACTTTTTAGGGTTATTCCTGTTAGGACATTTTTTTTAGCTGTAACAGTAACAGTATATGTAATGGCTTGTGGCGAGCTTAAAGGCCCTGGCTGATCTGCAACTTTTGAAACGTCAATGTAAGGATTTGTGCTGTTTAATAACGATTGACCAAGAGGAACAACATAAGCTCCTGAATTAATAATAAAAAGGATTAGGGCGACAACAAAAGGAAACACCAAAAGTATTAAAAGAGTTGGAAGAAGAACGGATTCCATAACAAGACCTCCAAAAGCACTAAAAAAACTCCCCATTCCAGCGCCAATACCGGCTATTGTAATTCCACCGACGCCTCCACCAAAACCAGCTGAAATAATAGTTGTTAACAACCCTGTTCCGGCTGCAGCTTGTAGTCCCAAGAAAGGTAAAGATATGCCAAAAGCTAAACCCCCAAGTATTAAACCCGACCATTTTTTAACAGTCTTTGAATTAATCCTACTAAGGACTTCTCCTCCGACCCAAGACAAGGCTTTAGCTACAGGGCCACCCAGAGATCCAAGAGTAGCTGTAAGTTTTGAAATAGCTGTTTTGGCGCCTACCTTTGCAACCACCGAACCCGCTGCTTTTGCAACAACCTTATTTGTTGCTTGTTGCGCTAAAAACCCAGCGGCCCCGAGGGGTTCTTTTATACCAGTCGCGATGTCAAACCTTGTCGATTCTGCATTTTCTTGCCAAGTAGTTTCTGCTGTTTTAAAGTGTGATAAAGATATCGTTCCAGGCAAAACCGTTTGGACTTCAAAACCAGCAAAACTTGTTTCTGTTAGTCTGTTCACATAATCTGTTTTTTCTAAACCTGTATTTTCTAAAGCCCAGATTTTTTGTTGAGCCGAATCGACAACTTTATCTGAGATGAAGTCTAAAGATATTGAAGTAAATCCTGGTTGAGGGCTGTCTGAAACTATTACATCAGGAAAAACTGTGTTTTTGAATCCAGGCCCAAAAGCCTTGGTGACAACATCTTTTGACAAACCAAGCCGTGCTTCGGCCTCAATTGATAAACCGGAAATAAGGTCGTCAAACTCGCTTTTTGTTTTGTTTTTTGCGGCAGTCTGTAAAACTGCTGTTTGAATACTGGGAAGATATGATTTTTGTAAACTTTCTGCAACATCGAAAGCTGCCAGATCGACTTCTTCTTGTGGAATAGTGTCGCCAACTCTATTTTTTATTTCACTAGCCACCATGTTGGCAGCCTTTTCTGTCGTTACTTTTTGTGCCGCTTCCTTAAGTCCGTCGATTTCTTTTTGTTGATTCTCGTCGAGTGCTGTTTCTTTAATTTTTGCATATTTTGTTTGTTTTTCGAGTTCTTTTTTTGCAGCTTCAGCTCTTTTTATTTGATCGTTATAAATTTCTTTTTGTCTTTTGATAGAAGCTTCGACATCAGATTTTGCTTTCAAGTCAGCTTGTTCTTGTGCAGCTGTCCTTTTTTCTCCCTCTGGTATAAATTGTTTTAGGCTGCCAGTTGAAACAGAAACAGTATTTGAATCAAATGTTTCTGGAGCCCCAGACATTGTTACTTCAGAGTATTCAGGGTTCGCGGTTTGGGATAATGTTTCGTACCAGTCTTCAAGAGCTATACCTATCTGTTTTGGAGAATAATCCGAGATTCCAGTTTCTGAGGAAAATTCTTTTTCAAAAACTTCGGCTTCTTTTTCTTTCCCTTTTATTACTTTACTGTTTTCGTCAAATATTTTTGGAAATTGATCTCGATATTTACTAACCAGTTTTATATCATCTGGAATTTTCATTGTGGTATTTGCCATAATTTATTTGTTCTCGTATGGATTTGGATTAATTTTCACCACGTCTTGCGGCTTGGTGGTAATTAATTTGTCTTCTTCTGGGGAGGCGACAACCCTAATTGGGGCGTGATGTGGGCCAGCAAAAAATATTCCTTCACCAACGTTGGCAGCCAAAAGTAAATTCTTTTCTCCTTGAGACAAGTAAAAGATTTCACCAATTTTATCTATTGCAGCAGGGGACTGTTTCAAAAGAACTTGGAGAGCAGAGTTTGTTACAATTGCCTTTCCAATATCTTGGCTCAAGAAATCTTCCACATCCTGTGTAATCGTTGTTAAACCTAAATAATATTTTCTAGCCCTTTTAACGACACTCCACAAAAATTGGGCGGTATCAGGGTATTTCATCATTTGCCAGGCCTCCTCGGCCACTAGAATGCGTCTCTTGAGGTCTTTTTTGACTCTTGTCCAAATGTAATCAAGAATTATAAACATGGCGATAGGGCGAAGGGCATCCTGCAAATCTTTAACCGAGAAAACCGTAAAAGGATTTGTAATATCAATATTTGTTTGTTTATCAAAAATACCAGTAAAACTTCCTCGAACAAATTTTTCTATGCGGGCGGCAAGATCTAAGGCATCAGGAACCTCCATGCCAATTAAAGTTTTATAAAGATCTTCCATCAAAGGCGGCTCTTTGCTCTGGGTATCTGGGTCCATACTTATTCCTTTAGCTTTGTAGGTCATAATTAAAGCTCTATCAAGAAGGGCTTCTTGAGTTGGGGTAATGGCCCCCATCATGACTTTCAAAAGCGAGTGTAAAGATAATATTTTTTGCCCAAGCTGATTTTCTCCCTCTTCCCTAATTTGTGCCAAATCAAAAGGATTAATTTTGGATGGAGCATTGAATGAGAAATTTATATATTCTCCACCCACGGCTTCAGCCAGAGCTTTATATTCGTTTTCAGGATCAAGAATTATTATTTCTGTACCGGTCATTAAAGATCTAATTGCTTCAAGTTTTACGAAATAAGATTTACCAGCACCGGAGGTAGCAAAAATAACCATGTTGCCATTTTCCAAAGAGAACCTATCAAAAATAATAAATGATTCATTTTGAGAATTAATGCCATAAAGAACTCCGCGGTCACTGGAAAGTTCAGATGAGGTTAGTGGAAAAGTTGTAGCAACGCTAGTTGTATCCATATTTCTTGTGATATTAAGGCGATCCATACCAAATGGGGCAGTTGAAAGGAAACCATCCTCCATATCAAGAAGCGCGTGCTTAGAAACTATTAAAAGTGAGCCCAGTTGGGATTCAATTTGCTTTGTGACGTGATTTAGTTCTTCAACGGAAGCTGCCGGAATTGTTATATAAAAACTAAATTGGTAAAACCTTTCAATACCTTTAACAAGTTGTTCCTGCAAACTCCTAGCATCTTCAAGTTTGGCTTGGGTGGAAGGGTCGGCAATTTTACCTCTTTCAATATCGGTTGAAATTTCAGCCTCCATCTCGGCAATTTTGCGTCTTAAATCGTCCAACACTGATTTACCGTCGACTGGATAAATATAAAAAGAAATATCAAGGCTGGAGTCAAAATTAACAACTGGTTCAAGCCAGCCAGGAGCCACAAATCTTGGATAGCCTCCTACGAAAATAGTTCTAAAATAAACATCATTGATTT
>Ga0265331_10002756_pt1 | contig 11690 bp, 14 predicted proteins | sample 41923metaG_FD_202088 | JGI IMG/M metagenome (GOLD analysis project Ga0265331, IMG submission 202088) | Rhizosphere microbial communities from Carex aquatilis grown in University of Washington, Seatle, WA, United States - 4-19-23 metaG | ecosystem: Host-associated > Plants > Roots > Rhizosphere...
AATGGTGGCCTTCTCCTCGGCGGTGAAGTTACGCCGCTTCCTGCCTCGTTTGCTCATCCTGACTCCTCCTTGGCCCCACATATAAGCGGAGCCGGTTGGAGTCACGTTCCAGCTGAGGCATTACACCAGCATTGAAGATTCAGACCGTCTGCTGGGGTCAGAATTGGACGCCGATTGGGGTCAAAGTTGGACGCCGATTCACAAGAGACTTCGGGTCGAGGCAATAGGCGCCGAGCGCAAGCCCGCGACGACCAGGGCGGCTCTCGTTCGACGCGATCGGCGCCGCGCTCAATGCCGAGGGATTGCCGACCCGGATGGGAAGGCATGGGCGGGGGTTAGCGTGAGGGGGATTTCGAGGGGTGCCCTCTCTTATGGGCCGACCACCGCGTTGTATTCGTACGCGCCGATGGAGCAGTTCGTCACGCCGATACCCGGCCGGACAAAGGCACGCTGGTCGAGACCGTTCACCAGAGCCGCAGCGCAAATGGCGTTATCGCCCGCATTGATGGCGGCGCTGCCCCGCTGGAGGGCCATCGTCGGTGTCGGGCCGCCGTTGTCCGCGAGTGGCGCGAGCATGGGGTTGCCGAACGTGCCGACGCATGACGTGTCGGTCGCGGGCCAACGCAGATTGCCACCACCGTCAGTGATGGCGCCGCTGCCCGCGCAGTTCGTACCGCCGTAACTGTTGTTGGCGATGATCGTATTCAGAAGGCTCAGTGGGCCGACGCTGTAGATTGCCCCGCCTCTTCGTGAACGATTGCGCGAGAAAGTCGCGTTGAGCACGGTCAACGTTCCGGGACCGGCCGTAGCGGTGTTGGCGATCGCGCCGCCGTCGCCGATGCTCGGCGTACTGTTATGGTCGAAGGTGCTGTTCGCTACGACCACGGTGCCGCCACCACTCCAAATGGCACCGCCACCGAGGGAATGATCCGAGACGAGATCCACCTTGCCGGACCGATTGCGGGAGAAGGTGCTGTCGATCACGGTCAGAGTGGCGGGGCTGCCACCATCACCGTTGGCGATGGCACCGCCAACGGCGCCGTAGTTGGTCACGCGATTGTCGGTAAACGTGCAGTCGCTCACGGAAGCCACACCTTCGTTATCGATGGCTCCCCCGCTGCCGGCTGCGGAGTTGTGAACAAAGGTGCTGTTGGTCACGATCAGGTCCCCCTCGTTGGAGATGACACCATCGCCGCTCGGCGAGCGATTGTGGGAGAAAGTGGTGTCCGTGATGGTCAGCCCTCCGGCGCTAAAAACCGCGCTGGTCCAACCATTCCGGACAAACGTGCAATTGGTGACGGTCGTGGATGGAGAGCCCTCACCGGGAGCCGGGAAGGCAATGATCGCGGCACCAGGATCGCCGCGGTTGTCGGAGAAAACGCAGTTCGTGACATCAAGCATGCCCTGGTTGTAAATGGCTCCGCCGCTGAAGCAGGTCATGTACGGGGGCGTACATGACGGCGGCGGGCCGTTGGCCCTCGTCACGCTGGCATTGCGCAGCGTCAGGCTGACTCCCGCGCTGATCTCGAAGAGGCGTACTTTCCGCCCACCGCTGAGCGTCAGCAGGCCCCCACCGTCGATTTCCGTATCTAACCCAATCGTCTTCGGAGCGGACAGAGTAATGGTGAAGGGCTGCGCCCCGCAGTTGAACGTGACATTGCCGCCACCGGCAAGCGCGCCATCGAGCGCAGCTTCGTTGCAAGTGCCCGATGTGCCGGTCCCTACCACGCCACTGGCGATGGCCTGTTTCGGCGAAAATGAAGCCAAGAGCACTCCCACAAAGAGCCTGACTATGCACGAAGCCTGCTTCATCAAAACCTCCATCTGGCGGGACTCCCCAGACGGGGTGCGTTGAGCATGACATGCTCAGCGAAGGCGAGCACACCTTCGACATCCAACTCATCGAGGCGAGCGTCGTGCAATTCCATCTGCGCCAACGCTGTCTCTTCAGCGAGTTTGTCTTTCTGATCCTGGTATGTTTCCTCATCGATCGCACGCCGATACACGAAGGCATCGACCAGGGTATCATTCCGCTGGCGCAGGTCGGTTAACTTGCGTTCCAGAGCCTTGATGGTCTCCCCGGTATTCGCCCGCTTTTGCCTCCACACGTCGAGCACGATCTCTTTGAACAAGCGCATGAGTTCGGGCTTTGGCTTCAATCCGCCGAGATAGCCCACAAACTCATTCTCGAACTCTGCCTTCGCCACGTTCACGGCACGGCAACTCGATGTCCGACAGCGATAATATGCGTAGCGATTGGTCCGTCCCTTGGACCACGACGCCGTCAATGGCGTCCGACACTCTCCACATTTCACGAAGTGGCGCAGCGGAAAATCGGGGTGACTCCTTACGTGAGGCGTTACCGACAACGCCTTGCCATCGAGCACCGCCTGGACTCGGTCGAACACTTCGTCTGAGACGATGGGCTCGAAGTTGCCACGCCTCGGCTCAACGCCCCAACGCTTGACTGTGAGCCAGCCAGCATAAATCGGGTTACGGAGTGTCTGCTGGAACGTTTGCATGGTGACGTTTGCGCCCTTGCGCGTCGTGCGTAACCCGAGATCGTTTACAATTCTCAGGACCTCCGTCTTGGTGTGGAGTCCCGTCGCCGTGAGTTCAAAAGCCTTGCGCATCAATGGTGCCCGTTCCGGGTCAGGCGCAATGTTCTTGCGGTTGTTGGCATCAAGCACGTTGCGGTAGCCGAGGGGTGGAGAGAACATCCATCTCCCGTCTGCCAGTGCTGCCTTCATACCTACTGTGGTGCGTTCTGAGCGGACATCGTTGTCGAGTTGGGCAACCCCTGCCAGCATAGTTTCCATGAACTTGCCCATCGACGTGTCGTCGATGGGCTCCGTGACTGACCGCAGCGTGATACCAAGTCCACGCAGTACGGCTTTCGTGACAACGTGGTCCTCGTTGTTCCGCGCAAACCGATTTACGGAGTAGACGACAACGTATTGGATGCGCCCTTTGTTCTGGCGGCAATAGGTGAGCAGTTTCTTGAATTCGGTGCGGTCCGCCGTCTTGGCGGATTCCCCCTTCTCGATGAAGACCTTTTCCACGGCAAGGTCACTGCGTTGGCAGTACTCCTCACACGCTTCCTTTTGGGTGGGAAGACTTAGCGTCAGAGCCTGCTCTTTCGTGGAAACACGACAGTAAATGAGAGCACGGTTTGGCTTCGGTGTACCAGCGCGATTCAGCTCGGGGTGGAGAACATTGCCGCGAGGTTTCATAATCAGGAGTCCCGTGGTCCACGCATCTTGTGCTTGGGGCTCTCGGAAATCAACGGCTCCGCCTCGGGTTCTGTTGCGCAACTATTCCGCTGATCCGGCCCCCGCTCCAGATACATTTCTACCGAGATTGCAGCGAGGTTGTACAGCTCATCGCGTAACGCCAGCAACTCGGCATCGCCGACCGCCTGAGCTCCTGGGAGTAGCTCACGGCAGCGTTCGATACTGAGCCGCGACCCGTTGTCCTGCATTCTCGCCATTTGCTGTTCAACGCAAAGCGGTGGCCTTCGTGGGCTCTATGGTCACCTCGTCGAGCGTCGGCGTCGTTGCGGGTGCCAATGATGCCAGGCAGCCGCTGGCTCCCGTCATCATCGTTTCTGCCTCGCCACGTCCCGCGTACCCAGCTTGCCACTGCCGCAGCCTATGCCGACAGCTACCTGCAATTGCCGTTCTGCTTGCCGTTCCTGGTGCGCACGGTAGCGGGCAAACAGTTCACGCCACACACCACAATGTGCGGCCAATGCGCTGTGGAATGCCGCCTCGGCCGGTCCAGTGCTGGCGAGGCGGTCGATACTGGCCTCGGTATCGTGGAACCGCTGAACCAGATCGGGAATGTGCTCGAAGGCCCACGGCAGCGCGCCCTCGATGTACGCCGCCCGCAGCTCGACGTACAGTTCGGCGAGGCATTCGAGGCAGTCAGCTATGCCGAGCACTGCGTCGGGGGTGCTCTGTGCTTGAACTTTAGCCGCTTTAGCCAGTTTAGCCGGGTCACTGTGGCAATTTCGGCTACCCGAACAGTCATCGGAATCGGTTTTCTCCTGCTTGGTCGCGGCGGCAGCAGTTTTAAATTCACCCTCTTCACCGGCTAAAGTGGCTAAACCGGCTAAAGACGGCTGCGGGTTCCCGCTGAGGAAGGCGTGCGGGTCGAATTTTTGAAACGTCGCCATGCTCTACGCCTTTACGATGCGCCACACGTCGCGCCGCCGCACCCCGGCAACCTCGTGCACGCCGTCGAGGCGCACCAACCAACCGTGATCTTCGAGGACTGCAACCGCTTCTAATGCGTCAGTTTTGTCCCGAAAATCCCGTGGCCCACGCTGATAAATTTCAACGAGTGATACGACCGGATCGGTCCAACAGGTGTGCAACCAGTGTAGAAGCCGATCCGCTTCCTGCAGCTCAACGCTCGTTTGCGCGCTCTCAAAAACATGCTTTAGGTTACACATCGGAAACATGCAGCATTTCAGGGCGTTACGGTTCGGCTGTCTGACGTCCCGCATTTCGGATCGCTCGGAGCAGCGGCAGGAGCTTCGCCAGCGTCGCAATCTGTCGCTCCAACTCGGATGATTGCGCGGCTTCATCTACTGCAACGGCCCTAACTGACTCCGATGGGTTGTCGGCCTGCATCACGTCCTCATCCTTCCCGTCCATCGCCACCTCCACCAAAAACCACAAAAGGGGCGCGAACAGCTCTCGCTGCTCGGCCCCTCGACCTTTCACGCGCTCTCGCGCTACCGCTCGGCCCAGTCGCGCCTGATTTGTGTCAGGCTTCCTATGCCTCCCGTATGCCCGAACATCCGGGCGCGCATCAAGCTAGTGTTCTCGTTTGCGTTACGGAACTTATGAGGTTGTTCTGCGAACGCCGTTGCGCTCGTACGTGACCCGCGGTTGGGGTTCGTTTTCACTGCCGCTTCAAGCCACGTCGGAATGTGTATTCACGACGCTTAACGCCGGGGTGACACATTAGCCGTGTAAAAGCGGTGGTGGGGGCAAGTCCTCAATTCCATAGTCTCGGTAAGTTCGTTCGATGTATTCGAATGCCCGCTCAAGGCTTCGCTTGTCCCTCAAATCCAGCCGTGTCCCACCTGCAAACCCCATCGCTATGTAGTGAGCGCGGAGTCTCTCATGCACGGGGTGGACGTCGATGGCCTGAACACCACTCTCAGCGAGGGCGTAGATCGCGATGTGGAGTAAGCGCGCCACGAGCAGGTCGTTGCCACGATCCGCGTTGGCTTGTTCGGGCAATGATTCCGGTTTGAATATAAAATCTTCTGAGGCATTCGTCGTGCCGTGCGTTGCTACCAAAGTGACCCCTGTCGCCATTCGCAAAGGACCGAGTCTAAATCCCGCCAGTACGCGACGTGTTGGACCCGCGTAGCCCTCGTAGACTCGCCTGCCTTGCCCTCCCAATATGACCTCTACACGATCGACGCCGAGACCTGTATGCCCCGTTCCGAGGACGAGATGCAGCCTGAGTGCACCTTCGAGGATCTCATACGACCGGCTTGAGTCGCACTCATGGGATGAACGTACGAGCGCGGAAATCGTCTCGGCTCTTTCCTGAGGCTTCATGCGATCGCAGACCTGACCGCTAGCGTGCCCCAAGTCAATGCACCGACTATGAACCCCAGCCCTTCCAGAGGACTGTACCAAGCAATCGAGTTTGCTGGGGTTTGGCCGATGCGGCCCCTGGCACAAGGTAATCTTGAGTGAATCTCAATAGGATTCGAGTAGAATCGGCTTGTCAGCACCCAATTCTTGATGTAGAAGGTTGTCATGAGCGTGTTTCCGAATGGCCACGCCCGGGAGGTAGGCAATGGGAAAAAAAACGACGATAGCTAAGGCTCCGCTGCACTTGGTGACAACCGCAGTCGGCGGTGAGAGGCCCATGGTAGTTGAAAACCCCGGGGGCTACGTGGAGCTAACGGTGCTCGTCGATTCTTTCCTAGCTGAGCGATTTGAGAAGCACCGAAGTATTGATCCTACTCTGCTCGATTGCGCGATTGAAGAGCTACTCGCGCTCGCCAGCATGGACGTCGAGCGCTTGCGGTGTCTTGTGGACCGTCTTCTCGCTCCCGACGGCCCTCCTGACGACGCGGGTCCGGCGGTGGCAAAGGGCAAGCTGGAGGTCGAAGCAGAACGGTGCGAGGGAGATTATTTTGCGGACGAAGGTATTCCGAGATTCGCACGTCTCGTCGCAAAACTTTCAGCTCCGGTAGTTCACACCGTGTCACGACAAGTGCCTTGGCACCGTAAGGTCGCCTTTTATTTCGATGCGACGAATCTCGTAACCGGTGACTCCAACGACAAGACAGACATGTTCGTCCGCGTCCGCGACCGTGGTACGATCGAGTTGATCACTTTGGCGTCGGACGGAACGCAAGGAAACCGACCGAGCGTGGGCACCACTATCAGCGCGGACGGCCGCTTCGTGGCCTTCCAGGCGCGGGCCTCCGCCGACATCTTCGTGCGTGATCGGTTCATGGGTACCACCGAACGGATCTGCGACGGCGTGCAGGGGAACCGTTTCAGCTTCTCGCCGGCCATCAGCGCCGACGGCAACTTCGTGGCGTTTGCCTCCGACGCGACCAACCTGGTCGCCGACGATACGAACGCCCGACTCGACATCTTCGTTTGCGACGGCGCCAGCAGAGCCATCGAGCGGATCATCATTGGCAACAGCGGCGCACAAGGGAACGGCGACAGCATTCTGCCGGCGATCAACGCGGACGGCAGAGTGCTGGGGTTCAAGTCGCTTGCCGACAACCTGGTGAGCGGGGACCGCAATGGGGTCGTGGACGTGTTCGTCCGCGATCAGTCTGCGGGGACCACGGAGCGCATCAGCGTCAAGGTTAGCGGTGGCGATGCCAACGACTTCTCCTTCCCGCCCAGCATCAGCAATGACGGCCGCTACGTGGCCTCTGGTTCGTTCGGCACCAGTATCGTGTGGGGCGATACGAACCATCCGTCCGACGTCTTCGTGCGCGATCGACGCAACGCCTTCACCATTCTGGTCGACAAGAACGCGAAGGGCGAGCTGGCAAACCGAGGCGTTCCCGACATCGCGCCAGCCATCAGCGGTGACGGCAAGCAGATCGCATTCGTGTCGTTCGCAAGCAATCTTGTAACGGCCGATATCAACAAAAACGCCGATGTCTACAGCAACCTGAATGACTTCCAGGGACCAAACGACAGCGACTGCTTGGAGAACGAACACTGCCGCGGCGGCGCGTGCAAGAAGAAACGCCCCTGCGACGATACCGACCCGGTGATCGATCGCCACGCCTGCTTCGACCGTGAAACGTGCATCGACAACCTCTGCGAGTGTGGCGGTGACTGCAACCTCGACGGCTTCGTCTTCGTCACTGAGATCAACAAGGCGGTCAATAGTCTCAACGGGCTCGTGCCCGTGAACCAGTGCACAGCGGTCACGCGATGCTTGATGCCGCCGGTGACGTTCGTAGAAGCGTACTGACGAATTGGGTAATGACTTGTTTAGAAGTGAGGATCCTGATGGCAAAGACAAAACTTCTTCTGAAAAGACTTCAGGTCGATTTGAATCCCGAGCAGCAAGCAAAGCTCGAATATCTGAGATCTATGATTGGGTTGAGCTCACAGACTGAAGCGGTGCGTGCAGCAATCACGTTTGCTGTGTTGCATCTGAAGGGGAGGGATGCTGGCGAGCGAGCCACGCCGCCTCTGGCCCTTCAGAACGATCCTTTGGGCCTCGCAGCCAATCCTCGAACATCTGTGCGTATGCTAGAGCTGTGCCGTGAGCGGTTTCTTCGAACGAAGGATCTTGATGACTTTTGGGAATGGGCAGGAGTGCTAGACGAGATTCTTGAGCTATATGGAACGATTCCGCAATGGATCGTCGGAGAGGTCCAGCGATTCAATGAGGCATGGATATCGTTCCACCGAGGTTCGATCTCGGCAGATTTACTTGCCCGTTACCCGCGGCTAGCGCAGGCAATGAGGACTCTCGGAAGCAGGGAAGAACCCGACGCTGTCAAGCCAGTTGGCAGGCGTCGTCTAGCCACGACAGCGTAAGTACTCGTAAGTTGCTGCATCGGTGGACCGTAGGTAAAGGCTATTTGCCTGCGGTCCGCTGCAGCGGTATCCCGTGGCCTGCAAGAATCCTGTGTCGTACGGTGGTGGCCGAGGTTTGGTCAGCACTGCTGAAAGCTATCGGCGCGCAAAAATGTGAATCGGCGTGAGGTCTGACCCCCGATCGGCTTACAATATTGACCCCACCACAGATTGGCCAACCCGCGCCCAACATTGAAACTTCAGACCGCCTACCGGGTCATAATAGGACGTCGAAAGGGGTCAAAGTTAGACGCCGATTCACAAGCGGCTATCTCCCGTCTTAGCTCCGGGATTATGGGGGTGTTTGGCGACGCGAGCGACGCACCCAAGACTGACGCCGTGGCGCTTGGCAATGGCACGGTAGGAATGATGGCGCGGGTTATCGCACCGACAATCAAGTTCATCAGAAATCTGCCTCCAGAGCCGCTGGCGCGTACCGGAGGGGATACGGAGAATTACACCAGCGAACCCTTCTGTCAGGCGCGCGGCAGCGCGGGTCCGATGCGGCGGACAATTGCTTCCCACGATTCGTATCGACGATCAACCTTCCCGACGGAATTTCCCGGCGGAACTCGGGGCACGACACGCACGTAGCGGCTCGTCACGATGTACCCGAGACCGCCTTTGCGGTCCTGATGCCCGATTTCGTGTCTGCAGTGGGGGCATCGCAGCACGGGCTACTTCCCCATGAAGAGCGCGCACAGCGAGGTACTCTCCGAGACACGCCGCCGCGCTTGAGAGCCGATCGAGTCAAGCACCGATAGCCCTCACGCTGCCATTGCCTGCCGCAGGAGGTCCATTTCCCGCAGCCAGACAACAATCTGGTTCCAAGCTGTCATTTGCCACGATCATTGACCACTCCGGCGGGCGAGTTTGCCACAATCATTGACCACCGAGTTTGCCAGAATCATTGACCAGGGGGAGGCTGCATCAGCGGACCTGAGTTGAGGCCGTGCTTCGGCCATCCTGACCCGATCCAGAGGAGGACGGGTGGGGATGAGTTATCGGGAGCACGGAATGTGGGAAGTACTCGAAGTGCTGCGGCGACACGGCCGCGGCGAGAAGACCGCCACGATTGCGCGGGGCACCGGGCGCAGTCGGTTTACGGTGCGCCGTTATCTGCGGCTGGCAAAGGCGAACGGGTGGACGCCGACGCAGGGTGAGCCGACCGAGACCTTGGCTGCGGCGGTGCTGAAGCAGCTGCGGCCCGGACCGCGCGAACCACCAACTGACGCGCCGACGGTCGAGCAGCACCTGCTGCCGCACCTCGACGAGATCCGCGGCTGGCTCATGCCGGAGCAGGGCCGTCCGCTGCGGCTGACGCGCGTGCAGGCCTTGCTCCGCCAGCGCCACGCGCTACAGGTCTCGTACAGTGGGTTGCGGCGCTTCGCCCAAGCCTACTGCCAGTTTGCGCGGCGCACCCTCACGGTCCGCATGGCCGAGACCGCCCCGGGCGAGATCGCCGAGTGTGACTTCGGACGCTTGGGCTACGTGCCGGTGCCGGACAGTAACAAACGCCACCTGCTGCACGCGTTGATCGTCACCCTGGTGTACAGCCGCCACCAGTTCGTTTACGTGACGCCGCACCAAACGTTCCCGGAAATGATCGGGGGACTGGAAGCCGCCTGGGGGTTCTTCGGCGGTGTGCCGCGTCGGTTGATCCTCGACAACCTGAAGGCGGCGGTCCGACGCGCTGACCGCTACGAGCCGATCTTCCAGCGCAGCTTCGCCGAGTACGCCCACTACCGCGGCTTTGTGATCGATGCCGCCGTGCCGCGCGATCCGACGGGCAAGCCACACGTCGAACGCAATGTGCCCTACGTGCGCGAAAACTTCTTTCGGGGCGGGCAGTGGCAGGATCGGGCGCACGTGCAGCGCGAGGCTGAGCGCTGGTGCCTCGAGACGGCGGGCAAGCGGATCCACGGCACGACCCGCCAAGTCCCGCTGGTCGTGTTTGAGGCCGAAGAGCGAGGCGCGCTGCTGCCCCTGGAGAACCCGCGCTACGATCCGCCGGAGTGGGGCCGCTGTAAGGTCCACCCCGATCACCTGGTGAGCTTTCGCCTGGCCTTCTACTCGGCACCGACGCGCTACATCAGCGAGCACGTCGACGTGCGCGGCGATCAGCAGCTCGTGCGGCTCTACTTCCGTGGCGAGCTGATCAAGACCCATCCGCGCATGCCACCGGGCAAGAAGTCGATCGACTACGCCGACTACCCGCCCGAGAAAGCGCCGTACGCCATGCGCAACATCGATTATGTGATCCGCTGCGGCCACGAGTTCGGGCCCCACGTCGGGGAGTTTCTCACCCGCCTCCTTAACGTCCACTGCCCCTGGGCCCGCCTGCGCCAGGCCCAGCGGGTGTTACGGCTCGGGCGCAAGTACGGCGCGGCGGTACTCAATCGCGCCTGCGAGCGGGCGCTCCAATTCGAGCTCCTCGATGCCCGCCGGCTCGAGAGCATCGTGCGCCTCGCGCTCGAGACGACCACCGCCGCGGGAACTCCAGTGCCCACTCCACCCCTTCAACCGGCGCTGCGCTTTCTGCGCGATCCCGAAAGCTTCCGCGCCCCCAACCGGTAACGAAAGGCATCCCGCATGGACATCACGCCCTCATTGAAGACCGTCCTCAAACGTTTGCGCCTCTCCGGCCTGCTCCACACACTGCCCGAGCGCATTGCCTATGCACGCGCGAGCAAGCTCTCCGAGCAGGCCTTCCTCGAACTCCTGCTCCAAGACGAGATCGATCGCCGCGAGCAGGGCAGTCTCGCCCGCCGCATCGATGCCGCCGCCTTCGACGATCCGCTCACGCTCGAAGACTTCGACTGGAATGCGCCGGTCACCTTCGACCGCGATCGGGTCCGCGATCTCTTTGGTCTCACCTTCCTCGACCGCGGCGAGGACGTTTTGTTTCTCGGCCCCGTCGGTGTCGGCAAAACGCTGCTGGCCACGGCGCTCGGGCATGCCGCGTGCCGCCTCGGCCGCAGTGTCCTGTTTCTACGGGCCGACGTCATGCTCAAGGCGCTGCACCAGTCGCGGGCCGACAACTCGACCGAAAAGCAACTCCGCCGTCTGCTGAGTCCCGATCTCCTGATCATTGACGACTTCGGGCTGCGCCGGCTCGACGCCACCCAGTCGAACGATCTCTACGAGGTGATCATCGGCCGCCACAAGAGTGCCTCCACCATCGTCACCTCCAACCGCGCCGTCGAGGAATGGGTGCCGCTCTTCGACGATCCGATTCTGGCCCAGAGTGCCCTCGATCGGCTCGCCCACAGTGCGCACCATGTGGTACTCGAAGGCGAGAGCTTCCGCCGTCGCCAGCGGCCCGGCTCAGGTAACGGTAACGACCAGAGACAACCACCGAGGAGGAAGAAAAGAGGCAGTTAAAGGGATCGATTGCGTAACGTCACGGCCTCAACGCCCCTGGTCAATGATTGTGGCAATCGGGGTGGTCAATGATTCTGGCAAACGACAATGAGAAGGCCTTCCGTTGTGGTAGATTCGTTGTTGCGAGCACCGAAACCACAGCACACCGAAAGGCCATTCTCAATGCGGTTAAGAAAAGCGGATTTGCGGGGGCGGGTCAACGCGAAT
>Ga0265331_10002757_pt1 | contig 11690 bp, 9 predicted proteins | sample 41923metaG_FD_202088 | JGI IMG/M metagenome (GOLD analysis project Ga0265331, IMG submission 202088) | Rhizosphere microbial communities from Carex aquatilis grown in University of Washington, Seatle, WA, United States - 4-19-23 metaG | ecosystem: Host-associated > Plants > Roots > Rhizosphere >...
TCTTCACCGGGTCCGACTGGTGTATCTGGTGCAAGCGGCTCGAAGGGGAAATCCTCTCCACCCCCGAGTTCAGGGAGTATGCCGCCGGCAAGCTGATCCTGGTGAAGCTGGATTTTCCCAAGAGCACTCCGCAATCCGATCAATTGAAGGCGCAGAACCGCCAGCTGGCGGCGCAGAACGGCATCCGCGGTTACCCCACCGTTATCATCCTCGACAGTTCAGGAAAGCGGATCGGCCAGCTCGGCTACGTGAAAGGCGGGCCGAGTGGTTTCATCCAGACACTGCAGTCACTCTGATCCTAGATTCTGCGGAAGGAATGGTCACAAACGATGGCCACAATCCGTCAGGCTCTCCGGAGCCGGCGGGACAATTGGGGTCGCATGCGGAGAAATTCCGGCCCATCCTCGAGGCATGAAAAGTACCCTCGCTCTGTTGCTTGCCTTCGGTGCGATGTCGCCCTTGTTTGCCGGCATGCCTGGACCGAATCCATTGGTCGTTCCGCTCTGGACGGGCGAGCCACCCCAGCCGCAGGCGGCCGGAGGGACGGAGGAACGCGCCCAGGAGGAGGGCATCCTCTGGGTGCGCCATGTGCAAACCCCGGCGGTCGAGGTGCGGCTGCCGGCGCGGGGCAATGCCACGGGCCGGGCCGTGGTGGTATGCCCGGGCGGCGGCTATGGCGGGCTGGCCTACGATTGGGAGGGCACCGACATGGCGGGCTGGCTGAACGGTCACGGGATTGCGGCGATCATTCTCAAATACCGGTTGCCCGCGGATGGCGACGTTGCCCGGCAGAAGTGGCTGGTGCCTCTGCTCGACGCGCAACGGGCGATCCGCTTGACGCGGGCCCATGCCGCGGAGTGGAAGATCGATCCGGCGAAAGTTGGCCTCATGGGATTTTCGGCCGGTGGGCACCTGGCGGCGACCGCGGGCACGCATTTTGATGCGGGCGATCCGGCGGCGCCCGATCCCGTGGACCGGCTCAGCTCGCGGCCCGACTTTCTGATTCTGGTCTATCCGGTGATCAGCATGCAGCCGGCGGTGACACACGGGGGCTCGCGCCAGAACCTGCTCGGGCCGAATCCGCCTGCGGAGCTGGTCGACCGGTATTCGAACGAGCTGCAGGTCACGACGGCGACGCCGCCAACCTTCCTGGTGCACGCGGAGGACGACGAGCTCGTGCCGGTGCGGAACAGCCTCCTCTTCTACGACGCGCTGCTCGCCCACCGTGTCCCGGCGGAGCTGCATGTCTACCCGCACGGCGGGCACGGGTTTTCGCTGGCGCTAAACAAAGGCCGATTGCAGGACTGGACGCAGCTCTGCGCGCGCTGGCTGGCGGAGTTGTGAGGCAGGTGCACAGTTTCGCTCAGTTGTAGGGCGGGATTTCAAAATCCCGCCTCGCTCGAACGAAGGCGGGGTTCGGAGACCCCGCCCCACATTTTAAACTGCATCGATACGGTTTAGGCGGAAATATGCAGTTGAAATGAGGTGGGCCCGGACCTCCGGGCCGGTCTTTCGTGTTTGATCACCTCAGCTCGCCCGGTCTGGCTCCACCTTCAAGAGAGCAGTTTCGAAAGCGAATTGCTTTCAACGGAATTATCGCGACAAAGCCAGCCGATCCGTCCCCTCTTTTTTTTCTGATGGTGAGAGCCGATCGAGCGCGTGCTGTCCCATCTTCGGGACGGGCGGGCGCGCTCCTCCATCTGGAAAATTCCCGGGCGTGGAATCGGGGCGTCTCGCATTTGAAAATTATTTCGGAAAATCGTTTTCAGGGCACGCGCGGTTTGTTGTTCCGCCGCAGCGGCTAGCGGCAGTCAGGGAAATTGGCACGCGCCCTGCGAAATGGTGGGCGAAACAATTTCTGAAACCAGCGGCGCTCTATTCGGGTTATCGTTCCGCAAGCTTCGTTCCACCGCTCCCTGAAACCCCCATCCGTCTCCGCTTTCCGCGGAGCATCCCACAATGAAATTCTCCACGCGTTTCTTCGTCGTCGCCCTGGCGGGCGGCCTCTGTTCCAGCAGCGTCTTCGCCCAATCCGCGGCGAAGGAAAACTTCGTCGCGCCGGCCGTCAAGCAGGTCGTCTCCCCCACCGGACTGCCGCGGAATTTCGAGGGCATGTCCGTCACGCTGGCTCTGTCGGTCGACGCCGCGGGACGCCCGACGCAGGTCCGGGTTGTTTCTCCGCGCGACGAGAGATTGGCCCAAAGCCTGATCCGCGCGGTTTCCCAGTGGGTTTTCGCCCCTGCGCGTCGCAACGGAGTGCCCGTTGCCACCGAGGTCATCCTTCCGCTTGAGCTCGTGGACGGTCCGCTGTTCCATCATACGGACGTCTCCGTTCCGGCGGTGGCGGGTTTGCAAAAGTCCGGAAACTCCGGCTCAAAGATGCTCTCGCCGATGCCGTGACCGTGACCTGACTCTCGCGGGCGGGTCCAGACCGGCCAAGTCGTGGCCTTATCTCTCGACGCTGGCAGCGGGGTGGAAATCACCTTGCCGCCGACGGGCCGTGGCCGAACGATTGGCTTTCGGGATGACGCAATTGAGATGAGGTGGAACCGGACCTCCGTGACCGGTTTTCCTCGCGCGGGCGCATTGGCGTGCCCCGAAAGTCGGGCTCCCCGTTTCAAACGATCCACCTCGCAGGGAAACCATTTCAACTGCAAAAGTCCGCAGGCTTAAGGCGGCGTGGCCGGCGCCGCCTCCGCGCTGATCACCTCGTGCAGGGTGACCACAAAAAGGAGTGGCGTGCCTTTGTCGACGCCGGGTGGCCATTCACCGTCACCGAAGGACAAGGCCGGAGGCAGGATGAACTTGGCATGGCTTTCGAGGGTCATCATCTGGAGGCCCTCCAAGAATCCCGGCAGCAGGTTCTGATTGTCCAGCTTCACCCGCAGGTGGTCGCGACTCAGTTGGGGCAATTTCGTCGTTCCGTCGGCCGCGGTGGCGACAATCGAGATGACCACGGTATCGCCCGGGCGGGGTCTCACGCCGGCCGCGCCGGGCTGGATGCTATAGACCAGGCCGCTGTCGGTCACCTCCATCTGGTAACGCTTGCGCATTACCTTCAGATATTTGGCCAGTCCATCCGGTTGGGCGAACTGGGCGGCGGTCTGCTGCTTCCGGCGCTCTTCGATCTGCTGGAGCCGCCGGGCCATCTCGGCGCTCACTGCGCGGGCCGTGTCGTCCATGGCGTAGGCCTTGCCGTGCAGGGCCGCGTTGACGCCGTCAATGAATGCCGCCATCTGGGCCTCGGTCCAGCCGAGCTCGGCGAGCTGACTGGCCTCGGCGAAGGAAGAGCCGATCGCGGCAAAAGCGGGCAGCGGCAAAGTCGACGGAGCCGACGGGGGTGAATTTGCCTCCGGAACGCCGGCGGGACCGGATGCAGTTCCCATCTGGCCGGCCGCGTTCACGAGGAGGGAAAGCAACAGAATCGCACACGCTTTGGTTTTCGCACCGGAGCAGGTCATGTTCTTCATGGCTGGGCGGGGTTGACGGCCAGCGCTGCGGCCGGCCAGGGAAAGCTTTTGAGTTTGAGCAAGGTCGGGGTGTCGACACCTTCGCGGATCTGATAGAGATGATTGATGGTCAATCCGGTCACGACCTGGGTGAGTCCGGTGACCGGCCAGAAGACCTCGACGCGCTTGATGATTTTGGCTTGGCCCAGGCCGATTTCCTGCCGCATCGGGTTGGCCCCGAAACTTCCCCCGCTGCCGACCGTCCGATAGATCGCCCGTTCGCCGGCGCCGGTGTCCAAGACCACCTTGATCCGCGCGCCGATCGCCGCGCGATTCGTTTTGACGCCTTCCAATTTCAGCTTGAGCCAATTGTTGCCGTGGCCGGGGTTCGCGAACAGCTGGCTGTGGCCCGTGTCGGCCTCGGCGGCCCCGCCGACCACGGAAAAGATGTCCTGCTCGCCGTCATTGTTGATATCGGCAAATGCGATGGCATGCCCTTTTTGCAAATTGCCGAAGCCGCCGGAGGTGGTCACCTCCTGAAAGCGTTTGCCTCCGTCATTGCGAAACATCCGGTTCGGGATGAGCGTGGAAAAATCCGGATTGCCCGTGCCCACGTAGAAATCCAGCCAGCCGTCGTTGTCGAGGTCGCCGAAATTGCAGCCCATCGTGTGCAGCACCTTGTTGAGCCCGGCCGCCTTGCTGACATCCTCGAAGGTGCCGTCGCCATTGTTGTGATAGAGGCGCGCCCGCTCGCCGGAATGCGGCAGGCCGAGATAATCGGCCGCGACGTCGCCGACATCCTGGATGGAGTAACCGGCCACAAAGATGTCGGGCAGCCCATCGTTGTCATAGTCCCAGAACCAGCAGGAGAAGCTGCAGGGCGGATCGGTCACTCCGGCATCGTCGGCGACATCGGTGAAGTGCCAGGGCGCCCGGGGCGAATGATCGGGTCCGGCCGGCCCGTCGTTGCGGAGGAGCATTTTTGGGCGGTCCTGCGAGGAGAGAAACAGGTCCGGGCGGCCGTCGTTGTTGTAGTCGGCGCTGACGACCGCCTTGAAATAGCCGATGAAATTCACCCCGCACTCGGCGGCGCATTCGGTGAAGGTGCCGTCGCCGTTGTTGCGGAAAAGTTCGCAAGGACTCGAGTCCCGGCCGGACGATTCGTTGGCGATGAAGAGATCGAGCCAGCCATCGTTGTTGTAGTCGAACCAGACGGCCGAATTCGTGGGATGAAACCGCAGCAGCCCCGCCTCCTCGGTAACGTCGGTGAAGGTGCCGTCGCCGTTGTTGCGCAGCAGGGAGACGGGGTAGTGCCCCTCGGTCCGGAGCCAGGCGCCGCGCAGCACCAGCACATCCATCCAGCCGTCGTTGTTGTAGTCGCACTGGATGAGATTGAGGCCGCCCACCTCCCCGATGAGCCCCGCCTCCTCCGTGCGCTCGGTGAAGGTGCCATCGCCGTTGTTGTGGAAGAGGCGCAGCTGGTCGTTCAGGCCCCAGCCCGACTTCATGATGTCGAGCAGTCCGTCGTTGTCGAAGTCCTCCACGATCACGCCGCCCGCGAGTTCCTCGAAATCGAGCCCGACACTCGCCGCGATGTCGGGGAAGCGCTTGATGTCATAGTCCGAGGCGAAGATCTTGGGGTCGATCAGCCACTTGGGCGGGACTTTTTGCGGATATTCGCCGACCGTCATGTAGGCGATGTTCAGCAACCAGCGAGCCTGAAGGTCGCCGGGGAATTTCTCCAGCAACTCGGTGAGGACGCGGATCGCGCCACGCGAACCCCGCTGCAACTGGTGCACTCCGCCACCTTGGATTGGAAAGAGGCACGAGTCGGCATTGTGATTGAGCAGGCAGTTTTCCTGCTCACCCATGCGCAGAAGAGCGAGGGCACTCATCGACATCAACTTCTCCACCCAGCGCGGCATGTTCTTATTGTCGGGAGGAACATACTGGCGGATGTCGGCCATGATCGCCTCGTTTTCCTTCAGTGCCTCATCGTTCTGACCTGTCTGGAGCAGGTTCAGGACCAGCTGCATCCGGGCATCAAGCAGCTGGCCGACATCGGTCGTGCGTGCAATCTTGTCCCGCAGAATCGCGAGTTTTTCCGTCGAGCGGAATGGATTGCGCATCGGGTCGGCGGAGTGGATGATTTCCTGCAAAAGCGCGGCCATGCGTTGCGTGCTCGCGGGTTCCCGGAGGAGGGCGGCCGCGATTTTGGCCTGTTGTTCCGGCGTCGGCAAAGCGCCGGGCATGCAGAATTCCGGATTCTTGGGCGGCCCGGCTGGGGCGGGGACGGAACAAATCAGCGCCGCGGCCAGTGCCCAGCCGACAGGCCAGCGCCACCGCCCATCGCGGGGGCGCAAACCGGCCGGAAACGAAGAACGAGCGTGGATCGTCATCGAGCGGTACGACTAGAGGGCGCGCCCGGGATTGAAACAGCGATGGGGCCAACGGCCGGATTCAAGCGGTGACGTGCTCACCACTTGAGGTCTTCGAAAAAAGGAATATCCGATGTTTTTCACGGGACGAGCGGGAGAAGGCGGCGTGGAACTTCGGCAGACCGAACAATTTTTCGGCCAACCCATCCCTGCCAACACCGTCCATGGCCCGATTCCCTTCAAATTCCCCTGAAACTCTCACGGAGTGGCACGTAAGGGGTGCTCTTCCGGCCGGCAGGGCTGCGGCAGGCAATGACGAAATGATTCCAGCCAGGTTTGGCCAACGGACGGGGGCTGCTCGCGGGAGAGCGGCGCGGTCTACGCGCCGTCTGCCATCATCGCGGCGGAGAGATCGGCGGGCGCGTTCCAGTTGACCAGCTGCCGTCGGTCGGCCGCCGTCGCGCGTTGCACACGCAGCCGTCGCGCGCGCACGAGCGCCAAAACAAAATGTTGCAAGGAATAGTCCCCGCGGGCGAGCTGCGCGTCGGCGTCGGCCAACGCGCACCGCGGATAGATCGCGGCCAGCGGTTCGTAGCCCCTAAAGGATCGGATCACGACGCCCCGGCCCGCGGTGCATTGTTGGGCCAGGTGGACGAACCAGGCCGGCTCAATGGCCGGCAGGTCGACGGCGACGACGGCGACAAAATCCGCTCGGCTGGCCGCGAGCGCGGCCTGCAGACCGGCGAGTGGGCCGGCGTTTTTCACAATGTCGCGGAGGACGCGCACATTCCGCTGGCGCGTGAGCGCGCGCTGGCCGAGTGCCTGCACGAGCACGACCGGTCCCGCGCCCGCGTCGCGCAGCACGCGCACCTGGCGCCGCCAGAGCGGCTCACCGTCCACCCGCAGACGGGCTTTGTCCCTTCCCATGCGGGACGATCTTCCGCCAGCGAGCACGGCTCCGCTGAAATTTATCTTGGAACCGATTGCCGGGCTTGTGGGTTTCACGCGGGCTGGCGTTGCGCGGCAAGCGCGCAACCTACATCGGACGGGTCTTTCCCCCGCCAGCGACTTTCGTGGGTTTTGGAGGCAATGGTTTCAGGGAGGGCGCTCTGCCGGCCGGCAGAGCCGGGCGCGCCGGAGAGATTCTGCTGGCCAGCAGAACGGACGGCCCGGCGGCGCGAAGTGCCATCGCCTTCGCGGTCCGTCCCCACCCACGCTGCGGCGAAAAATCTCATTTCTCTGCGCTCTCCGCGTCCTCTGCGTTTCAACCGACTCCTGCCGGTCAGGCGTCCGTCCGCAGCCAGCCGTCGGTCAGGATGCGGCAGCGCAGGCCACCGCGGCCTTTCAGCCATTGTTCCGCACCCGCCGCCACCACCCGGTCCATCCAGTGGCAGGGCCGGCATTCTTCCGTGGCCTGAAACTCGACGCCTTGCAGGGTGAACCGCTGGCCGATGAGCGCGTTGAGGTCGACGCCTTCGGTGACAATGTTGCGCCGAAACGTGTCCGGCGACAGGGCCGGCAGGCCGAATTCGCGCCGCACGGCGTCGAAGATTTCCGCGGCAAAAAACGTGACCTGGCCCACATAATCGGGCCGATAACCGAAGAAACGGTCGCCGCGCAGGCCGTGGCCCGCGACGCATTCGACCGCGGCCACCTCGACCGTGGGATTTTGCCCCGCGGGCTTGCCGTGGTTGCCGAAGAAATTGTGTCCGGCGGAAATGAAAAGGTGGCGGATGCGCATGTCAGCGGCGTCCGACCCGCTCCACCGCCACAGCGCAGGCCTTGTAGCTGGGTTGGCGCGAGTGCGGATCGAAAGCAGCATAAGTGAGCTGGTTCACCACGTCAAAGTGCATCGGCAGAAAAATCTGCCCGGTCTGGACGGTCGATGTGACCATGGCGGTGGCGCGCAGCTCGCCACGGCGCGAACGGATGCACACCATGTCGCCGGCGCGCACCTTCAACCGACCTGCGTCCGCGGGGTTCAGTTCCACGTGCAGGGTGGCCGGGGCCAGCCGGCGGAGCAGCCCGCTTTTGTTGGTGCGCGAACCGGTGTGCCACTGGGCGGAGGAGCCGCGTCCGGTGAGCAGCAAAAACGGGTACTCTTCGTCCGGCACTTCGGGCATGGGGCGCGGATGATCGAAGACAAAGCGGGCGCGCCGGCGCGGAGTGAAGAAACGTCCGTCGCCGAACAGCCGGCGTTCCCGCCGCGGTTGGCGCGAGCCCGCCAGGGCGGCATCGGTCTCCGTCCACGGCCACTGGATACCGCCCGCCGCGGCCAAATGGGCATGATCGCGGACGCCGGTGAAATCGCAGGGTTGTCCGCGCGAGAGCTTCTTCAGGACCTGGAACACGGCTTCCGGCGACGACCAGCGTTTGAACATTTCGCCGCAACCCCAGTATTCGGCGACCAACTTGAAGATCGCAAAATCGCTCAGCGCCTTCCCCGGGGCGCGCGCCACCTTGCGCACCACGCCGATCCGGCGCTCCGAGTTGATGAACGTGCCCTCCTTTTCGCCCCAGCCGGCGGCGGGCAGCACGAGGTCGGCGAGCTGGCCGGTCTTCGTCGTCGTGTACATGTCCTGCACCACGAGAAAATCCAGCCGCTCGCGCAGTTCGGTCAGGCGCCCTTGGTTGATCCAGGAATGGGCGGGATCGGTGGCGATGACCCAGAGCCCGCGGATTTTGCCCGACTCGATGCCGTCGATGATCTGGTCGTAGGCCCAGCTTTTGTCGGCCGAAATGACCGCGGGATCGAGTCCGAGGACGCGGGCGACGTGCCGGCGATGGGCTTCGTCGCCAAAGTCGTACCCGCCGAGCAGCGAGGTGGCATTCCCAAACAGGCGCGAGCCCATGGCGTTGCACTGGCCGGTGATCGAGTTCGGCCCGGTGCCGGGGCGGCCGATCTGGCCGGTCATGAGCGCAAGGTTGATGATCGCCTGCGCGGTGCGCGTGGACTCGTGGCCCTGGTTGACGCCCATCGTCCACCAGAACGAAACGCGCTTGGTCCGGTCGCCGATGGCGGAGGCGAAGGCTTCGAGTTCCTCCGGGGTGAGGCCGGTTTCGGCGCAGACGCGGGAGGGCGGGAAATCCCGGACGTGCAGCGCGAAGGCGGAATAGCCGTCCGTGTAGGCCTCGACGAAGTCCCGGTCGACGGCGTCCCGGTTGATGAGGAGGTGGGCGAGGCCGTAAAGGAGGGTGAGGTCGCTCTTCGGCTTGATCGCATAATGGCGGCCAGCCGCCATGGCGGTTTCGGTGCGGCGCGGGTCGACGGCGATGAGAAGGGGCTGGCGGCGGTTGTTCATCACGCGCTGCCACATGATCGGATGGGCGATGCAGGGATTGGCCCCGATGAACACGAGGACGTCGCTTTCCTCGAAATCCGCGTAGGTGAACGGTGGGGCGTCGAAACCGAGCGACTCCTTGTAGGCCACGTGGGTCGTGGCCATGCACTGGCGGGTATTGGAGTCGAGATGCCGCAGGCCCAGGCCGAATTTCACCAGCGCGCCGAGCAGCGCCATTTCCTCGGTCACGATCTGACCGGTGCTGAGCACGGCGACGCTGTGGGCGCCGTGCTCGGCCTGGACCGCCTTGAAACGTTCGCAGAACACGCGCAGGGCCTCGTCCCATTCGATGGGACGGAAGGTCCGGGAGGTATTGCGCAGCAGCGGGGTGGTGGCGCGATCGTCGGCGGCCAGCGGCGTGAGGGCCTCCCAGCCCTTGGGGCAGGCCATGCCGAGATTGACCGGATAGTCGGGATCGGGCGTGAGGTTGAGCGCGTGGCCTTCGGCGTCGAGGTGCACCTTGAGTGAACAACCGGTGCTGCAGAAGCCGCAGATGGTTTTGACCGTCGACGCCGGCTTCAAACGCGCGGGCACGCGTCCGAGTCCAAACTCGCCCGGGTGCAGCACCAGTTCGCTGGTCATCGGACCTTTGTCGGCGCGCAGCAGACTGCCCAGGGCGTTGGTCATGTCGCGCCCCCCGCCGGCATGCCGGGCATCTTCGGGGCGTCCACGGCGCGGAAAAACAGAGAGCGCTCCGTCACCTCTCCCGCCAGGGCGGCGAACACCGCGACGCCTTCGGCGACATGGGTGGCGAGATCGTTTCGGCCGGTCAGTCCCGGCACGACAAACAAGCCCAGGGCCAGAAAACCCAGCCCGAAGCGCAGGAGGGCGACGTTCCGGAGCGGCCCCCGCAACAGGCGGGCGGAGACCGAACCGTCGGCCTGCGCGGCGCTTTCGATCGCCAGTTTGGCGGCCAACGCAAAGAAGCCGTAGCGCGGTGCCGCGAGCGCCAGCGCCAGCACCGCCGCCGTTCCGAAGAACCGCGGGAACGTCTGGCTGAAGCGCCAGAAATTCCGGCGGGTCGAAACATAGATCATGACTGAGCATACCAGACCCAGCAGGCCGGTGAAGGCAGCCATCGGGGCGAGCAGATGCATGCTGGCGCTGAGGAAGGTGAGCCCCGCCCACGCGCCAAAAAGCACGGCCTCGCGGCTGAACCACGAACGGTTGAGTCCGAGAAACACCCGCCAGGCGCGCCACGGTTGACCAAGATGAAAGGTTGCGGCGAGGAGTCCGCCGGCCCCGGCCACGGCCGGCACCCACGACGCAAACGCGGGCAGTTCCGCGCCCAGCGGCAGCAGCCGGACGGTCTGCACGCCGATGGCGGCCGGCATGAGCGTCAGCATGACAACGAGCGGCCAGTGCGGCGGCTGGGGGCGCAGGGCGGACGCGTCCGCCGCGTGGACGTTGGCCGGCGGGACGCGCTCCGAAACATAGCGCGTGGTCGGCTGGGTGAGCTGCGGGTCGGGGGCAGAAACGAGAAACGCCGAGGTGTCAGCCTGGGGCGAGGCCGAGCGTTGCACGCTGACGGACACGATGCGGATTGCGTGCGTGGGGCAGGCCTGGACGCAGGCGGGCGCTTCGCCGGCGGAGAGCCGCTGGTGGCACATGTCGCATTTGCGCACGATGCCGAGCCGCTCGTTGTACTTCGGCACATCGTACGGGCACATCATGACGCAGTACTGGCAACCGATGCACTGGTCATCGAGGTGGCGGACGATGCCCGTGCGCGGATCCTTTTCGTAGGCGAGGACGGGACAGCCGTTGAGGCACGCCGGGTCGGCGCAATGGTGGCAGGCCGTCGTGACGGTTTGCTGGAAGGGCGCGGCCTGCGTGCCGCCGATGAGCAGGCCGACGTCGCGCCACGCTTCGTGGTCGTCGAGACCGTTGAGCGAATGGCAGGCCGAGACGCACGCCTTGCAGCCGGTGCAGGAATCGAGTTCGACTTCGAACGCGTACTGCTCGCCGGGGCCAGGCGCCGAGAGCGGGATCAGGTTGCGGTAAACGGGCTCGAGTGCCGGCGCCAAGCCGCGTTCGTGCTCCCCGGCGAACAACACAACCGGGGTCTGGAGGCGCTGTTGCTCTTCCAGATAGAGTTCGATGATGCTTTTTTCCGGGGCATGCAAGGTCAGTAGACGTCGCGGACGTAGCGTTTGGCGGCACGCAGGGCCTGCACGTAGGCGGCGGCCTTCTCGGGCGACCGGCCGCCGCCGCGTTCCACCACCTGCTGCAGGGCAACGTCTACGTCCTTGGCCATGCGGCTGGCGTCGCCGCAGACGTAGAAATGCGCCCCGGCCTCAAGCCAGGCGAAAAGTTCGCCGGCGTTTTCCAGCATGCGGTGCTGAACGTAGATTTTCACGGACTGGTCGCGCGACCACGCCAGGTCGAGCCGCGACAGGTGGCCGCTTTCCTGCCAGCCGAGGATTTCGTCCCGGTACAGAAAATCGCTGGAGGCGCTCTGGTCGCCGAAGAAAAGCCAGTTCCGACCGGGTGCGCCGGCGGCGATGCGTTCCTCGAGAAAC
>Ga0265331_10002761_pt1 | contig 11658 bp, 5 predicted proteins | sample 41923metaG_FD_202088 | JGI IMG/M metagenome (GOLD analysis project Ga0265331, IMG submission 202088) | Rhizosphere microbial communities from Carex aquatilis grown in University of Washington, Seatle, WA, United States - 4-19-23 metaG | ecosystem: Host-associated > Plants > Roots > Rhizosphere >...
GTTTCAGGAAGTTGGACGGAGGCGGGTCTGGAGACCCGCTGCAGGACTGGAGTCCTGCCCCACGGTTTCTGCCCGGTCTTGCGAAAACTAAGTGGCATTTAGGCAGGAGTGCCTGCGCCACGGGCGCCTGTACCGATGGGGGCGGCTGGTTACGTCTAAAATAGACGTTTGTGTCTCTGAACGGGAGGAAGTGCTTCATGGGAAAGAGCGCGTGGGCCGGAGTCGGGCTGCTGGTGGCCGGCGGGACGATGTGGGCGCAGTCGTATGTGATCTCGACGGTGGCGGGAGGCGGCGCGCCATCTACGCCCGCCGCGGCGGCCGGCGTGGGCCTCGCATCCCCCGTGGGAGTTGCCGCGGATGCCGCGGGCAACGTGTACTTCAGCTCCGGGAACACTGTGTTCAGAGTGGACGCCTCGGGGACGCTGACGCGGGTGGCGGGCACCGGCAAGCCGGGATACTCGGGCGACTCGGGTCCGGCGACGGAAGCGCAACTCAACCTGCCGAAGGGCGTGGCGGTGGATGGCGGCGGCAGCGTCTACATCGCGGACTCGGGAAACAACGCGGTGCGCAAGGTGACTCCGGACGGGGTCATCCAGACTGTGGCTGGAGGCTTCAACGCGCCCCAGGGCGTGGCGGTGGACCTAGCCGGCAATCTCTACATCAGCGACACCGGGAACTGCGTGGTCCGCGAGGTGACGGGCGGAGGCGCCACGCTGACCGTGGCCGGAAACGCGAGCTGCGGTTTTTCGGGCGACGGAGGCGCGGCTACCAGCGCCCAGCTCAACGGCCCGACGGGCCTTGTGGTGGACGCGGCGGGACGGATCTTCATTGCAGACACGGGTAACAACGCGGTCCGCATGGTGTCAGCCGGCAAAATCACGACGGTGGCCGGGGTTGGCGGCTCGGCCGGCTACGACGGGGACGGAGGGCCGGCGGTTCGCGCTCTTCTCAACGTGCCAACGGGGGTGGCGCTCGACGCCGCGGGCAACCTCTATATCTCCGCCAGCGCCAGCAACGTGATCCGCGAGGTGAGGATCGCGGACGGCACCATCGCGACGATCGCGGGGAACGCCAGGCAGGGTTTTGCGGGCGATGGCGGTCCGGCGGTGAGCGCGCAGTTATGGGCCCCCTGGGGCGTGGCGACGGACCTCGCGGGCGAGATCTTCATCGGGGACTACTACAATTACCGGGTTCGCAAGATCGCGGCCGGTGGTACGATCTCGACGCTGGCCGGAAACGGGCTCAAGGACTACCACGGAGACGGCGGACCGGCGACGGCCTCTCAGCTGACGCAGCCGAAAGCGGTGGCGGTGGATTCTTCCGGCAACCTCTACATCGCGGACACATTCGGCAACACGGTGCGCAAAGTGACGCCGGATGGAACGACGGCGACGTTCGCGGGTACGGGTGTGCAGGGCTATTCGGGCGATGGAGGGCTGGCGACGGCGGCTCAACTCAACCGGCCGCGGGGCATCGCGGTGGACTCGACGGGCAATGTCTACATCTCCGACACTGACAACCAGCGAGTGCGCGAGGTGACGACGGACGGCAAGATCAATACGTTCGCCGGCATCGGCGTGGCGGGTTTTTCAGGAGATGGAGCCGCTCCTAACCTGGCGGAGCTCAGCTCTCCCTCTGGCCTGGCGGTGGATTCCTCGGGGAATCTTTACATCGCGGACCTTGCCAACAACGTGGTCCGCGAAATATCGAGCAGCATCATCCTGACGATCGCCGGGGCGTTCAACGCCGGCTATTTCGGCGACGGCAACACCGCCACGAGCGCGCTGCTCAACAGCCCTTCCAGCGTGGCGCTGGACTCCGCGGGGAACCTTTACATCGCGGACTACTTCAATCACGCGATTCGCAAAGTGACTTTGTCCACGAAGATCATTTCGACCGTGGCCGGCAACGGCACGGCGGGCTATAGCGGAGACGCCGCGGCCGCCACTAGCGCCCAGCTGTTTTTGCCGTGGGGCGTGGCGGTTGATTCCTCCGGCAACATCTTTATCGGGGACAGTGGGAACAACGTAATCCGGGAGGTGGCCTCGGGCGGCAACATCACCACCGTGGCCGGCAACCACGCTTCGGGCGCCGGGTACGCGGGCGACGGAGGCCCGGCAACCAGCGCTCTGCTCAATGGAGCAAGCAGCCTGGTGGTGAGCAGTTCGGGCAACGTTTACATCGCCGACACCAACAACAACGCGATCCGCCTGCTGACGGCGGGGGGATCGCATGCGGTGTTGAGCGTGAGCGCCACGCACTCGGGCTTCTTCCAGCCGGGCCAGACGGGCGCCGCTTACTCGGTGGTGGTGAGCAACGCCCCGGGAGCGGGGGCGACCAGCGGTGGGGTGACGGTCACCGTGACTCCTTCGGCGGGCCTGACCGTGGGTTCGATGTCGGGCACGGGCTGGAGCTGCTCCGGCGGCACGTGCACGCGGAGCGACGCTCTTGCCGCGGGTTCGAGCTATTCGGCGATCACGGTCGCGGGGAGCGTCGCGGGTGGCTCGGGTTCTTCGGTGACAATTCAGATTGCGGTGAGCGGCGGCGGTTCCCCCGCGACCGGCTCGAGCGATGTGGCGGCTGTCCTGGGCGCACCGGCGGCACCGGTGCTGCTGTCGCCGGCCAACGGAGGGGGGCTTGTTACGCCGGCGGCCGCACTGAGCTGGAGCAGCGTCGGGGCGACCTCTTACGAGGTCAACCTGGGCACCTCGCCGGCGCCTTCACAGGTGGCGACGACGACCGTGCCCGGTTTCACTCCGCCGGCGGGGTTGAGCCCGGGGACGACGTACTACTGGCAGATCGTGGCGATGAATTCAGCGGGCACGGCCAGCTCCGCGGTGTGGTCGTTCACGACGGGATTCGTGGTGAACGGTTTGGAATTCATTCCCGTGCCTCCCTGCCGGGTGGCGGACACGCGCAACCCGGCTGGAGATTTCGGGGGTCCGACGCTGGCGGCGGGCGCGACGCGTTCTTTTGCGATTCCGCAGAGCGCGTGCCACATCCCAGCGAGCGCGCAGGCCTACTCGCTGAACGTTACCGCGGTTCCGCAAGGCCCGCTTCCGTACCTGACGCTGTGGCCGGCGGGGCTGATACAGCCTAACGTCTCGACGTTGAACTCGGACGGCGGCACCGTGACGGCTAACGCGGCCATCGTGCCGGCGGGGCCGGGCGGAGGGGTGAGCGTTTTTGCCGCCGGAAAGACGGACGTGATCTTGGACATCGACGGCTACTTCGCGGGGGCGGGCGGAAGCTCGTTCTACGCGGTCACGCCGTGCCGGGTAGCCGATACGCGCGGGGCGACCGGGCAGTTCGGCGGTCCCTCGATGTTCGCCGGGCAGACGCGCGATTTCCCGATTCCTTCTGGGCCTTGCGCGGTTCCGTCGAACGCGAGCGCGTACTCGCTGAACGTCACCGCGGTGCCGAACGCGGCACGGGATTTCCTGGGATATCTGACGACTTGGGCTACGGGGCAACCAATGCCTTTCGTCTCGACACTGAATTCCTGGACGGGAACGGTGGTGGCGAATATGGCGATCGTTCCGGCGGGCAGCAACGGATCGGTCTCGGTGTTTGTCACGGATCCGGCGGACGTGATCCTGGACACGAACGGGTACTTCGCGCCGCCGGGAGGCGCGGGCGCGCTGTCCTTCTATCTGGTGGCGCCGTGCCGGGTGGCGGACACGCGAGGTGGGCCGGTACTGGGGGCGTTCAGCACGCGGTCGTTCTCGATTTCGGCGAGCGGGTGCGCCGTTCCTCTTTCAGCCGCGGCGTATTCGTTGAACGTCACGGTGGTGCCGCAGGGGCCGCTGTCGTACTTGACGGCGTGGCCTACGGGATCGGCGCAACCGTTCGTATCCACGTTGAACGCTTTCGACGGGGAGGTGACGGCGAACGCGGCGATCGTCCCGGCGGGGACGGGCGGAGCGATCAGCGTATACGTGACCGATCCGACGCACGTGATCCTGGACATCAACGGGTACTTCGCGCCGTAGGGGCGCGGGCGGGTCTGGAGACCCGCTGCAGGTGTGGACACCTGCCCCACGAAAGCAACGAAGCGGGCGGGACCCCGACGGGCCGCTGCAGGTGTGGACACCTGCCCCACGGTTGACATCGGTCGCGGAGTGCGGTATCCCGATATCTCGAACCTGAGATGAGCGCCGATGTTGCAGCGCCGGCGATAGCCCGCCTGGAGTTGACGGGCGCCGCCCGCGAAATCAGTCCGTGGGCCATCGCCTTGACGGTGATGCTCGGCACGTTCATGGAGGTGCTCGACACGAGCGTCGCCAACGTGGCGCTGCCGCACATTGCGGGCAACCTGGGGGCGACGGTGGATGAGAGCACCTGGGTTCTCACTTCCTACCTGGTTTCGAACGCGATCGTGCTGCCGCTGGCGGGGTGGTTTTCAACCCTTTTCGGCCGCAAGCGTTTCTACATGATCTGCGTCGGGCTGTTCACCGTCAGCTCATTCCTGTGCGGGTTCGCGCCCAGCCTGGGGCTGCTGGTGGTGTTCCGCACGCTGCAGGGAATCGGCGGCGGGGCGATGCAGCCGATTTCGCAGGCCATCCTGGTGGAGAGTTTCCCGAGGCACAAACAGGGCATGGCGATGGCCGTGTACGGCATGGGCGTGGTGACGGCGCCGATCATCGGGCCGACGCTGGGCGGCTGGCTGACGGACAACTACAGTTGGCGCTGGATCTTCCTGATCAATATCCCGGTGGGCCTGTTGTCGATGATGCTGAGCGGCTGGCTGCTACGCGATCCGCACTACCTGGAGCGCAAGAATCTGCGCAATCTGCGGATCGACTACATGGGGCTTGGATTGATTGCGGTCGGGCTGGGGTTCCTCGAGGTGATGCTGGACAAGGGCCAGCGGGAGGACTGGTTCTCATCCCACCTGATTGTGGCTTCGGCGGTGATCGCGTGCGTGTGCCTGGTGGGCGCGTTCCTTTGGGAGTGGCGGGACAGCGACCCGGTGGTGACGGTCAAGCTGCTGCGCGACCGCAATTTCGGCATTGCCACTCTGGCGATGTTCCTGCTCGGGTTCGTGCTCTATGGGAGCACCATGCTGCTGCCGGTTTTGTTGCAGACGCTGCTGGGCTACACGGCGCTGATGAGCGGATTGGCGCTGTCTCCGGCTGGCGTGGCGAACCTGGTGCTGCTGCCTGTGGTGGGCAAGCTCATTCCCAAGGTGCAGGCGCGATGGCTGGTGATTTTCGGTCTGGTGGTTTCGGCCGCTGGCCTGTTCCAGATGGCGGGCTTCAACACGCAGCTCGATTTTCGCACGGCGATGATGGCGCGCCTGGTGCAGAGCGCGGGGCTCTCGTTCCTGTTCGTGCCGCTCAACACCATCGCGTTCTCGTATATCGCGAAAGAGCGGGTCAATCGCGCGACCGGGATGATCAACCTGGCGCGGAACATCGGCGGGAGTTGCGGCATCGCCATGGTGACGACGATGCTGGCGCGCCGCGCGCAATTTCACCAGAATATCCTGGTGAGCCATCTGACGCCTTACGATTTCGCGTACCGCGAAATGCTGAGCGGGGCGGCCCGGATGACGATGGCGCATGGTACGACGGCGTCGCTGGCATCGCGGCAGGCTCAGGGAATGCTTTACGGGCTGGTGCAGCGGGAATCGGCGATGATGGCTTTCGTCGATAATTTCTGGCTGCTGGGCGTGACGTTCCTGGCGCTGATTCCGGTGATGCTGATGGTGAAGAGCACCACGCACCGGCGGGTGGCGGGGCGCTGAGGGTGGGCGATGCCGGGGCGGGTCTGGAGACCCGCTGCAGGCGTGGACGCCTGCCCCACAGCTAAACTGAGAACTCAGGATGCCCGCTTCCGAAACAGGCGCTGTTGCCGTGGTGGCCGAGAAACCTTCGGTCGCGCGGGATATCGCGCGCGTGCTGGGAGCGAGCAAGCAGGGCCAAGGCTACCTGCATGGCAACGGCTACGTGGTCACGTGGGCGGTGGGCCACCTGGTGGCGCTGGCGCAGCCGCACGAGATCAATCCGGAATGGCGGCAGTGGCGGCGCAACCTGCTGCCGATTCTGCCGGACCGGTGGCCGCTGGTGGTCTACGAGCAGACCAAGGACCAGTTCGAGGTGGTGCGGAAGCTGCTCACTTCGCCGAAGATCGCGAGCGTGGTGTGCGCCACCGACGCCGGCCGCGAGGGGGAGCTGATCTTCCGCTACATCTACGAGGCGGCAGCGTGCGAGAAGCCGTTCCGCCGGCTCTGGATTTCCTCGCTGACGCCGGATGCGATCCGCAAGGGCTTCGCGGAGCTGCGGCCGGGCCGCGACTACGATGCGCTGGGCGAGGCGGCTCGGGGGCGCAGCCGCGCCGACTGGCTGGTGGGCATGAACCTGTCGCGCGCCTACTCGATTGAGTACCACGAGGAGCTCTCGGTTGGGCGCGTGCAGACGCCGACGCTGGCCATGCTGGTGGAGCGCGAGCTGGCGATACGCAGCTTCGTGCCCGAGGACTACATCGAGGTGGTGGCCACATTCAGCCCCGCCAGCGACGCGAGTTATAAGGGCACGTGGCTTCGCGGGGAAGGGGACAACGCCACGCGCCTCGCCGCTGATGGGGCGGAGGCCGGGCTTATCGTCGCGCGGGCGCGCACCGGGCGCGCGGCCATCGAATCGATCAAGGGCGATAGGCAGCGCGCAGCGCCGCCGCCGCTCTACGACCTCACCGAGCTGCAGCGCCACGCGAACCGCCTGTTCGGATTCAGCGCGCAGAAGACGTTGGATGTGGCGCAGGCTCTCTATGAACGCCACAAGCTCATCAGCTATCCGCGCACGGACAGCAGGCATCTCTCGACGGAGGTGGCGCACACTTTGCCGCGGGTGGTGGCGGCGATCGAGGCGCCGTATCGCGAACTGCTGGCGCCGGGGACCGGGGAGCGGCCACTGGGGCGGCGCTTCGTCGATGACTCGAAGGTGACCGATCACCACGCGATCATCCCCACGGTGACGTCGCCGGAGAGGGCCAACCTGCCGGCGGATGAGCGCCGTGTCTATGACCTGATCTGCCGCCGTTTGCTCAGCGCCTGGCACGACGACCATGTGTGGATGGTCACCATGGTCGTTACGGCGATCGCGAGCGCGGAGGCTACGGATCGGTATCGCACTTCTGGGACGGCGGTCGAGCAGGTGGGGTGGAAGGCTCTCGATATACAGGTGGAGCGGAAGGCCAAGGCGGGGGCGGAGGAGCAGAAGTTGCCGCCGAATCTGGCCGAGGGACAGGCGCAGAACGTGGTGGATGTCGAGGCGGTGAAGAAGAAGACGCGGCCTCCGAAGCGGTTCAACGACGCTACGCTGCTGACGGCAATGGAGACGGCGGGCAAGACTCTGGACGAGAAAGAGCTCTCGGACGCGATGAAGGAGACGGGTCTGGGCACGCCGGCGACGCGCGCCGCGATCATCGAGGTGCTGCTCAAGCGCGGATACATCTTGCGGGCAGGGAAGGCGCTCGAGGCCACCCAGAAGGGGATCAATCTCATCGAGGTGGTGCATCCGGAAGTGAAAAGCCCGGCGATGACGGGGCAGTGGGAAGCGTACCTGAAGCGCATCGAGCGGGGGCGGGCGGAGCTGGGGCCGTTCCTTCAGGGGATCGAGGAGTATGTGCGGGAGGTGGTGGGGAAGGTGGGGAAGACGCCCAGCGTGGAACGGAAGCGCCTCGACACGAGTGTCGAGGCGGCAGGCAGGAGTGCCCGCGCCACAACAACAGCAACTACCACTACTGCTGCTACTGCTACTGCTACTACCACTTCACTGGCGGAGATTCTGCACGAGAGGTTCGGATTCGCTCAGTTTCGGGCGAACCAGGAGGAGGTTTGCCGGGCGGCGATTGACGGGAAAGACGTCCTCCTGGTGATGCCGACGGGGTCCGGGAAATCGCTGTGCTACCAGTTGCCGGGGATCGCGCGCGGCGGGACAACCCTTGTCATCAGCCCGCTGATCGCCCTGATGGAGGACCAGGTGGCCGCGCTTCAGGCACGCGGATTTGCCGCCGAGCGCATACACTCGGGCCGCGACCGGGCAGTCTCGCGGCAGGTGTGCCTCGACTACCTCGCCGGCAAGTTGCAATTTCTTTTCATCGCGCCGGAGCGGCTGAGGGTGGCGGGTTTTCCGGAGATGCTGGCCAAACGGAAGCTCGCGCTGGTGGCGATCGACGAGGCGCACTGCATTTCGCAATGGGGGCACGATTTCCGTCCGGACTACCGGATGATTGGACAGTATCTGCCCACGTTCCGGCCCGCGCCCGTCATCGGGCTGACCGCCACGGCGACGCCGCTGGTGCAGGACGATATCGCGAGGCAGTTGGGGCTCGATGGGCCGGCGCGGTTCATTCGCGGCTTTCGCCGGGCCAATATCGCGATCGAGGTGGTGGAGGCGGCGCCGTTCCAGAGGACCACGCTGGTGCGGGAAGTGCTCGCGGGCGAGGGGCGGCGGCCGGCCATCGTGTACACGCCGACGCGCAAGCAGGCCGAAGCGGTGGCGGCGGTGCTGGCGGCGGATTATCCCGCCGAAGCGTACCACGCCGGCCTGGACGCCGAACGGCGGGCGCGCGTTCAGGAGGCTTTCCAGAAAGGCGAAATCGAAGTGGTGGTGGCGACGATCGCCTTTGGAATGGGGATCGATAAGGCCGATATACGCACCGTTATCCACACGGCGCTGCCGGGGAGCGTGGAGGCCTACTACCAGGAGATCGGGCGCGCGGGACGCGATGGCGGGCCGAGCCGCGCGATTCTGATGCACTCGTACGCCGACCGCTACACGCACGATTTCTTCTACGAGCGCGACTATCCCGAGCCGGCGGAGTTGGACCGCATTTTCGCTCGCCTCGGTCCGGAGCCGATCGCGAAGGAGGCGCTCGCGAGGCAGTTGCGCATGGATGCGGAGGTCTTCGACAAGGCGCTCGAGAAGCTGTGGATTCACGGCGGCGCGATTGTGGACTACGCGGAGAACGTCACGCGAGGCGACGGCGGTTGGCGCACTTCCTACATCGCGGTGCTGGAGCAGAAGCGCGCGCAGATCGATCTGGTGATACGGTACGCCGAGAGCAACCATTGCCGGATGTCTTCGCTGGTGCGGCACTTCGGCGATCTGGCGGATGCGGGCAGCCCGTGCGGGATCTGCGATTTCTGCTCGCCGGAGACGTGCGTCGCGCAGCGATTCCGGAAACCCACGGAGGAGGAGAGTGCAGCGGCGGGCCGTGTGGTGGCGGCGCTGCGCGGCGGGGGCGCGAAGTCCACCGGCAAGCTGCACCAGGAGCTGTGTCCCGCCGGCGGGCTGAGCCGCGACGCCTTCGAGGAAGTGCTGGGGGCGCTGGCGCGCGCGGGGATCGTGCGGCTGGCGGACGAGACTTTCGAGAAGGACGGGAAGCAGATTCCGTATCGCAAGGCCAGCCTGGGCAGCGGTGGCGCCGGCGCGGACGGTGCGATCGAATTCGTGATCAAGGCGGCGGTTCAGGTTGCGGCTCCGCAGAAGGGGAAGAGGAAGAAGAAGGGGAAGCAGAAGGCGGCTGCTGCTCCGGCGAAGGAGGCGGCGGCGTCGCGCAAAGGGAAACCGCTCCCTGGCGGTCGCGGCTCAGAAGGAGCGGCGCGAGGGGAGGCGCAACCGTCTTCCGCGGTCGAGGACGCGTTGCGCGCGTGGCGGCTGGGCGAGGCGAAGCGGCGCGGGGTCCCGGCGTTCCGGATCTTCAGCGATGCCACGATGCGGGCGATCGCCAAGGCGCGGCCCCAGACGGCGGGCGAACTGCTGGCGATCCCTGGCATCGGCATGCATACCATCGAGAAGTACGGGGCGCAGATCTACCGGCTGGTGGGCGGGGGTTGAGGGGATGACTCTGCGGTGCTGGATTCCGATTGTTCTGCTGCCCGTTGCTGCGTTCGCGCAAACGGAGTGCGTGGAGTGCCATCCGGCGGTTGCCGCCGAGCTGAAGAAGGCGGTGGTACACCCGGGCGCGTGCGTATCGTGCCACATCGAACACCGGGCAGACGGCGCGCACGGGGCTCCTCCTTATCTGAAGGGCAGCCAGCCGGCGCTGTGCCTGGGGTGCCATGCGGCGGACGACGCGAAGCTGGTGACGGCGCATCAAGGCCAGCCGTTCCAGGCGGCGGTGTGCACGGAGTGCCACGATCCGCATGCCTCGCGGAACGCCAAGCTGATTTACGAGAGCCAGCATGGGCCGTTCGCGGGGCGGCATTGCGACGAGTGTCACCCGGCGCCGGTGGGGGGCGAGATTCGGTTGAACGGCGGCAAGGTGCGGACGCTGTGCCTGACCTGCCACGTGAAGGTGGGGAACGAGGTGGCGGACAGCAAGTCGCCTCACGCGGCGTTTGACTGTACGGCCTGCCACACGCCGCATGCGAGCAACTTCCGCCCGCACCTCAGGGAGGCGCGGGCGGTGCTATGCAAGGCGTGTCATGAGGAGGCTGGGGGGAAGTTCGCGCACTGAGGGGGAGGCGGGTCTGGAGACCCGCTGCAGGCGTGGACGCCTGCCCCACGGATGCAGAGTGGCTGATGGGTGATGGCTGACAAGTGGTGACTGAGGGGGATGGCTGAGAGGTGACGGCTGGGGGGGGTGATGAGTGAGAGTAGCTGGCTGAGAGCTGATGGCTGAAAGCTGATAGCTGCGTAGCTCACCCTTGTGAGCTACGCGCTTCGGCGTGGTGGCGGACGTCGACGCCCTGCACCAAATAGAGCACGTCCTCGGCGATGTTGGTGGCGTGGTCCGCGATGCGCTCGAGGTTGCGGGCGACGAACATCAAATCCACCGCGCGCGAGACGGTTCGCGAGTCGCGTTCCATGAAGCCGATCAGCTCGTGGTAGATGGCGTCGCGCAACTCATCCACCGCGTCGTCCGAGAGCAGGACGGTTCGGGCCAGTTCCGGGTCGCGTTTGACGAACGCATCCAGGCTGCGACGCACCATGGACTCGACCAGCTTGGCCATCTGCGGAATGTCGATCAGCGGCTTGACGGGCGGCTGGTAGATGAGCGACAGCGCGCGCTCCACGATGTTGACGGCGAGGTCGCCCATCCGCTCCAGGTCCGCGTTGATCTTGATGGCGGCGGTGAGGAAGCGCAGGTCGCGGGCCATGGGCTGGTAGAGCGCCATGAGGCCCACGGCGAAGTCGTCGACTTCGATCTCCATCTGGTTGATGCGCGCCTCGTTGCGCAGAACTTCCTGCGCCAGCGTCTCGTTATGCTCGGTGAGCGAGAGAACGCTGTTGTGGACGCCGGATTCAACCAGCCCGCCCATCTCGAGCAGCTTTTTTTGCAGCTCGTCCAGTTCTTCGATAAAGTGGCGCAAATCGGCTCCCGCGGTTAACAGTCTACCCGAACCGGCCTGTGATGTAATCCTCTGTCTCTTTTTTGCCGGGTCGCTTGAAGATGACCTCGGTCTTGTCGAATTCGATCAGTTTCCCGAGCAGGAAGAAGCCGGTGAATTCCGCGACGCGCGCGGCTTGTTGCATGTTGTGCGTGACGATCACCAGCGTGCAGTTGTCCTTGAGCGTGAACAACAGCTCTTCTATCTTGGCGGTGGCGATGGGGTCGAGGGCGGAGCAGGGCTCGTCCAAGAGCAGGACCTCGGGCTCCACGGCCAGCGCGCGGGCGATGCAGAGCCGCTGCTGCTGCCCGCCGGAGAGC
>Ga0265331_10002763_pt1 | contig 11656 bp, 9 predicted proteins | sample 41923metaG_FD_202088 | JGI IMG/M metagenome (GOLD analysis project Ga0265331, IMG submission 202088) | Rhizosphere microbial communities from Carex aquatilis grown in University of Washington, Seatle, WA, United States - 4-19-23 metaG | ecosystem: Host-associated > Plants > Roots > Rhizosphere >...
GCCCAAGTCGCCCGAGCTGAACCCGACCGAGAACACCTGGCAGTTCCTGCGCGACAACTGGCTCTCCAACCGCGTCTTCAAATCCGCCGAGGACATCGGCGATCACTGCTGCGACGCCTGGAACAAGCTTGTCGATCAACCCTGGCACATCATGTCCATCGGATTGCGCGACTGGGCCCACGGGTTCTGATCAGTGCTGATTAGTATTAGCCAGTTCCGCTCGATCATGAAAAGAGGGCGGAAGGTCGCCGATAAAGGTCATTCAATATGGTGCCGACACCCGCGGTACCTTGCGCCCGATGATATCGCATCGAAATTCGCAAGCAGCTCGCAAAACATCGCTGACGTTGCTCCAGTGATGGCGCAAGAAATGATCTAGAGCCAAGATTCTTCGCTGACCGCCGCATCTAGCGAACTCCGCTGCGGCGGCGGATTTCAAGGCTATTGCGCGAGTACCTGGTCAACCATCTGCTTCAAAATGCGCTTATACCGAACTGGCCCAACATCGACCGACAACACAACAGGATCTAATGGAACTCTCGCAGTGTCTATGCTTCTCTGTTGCGCTTCAATCACCGGCGCGTCTTGCTCCTCGAAAGCGTAGCGCCGCATCTTCGATATGTTCTCTCGGATCCGAGTGTTAACCTCATCGCCCTCGGTCAACACGTTGAAGCGGACGGCGGTAAAGAAGTAGTGTGTACTTCGGTCGCTCTCGGGCGTCAGCAGGTGAATTGCATAGAAGCCGGTGCCGGCTTCCTTGGGCTTTCCTGGCATCGTAATGCCTGTGAACAGCTGCAGATTGCTCGCCGCCATCCAGCGAATGATGCTGAACTGATCGACACGCTCGACCGGAGACGGCAGGAGGGGTGCGAATACGCCCGGTGGCGGCACATTCTTTGCCTCGCGACCGACGATGACGTCATTGCCGTCCTGCTCGACTGTGATTTTGGCCTGGATCGTGTCTTGGTTGCCCAGCACGCCACTATGCAGAAACGGCACGTGGCTGAGATCCAATAGATTGTCAACGATCAGCTCGTAATTGGCCTTGATCGTAATACGGTCACGCTTTGTTTCGTAAATGGGAACCAGATTATCCAGTACACTTAAATTGGGCACGGCAGCGCAATCCGGATCCCTTTCTCCCATCCAAATCCAAATCGCCTTATGTTTCTCTATCGTAGCGTAGGCACGGACCCGCGCACGGGATGGAATGCTCCGGGTACCGTGTGGGTTGAACACGCAGGCCCCCGCGCCATTAAACTCCAGACCGTGATAGGGACACTGAACTCGGTCACCCTTCACGATTTTTCCCATATGCAACGGGGCGAAACGGTGCGGACAACGGTCTAATAGCGCCACCACGCTTAGATCGGCTTTACGATAAAACACTATTGGCTCGTTCATAATTTCCCGAGCTAGCAACTTTCCTTCAGTAAGGTCATCGCACCAAGCAGCAACATACCAGGCATTGCGCAAATATTTGCCGCTGATTATGCTTTTTCCCGTGAGTTCAGCAGTAGTTCTCGTCATCTTGCGGCGTTTCCTCCTGAATTTCGAACCCGCTGCACTGTAAATTGACAAACGACCCTAAACGCCAATGCCCTCCCAGATCAACAAAGGATGGGTTTGCATTGGTGCAACAGCCACATCAGAGCTGCCTCAGAATAGACGAGCCAAATAAAAGGCGTAACCCCAGCAGCACAGTCCATTCGCCGCAGCGGCTGTGTATTGCGGTTACGTCGGATGGAAATGCGTCGCGGTACATAGCTCGATTCTCTCAGTCCTGTAGAGCCTTGCGGACGGCGATCAGCTTGCGCGCGCGCTCGGTTTGCAGCTCGGCGACGCGCTCGGGCGTATAGTTGAAAATTCCTCCGCCTGTCTTGATGCCGAGCTTTTTCTCGGCCGTGCGCCGGGTCACATAGCTTGACACGTCGTCGCGGTCCGACAGCTCCTTGTTCAGGTAGCCCGCGACTGCCTGGTAGATGTCCAGCCCGGCCATATCGAGCAGCGCCATCGGCCCCACCACCGCGAGCTTATAGCCGATACCCCAGGAGACACAGGCATCAAGTCCCTCGGGATCGATGACGCCATTTTCGATCAGGTCGAGGCATTCTCGCATCACCGCATAGAGCACGCGGTTCTCAACGAAGCCCGGAACATCCTTCTTAACCACCACTGGCAGATGACCGGTGCGCTTGACCACTTCCGCCACCCAGCGCACCACCTCCGGCGAGGTCTTCTCACCAGCAATCACCTCGATCATGGGGATGATGTGCGGCGGGTTCGACCAGTGCATGCCAATGACACGGCCGGGCACCGCCAGTCCCTCCTGGATTTTGGTAATCGGAATGCCCGAGGTGTCCGAGGCGAGCACGCAACCTTCGCCCACGGCTGCCTCGACCTCGCGAAAGACCTCGATCTTAAGGTCCAGCTTCTCCGGCACGGTCTCTAACACTAGATCCGCACCGGCGACGCAAGCCGCGAGACTCTCGGCGACGGCAATCGGCGCGGGCCTGCCCTGTCCCGCCACGCCGAGGCGCGTCAACACGCCAGCAGCAGTCTCGAAGCTCCTCGGCGCCTTGGCACGCTGGCCGGCGTCGGCGTCAAAGGCTGTCACCGTCATGCCTGCCCGCGCCAGGGTCGCGGCAATTCCGGGTCCCATGGTGCCCAGGCCGATGACCGCTGCTCTTGTCATGCTTCCCCCTGCGATCGATTGCGCCAAGTTCCGCTCAGCGCATCGCCGTCTGGAACGCTGGCCGCGCCGCTACTCTGTCGCGCCAGCCACGGATATGGTTAAGGCCTGGCAGCTCCACGGGAAAATCTAGGCAGCGATGGATAATCGGCCCCAGGCAGATGTCGGCAACCGACATCTCGGCGCCGGCGAGCCAAGGCCTGCCGCTGGTTCCCACTTCCAGGATCTCAAGCTGCGCGCGCAGTTCCTTGGCGTCGGCTTGCCAGCTCGGCGCGCGCTCCGCTGCGGGTTTCTTGGCTTCCTTGAAAATCGCGAGATAGGGCCCGTTCAACGAGGCGAGTTGCCAGTCCATCCAGCGCTCGACCTTGCTGCGGGCGGCCAAATCCGCCGGATAGAATCTGGCGCCACCATACTTACTGGCGAGGTAGCGCAGGATGGTATTCGATTCCCACACCACGACGTCACCGTCCACCAAAGTCGGCACTTTGCCGTTTGGGTTGAGGGCCAGATAGGCTGCATCCTGCGTGTTGTTGAATTGACGCCCATAATCCTCGCGCTGGTAGGGCGCGCCCAGCTCTTCGAGCAGCCAGATTACCTTTTGGACATTGCCGGACGTGCCACGACCTAGGACCCTCAGCATCCTCTTGATCTCCCTGTCGCTGTCGGGTTGCGAGGCCGGATGGAACGGCCAGCCACCAACCGCGTCATTAACGTCATCACTTTCAACCCTTCGGCTTATAGGCGACCGCGTCCATCTCGATCTTGCAATCGATCACTGCGCGGGCTTCCACGGTGGTTCGCGAGAGATTTCCTTCGGGGAAGTATTCGGCAAAGACCTTGTTGTAGCGGCCGAAGTTCCTGGCGTCATCGAGAAAGACCGTCACTTTCACGACGTCCGACAGATCAGCGCCGTCTAGCGCAAGGATTCGCCGGATCGATTCGATTGTCCAACGCGTCTCCTCCTCGATATTGCCGTGGCACATATTGCCATTCTCATCCTTGGCCACCTGGCCAGACACGTAGATGAAATCACCTGCCCTGACCCCGGGATGAAAGGGCAGGTTTGGATTCCTCTTACCGATCGGCTTGATGTTCTTATTGGCCACGGTTCCTCCCCACGTCCACTTCAGAGAACTGAAGTTTCGATGATGTCGAGCCCGCGCTGGCGATCGATCAGGTAGCACAGTCCGCGCTCGTCAACAGTGACGTCGTTCGACGAGGAGAGGTCGAAGCCCTCGGGCGGGTCGGGTTCGTAGAACGCCACCTCCCGTGGCGCGAAGGGATCGGCGATGTCCAGGATCCTGAGGCCCTTGGCGAACCAGGCAAAAGGAATCGCTGTACCCCTAAAACGCTCCGAAGGCTGGTGGCAGCCCATCATGGGCGGCTGGGGCGAGCCATCCTTGTCTAAACCTTCGACCTGGAAAGTCGCGATAGGGGTCGGGCAATGTTCCTCAGTGATGTCGTAGATCCAGGCAAAAGCCGGCGCGGCCGGCCAAAGCTTGGCCACGTCCTCGTCGGCCACTACCATTATCTCGCGCCCCTTGAGCGGCTCGGGCATGGGCAGGCAGGTGTGGGTTGGGTGCGGGAACGCGGGGGACGTGTTGCCGCCTGAAACCAGTTTGGGCTTTGCCATATCGGCGATGTCGAGGATATAGAAGCCGTGATGCCAGTAACTGACATATAGCCGGTCGGCCTTGCGCATCGGGTGATGACAGCGCGGCGGGGTCCAGTCGTCCCAGGGGTAAGGCTCACCGCCCGCCTTCCATTGGCCAGGAACCCACCAGCGGCCGACCTCCTCGGGCCGTGCCGGATCCTTAAGATCGAGGATCATAACGATATTGCCAACATAGCCCTCGACCGTCGGCGATATGTAAGCGTAGCGCCCGTCGAAATCGTAGCGATGCACGCCCTTGCCGCGCGTGCGCCATTTGCAAATCAGCTTCGGCGCGCTCGGTTTGGACACGTCGTAGATGCCGAGCCCGCCGCCGAACTCGTCGTCGCCTTCCTTTCCTTGCCGCTCGTGATTGACGATCATGATGTCGTTGGCCACTCGCACCTTGTGGGAGTGCCACCCAGGCGGCATGTCGATCCGGGCGATCAGCTTGGGATTCCGAGGATCGGCGACGTCGATGATGGACGTGCCCGTCGGCTGGCGCATGTGGCCGAGATAGAGAATATGGCCATCGATCCAGACCTGCCCTCCGCCGGTGCAGTCGAAGTTCGCGACAAGCTTGGTATTCTTCGAGCGGGCCATCCGACCAATCTATTCCCCCTTTGCAATTGAAACACAGCGCTCAGTATAGCTTGACGGTCTCTCCCGTCTTGAGCTTGCCATGCTTCTGGTAAAGTGCGAGAGCCTTCAAGGTCGGCTCGTCGCTGGCCACAAACAGGATCGCGGGTTCCTTGTCCGAGGGATTGGCGTGCTCGCACCATGTCCCGCCGGGCACGACAAGGGTATCGAAGGGTTCCCACTCGATCTTCTTGTCGCCGACGATGGAATAGCCACAGCCCTTGAATGTCGAGTAGGTGAGGCTGGCGCTCTGTTTCAGCGGCAAGGTGCGCTCGCCCGGACGCAGCATCTGCATGAAGAAGGTCATCGTCTTGTAGACCGGCTGACCCGTGGTGGGGTCGACATACTCTATCATCAGCGCTTCGTGCGGATCGCCGTCCCAATTGCAGAACTTCTCCATTTGTTCGCGGATCATATCGTAACGATAAACGTACATGGGCGAAGCCGCACCCGTACCGCGGTGATGGGAGAGGAAGCGCGGCCGCAGGCCGCCGTGGCCATAGGCCCGCTGGGAATAGTCGGCTGGGAAGCGCTCCGATTGCATGGCACGCCGGACCCGCTTGCCTTCCTCCTCCTCGGCATAGTTGTGCTCGAAATACATGGCGTTCAGGGTCTCGACCAGGGGTAGGTCGAGGACGCTCAAGTTGATCGCCGGCTCGTCGCCCCGGTTGCCGTGGTTGTGCCAGGTGTCATGGGGCGTCAGCACCATGTCGCCCGGGCCAAAGGTGATGTTCTCGCCCTCGACCCCTGTAAAATTCATACCCCCGGTGAGACCGAGGCGGATGGCATTGGGAGAATGCCGGTGCGGGGGCATGATTTCGCGCGGGTCGTTCAAGCGATAGGCCACGTAGAGCGTGGAGGCGGTGGCGCGCTGGGGGGCCAGCGCCGGATTGACCAGCACCAGAGAGCGGCGTTCTGAGGTCTCGGTGGTAATCAGCTCGGCGGAGCGATACAGGAGCGGCTCAATTTGATCCCTGTACTTCCATATGAAGGGTACTGCCTTGCGGCCCTGCTGGACCTGACGGTCCTCGTCATGCTTGACGCTCCGATCGACGACCCAATAGGGCGCCATGTTATGGCGATAGACGTCAGCATGAAGCTCATCGAGCGCAGCCTGGAGATTATGACCATCGAGCTGCTTGCCTGGGACGTTCATTGCCGCACCTCACGTTACGCGCCAAACCGCGAGCAGGCACTATTCTTCAAATCATTGAGCCGAATGGTCCGCCCGCCGACGGCAGAATCGGGCCGAACCGTAACCATTTCTCTTCGGCAGCGTCAATCGCAATGGGATTGGTGCGCTTACTGTTGCTGAATTCGGCTCACATTTTTTTGCTGCGTTTATTGTCTTGTGCGCGTCCCAGGCAGGGTTCAAGCGCCTCGAGCTCCCGGCCGGCGAGGCCTGGCCTGTGGGCCGCCCCCTGTGACATGCGCGCAAGCGCATTCATTGCACGATCGCTAAAGCAACACCCAAAACCCCAATCCTCGCTATCTTCGACACCTTCCTTGCCCGCCAGCGCGGCGCCGGAGCGCGCTTGCCGCTCTCAGATCTCTATGTTAGGCAAGGACCGCGCTGTGGCCTGGACTGGGCTACCAAATGGATAAGTCGGAAGCACTTTTTCGCCGATTTGGCTCTGGCCCAGGCTTGCGAGCTTCCCGGGCAACATGAGGGGGCGGACCGCTGCTATGGCGACACGCGGGACCTACGACTACATTGTCGTTGGCGCCGGCTCGGCCGGCTGTGTCCTCGCCAATCGCCTCTCGGAAGATCCAGACGTTTCCGTGCTTATACTCGAGGCGGGGGGATGGGACCGGGATCCGTGGATCCACATCCCGCTTGGGTGGGGCAAGATACTACAGAACCGTCTGCACGACTGGAACTACTTCTGTGAGCCAGAGGTCAGCGTCGACGGAAGACGGGTGGAATGTGCCCGAGGCAAGGTCGTCGGCGGCTCCTCATCGATCAACGCCATGGCCTATGTCCGGGGCAACCGGGGAGATTACGACCGCTGGGCCGATGCAGGCCTGCCGGCCTGGTCCTATGAAAGGGCCCTGCCCTACTTCCGCAAGCAGGAAAGCTGGGAGCGGGGCGCCGATGAATTCCGCGGCGGGGACGGGCCGCTCACGACACAGACCTGCCGCTACCAGGATCCGCTGCTCGAGGCTTATGCCGAAGCGGGCGGGAGTGCAGGCCATCCCTGGACCGACGATTACAACGGCGCCCGGCAAGACGGATTCGGCCGGCTGCAGATGACCATCCGCAGGGGCCGGCGCTGCAGCGGCGCTACGGCCTACCTCCACCCCGCGCTCAAGCGCTCCAACCTGAAGATCGAGGTGGAGACGCTGGTAACCCGCCTGATGATCGAAGGAAACCGGGCCGTGGGCGTCGAATTCGTCCGGCACGGCATCAAGCAGGTCCTGCACGCTCGCCGCGAAGTGATTCTGGCTGGCGGGGTTATAAACACGCCCCAGACGCTGATGCTCTCGGGCATCGGCGATCCCGCCGAACTGAAGCGCCTAGGCATACCGGTCAAAGTCGGGTTACCCGGTGTCGGCCAGAACCTGCAGGACCATGTTTCCGTGATCCTGATGTATCATCGCAAGGAGCCGGGTCCTTTCCTGCCCACGATGCGCTACGACCGCATCGCGCGCGAACTGGGCAAGGCCTATTTCTTCGGCAAGGGCTTCGCCGCTGACGTGCCGGGCGGCATCACCGCCTTCCTCAAAAGCCGGCCCGACCTTGCCGTGCCTGACATCCAGGTTCTGCTGACTGCCGCACCGCTGGGTGCTTGGCCCTACCTCAAGCCCTTCAAGCAGCCGTTCAGGGACGGCTTCGCTTGCCGCATCGTGATGTTGCATCCAGAGAGCCGTGGGCAGGTGACTCTCACCTCCCAGGATCCCAGCGCTCATCCACGCATCCTGCAGCGCTTTCTTAGCACCGATTCGGACTGGCGGGCCCTTCGTGCCGGTGTGCGCCTCGCCCGTGAGGTCTCTGCCCAGCCCGCCATGCGCCCTTTTATCGAGCGCGAGGTCTTGCCCGGCGACGAGAGGACGTCCGACGATGGGATTGATGCCCATATCCGCAAGACCTCCATCACCGTCCACCATCCGCTGGGCACGTGCCGGATGGGACCTGACACGGACGCGCTGGCCGTGGTCGATCCGGAGCTTCGCGTCAGGGGCGTGGAAGCCTTGCGTGTGGTTGACGCCTCGGTGATGCCGGATATGGTGTCGGGCAATATCAATGCCGCCGTGGTGATGATCGCAGAGCGTGCGGCGGAACTGATTCGCGCCGTCTAAGCCCTTGGGCTGTTATGCCTCCGAACAAAGCGCGCAGCCATCGATCGGTTGAACCAGACCGCAAGCTATTTGGTATGATGGTCCGATCGACGGGCGACCGCGTCTGGCACCTGCACTGCTCGCCTGACAGCAGTCGGCTCTAGTCCTGCTTCCGCCTCAGGAATAGAAATTCGCGCCGGTCTGGTAGCTCTTGAAGCTCTCCAAATCATGGGAATAGAAGAGCTCTGCGTTGTGCTGCTCGGCTAGCGCCTTCAACCGCTTCATCGAGTTCAGGCTCGCCGTCGGGTCAAGGTGGAAGCTGGAGATGCACATCATGTCCATATTCCTCTTGCTGTAGCAAGCGTCGGCCGTGAACAGCATCGGCCGGCGGTTCTTCAGCTCGACCATCATGCTGTAATGCCCGGCGGTGTGACCGGGAGTTTCCAGCAGCCATAGGCCCTTGGCGATCTCATGATCACCAGTCAAGGTCTGGAACTTGGGTGTGAACATGTCGAGGGCGGGATCCGGGGGCAGTTGCACTCCCTTCCTCTTAGCAATTTCCGGCGCGAAGGTAAGATCGGAATAGCCCAAATGCTCGAAGGGCTGGCAATTGCCACTCGCCTCCAGCTCCTTGGAGTGGCAGATCGTACAGGCCTGGTGCAGGTGCTTGTTCCCGCCGCAATGATCGAAATGATAGTGCGAATTGATGACGTAATTGATGTCGCTCGTCGTGAGGCCGAGCCTCGCCAACTGCCCCGGAATGGTTTGGATCTTATCCTGAATCGGCTTCTCAAAGGGCAGTACCCGCATCACGTGGTCGAAATCGTAACCGGTATCGAACATATAGCGACCGTCCCGATGCTCCACCAGCACCGCATAGCAGGGAAAGCGCAGCTCACCCCCGGGTCCGCGGTTCCAAAAAGCGTGGAAACCGTCGATGACCAGAGTCCCGCCGTCGAGTAGATAGACCTTGGTATCAGACATTCTAGGATCCTCCTCTATCTTTGCATCACCTTCAATCGCCGCGCACAGGGCAGCCGGCGCGAGCAGTGGCACGCTCTGCCAGGCGAAGATTACCAGAACGAATCATCAGCATGGCGAAGCGCGATGCTCACATCGAGTCCGTCTGGATGCTACGCCGGCCACCGGGACCGCCGCGCTCACCGCGGGATTGACACCGCAGAGGCTCACGCCCTGCAGCGCCCAAATGCGCAGACCTCAACCCGGTATGTCGAGCACGGAGATAATGAGGCCGGCGCAGCTCTGTTCAGCAATTTTCGTTTGCTCTTTATCTAAAGTATTCGACCCACACATTGCATTAGCCATACGAAATGCTGTGAGGATTCCAGAGGAAACTGCGACCCGTTCATATGACACTCCGCGCCCGCTCGGCAGATGTTGGTACAGCCTGGAAGGCACCACATTCGTCTAACGCCCTACGTCCTCAATGGTAATGCACGGATCAACAAGCGTGACCGGTGTTGCATCGAGGTTTTCCGCTGACGGCACCCGCAGCTCGCAGACCTTCGGGCCGCGAACCCAGGCGGCGCCGCGGCCGGCACACACCCGCTCTTTGACGATCGACCGCTGAACGCCGGAATGGCGCCGACAATGCGGAGGCAGAGCTGCTCGCTAACCGAGGTTGCGTCGATGCTTCTGGTCAGCGACCGCAGGCCAATGCTGCGGGGCGTCAGATCGGTTGCGCTCTGGATCAGCTGACTCTCGGACCAATCAGCACGTCCGCAGGGCAGCCGAGCAATTTTCCCGTTTCAGTCGCCGCGGCCTGCAGTTCACGAGCAACGGGCCCGGTGAGCGAAATGTCGAGGGAACCCGTCGGCCCAAAGACGGTCATGACTGCCGCGACATTTCGCTGATGGTTGAAAATAGGCGCGGATATGCCGCTCACGCCCGGTGTCAGGGTGTTGGTCGCCGCGGCGAGGCCAGTTTTCCGCGCTTGCAAGATGCTGCGTTCAGCGCTTTCAAGCAAATCCTTGCGCCCGCGCCGAACTAGCTCCGCCGCTTCTCGGTCCATCATTTGCCGCACCTGATCGTCGATCTGGAAGGTGGCGAAGGCAAGACCACTCGCCGTGGTCAAGACTGGCGTCACGGTTCCGATTCGGGTGGTCAGGACGGTCGTACTCGCTGCGACCTCGATCCGCACCACCGTCGGACCCTTGTTACCCCACACCGAGAGGGTACAACTCTGATTGATTTCGTCGCGGAGCTCTGCGAGGGGCCGACTGCTCATGTTCACGACATCCAGAGACCCGATGGCAGCAAGGCCGATTGCCATAGCCGCCGGGCCGAGTTGATAGTGCCCGGAGGGCGGGTCTTGGTTTACGAATCCGCTGGCTATGAATGCCTTAAGGTAACGATGGGCTTTGCTCGGCGGCATCGCAGCCGCCTGCGCGACGCGGAGCAATGGCGCGCGCGGGCCTATTCGCATTAGCGCGAGCAGGATTTTCATTCCAACTTCGATTGATTGCACTTTTTGCCGACGATCCGGTGTGTTCTTCATAAATACCTCAAATACAGTTCCTGCAGTTTATCGTCGCGCATCTCGGTGCTGAACAAATTTGAATTGCCATGTCCCTAATCACAAGAAGGAAGAGATCCAGCGCCTGAGGTTGGCGCCGGACGATGCCAGGACGCCGAATTGTTCGATCCTCGCATCCGATCTCGGCCAAGCGCAACAACCGCCGGAAAAAGCAGCAGGACACGAGATCGGGTTTGACGGCGCTTGGAAGTCCTGATACGTTAGCGTAATGAATAACGCAATGCGGCATTAGTCGATGTCGACAAGTCTGTTCGGCCGGCCGATCCTCCGGCGCGAAGACTACAAATTTCTCTGTGGAGCTGGGCGTTATCTCGACGATATCTCGGTGCCCGAGCTCGTGCATGTTGTCTTTCTGCGAAGCAGTAGGCCACATGCCGTTATCCGTTCCATCGACGCTAGCATTGCCCGGGCTGCCTGCGGAGTCCTAGACGTCGTTACCGCGTCGGATCTGGGGGCTTCCTGCGTGCCGTTTCCCCAATTGCTGATGCACAAGGGCCTAGTGTCGGCCACTTGGTGCGCTTTAGCGCCAGGACGCGTGCGGTACGTCGGCGAACCGATCGCGGCGGTGGTCGCTGAGACCGTCAATGCGGCACTCGACGCCGTGGAGTCCATCAAGGTGGACTACGAGCTGCTGCCGGCGGTCCTCGATATCGAGGAGGCCATCAAGCCCGGCGCGCAACTTGTCCATGATCACGCACCAGGCAATTTTGCGATGCGCCTCGTACAGAAATCCGGGGCGCCCGATGGAGCCCGGCACAAGGCCCAGCATTGGATCAAGGATCGGATGCGGATCTGTCGCGGCGCGGGAATGCCCTTGGAGATGCGCGGTGTCGTCGCC